>Ga0306926_10001648_pt1 | contig 22333 bp, 22 predicted proteins | sample flu12Cox44000178_FD_203759 | JGI IMG/M metagenome (GOLD analysis project Ga0306926, IMG submission 203759) | Lab enrichment of tropical soil microbial communities from Luquillo Experimental Forest, Puerto Rico - flux8day.12C.oxic.44.000.178 (v2)... | ecosystem: Environmental > Terrestrial >...
CTCGAACTACTCGGCGTCTCCCACCGCCACGGTTTCGCGTAGTCACTACACCCAACCAGCTAGGCCACAAAACCGCTGGTCACAGCCCAACACGCTGCGACACTAGGGGGAACTTCGGGTTAACCCGGATTCATTCATCGTTCTGCCCTCGAACATGTCCTCGGGCACGGCCTGAACCGATCTGGGTGTGCGTGCTGCGCCGGTTTAGGCCGGGGGCATAAACGCGGGCAGCACAAACGTTTTCAATATTTCGCGGCTGCCCTGATCGTCGGTGCCGGTAACATCGCGGCGCCCGACCAGAATGAACTGTACTAACGCTAGCCACTGGCCGACGGCCAGAATGTCTAAGTCCGAACGGATTTCGCCGCGTTCGATTGCACGCCGCAGCACCGGTTCCCACATCTCCGCGGTCAGTTCGGCGACCAGTGCGGATCCGTTGACGATCGGAGTGGTCACGCCCAGGTGTTCGGGGCCGACCAGGATCCGCACGATCGGATCCCTGCGGCCGTGATCGATGAGATACAACAGCCCCTCGACGAGTTGTTCGGCGAAAGACTCGAACCCAAAGATGAAGTCGCGGGCCTGGTCGAACAGCATCCGCGCGCGCCGTTCGATCAACGCGCCCAACAGATTATCGCGGTCACCGAAATAGCGGTACACGGTGGGCCGGGAGACGCCGGCTTGTTTGCCGATGTCATCCATCGTGGTTTTCGAGACGCCGTAGCGCGCAATGACGCTCTCGGCTGCGGCCAGGATCTGCTGGCGCGCCTCGGTGGCGTCGCCGCTGAGGACGCTGCTATTGGTACGCCGCTTGGTCCTGCCGTGCCCGGCGAGGCGTAGGGATACTCCCGGCGGAGACGGCGGGCCCGCATCGGGCGGAGCGTCATCTCGCGCGGGGAAATCGTTGGCCGATGTCATGATATTCCTCCCGGACGGCCTGTTTGGCGATCTTGCCGCTGGGCAACCGGGGCAGCGGTTCCGACCGCAGCACCACGTACCGCGGCACCTTGTAGTCGGACAGCAGTTGTTCGCAGTGCGCGATGACCGCGGCCTCGTCGAGGCCTACGGCTTCGGGTGCCACCGTGATGATCGCCGCGGGTGTCTCGCCGAAGCGCGGGTCGGGGGCGGCGATGACGGCGACCTCGGCGACGCCGGCAAGAGTTGCGATGGCCGCTTCCAGCTCCACCGGTGAGATGTTGATCCCACCGGAAATGATCAAGTCTTTGATGCGGTCGACGAACGTGATGCGCCCCTGCGCGTCCCGTGTTCCCAGATCGCCGCTGTGCAGCCAGCCGTCACGAATCGCCGCCGAGGTGGACTGGGGGTCGTCCCAATATCCCGGGGTGACCCCGGGGCCGCTCACCACGATCTCGCCGTGCTGACCCGCTGCGGCCATCGAGCCGTCGTCCGACATTATCGCCACTTCGGTGAAAATCGAGCCGATGCCGCACGAGCCGGGATGGGCCAGCGCGTCGGCCCTCTGTGTCGCGGTCGCGACGCCGCCGGCCTCGGTCATTCCGTAGATCTGGCGCAGCAACACCCCTTTGTCGGCCCAGCGCTTCAACAGGTCCGCCGGTACGGCGGCGCCGCCGACAATCGCGGTCTGCAGCGAGCTCAGGTCGGCGTCATCGAATTCGGGTGCACGAGAAAGGGACTCAAAGATCAGCGGGACGCCGAAGATCGCGCGCACCGAGTGTTGTTCAATCAGATTGACCGCGCGAGACGGATTGAGTTCTGGTTCGACGACGAGGGTCCCGCCCAGCACGGCGGTGATCAGCAGTCCGTACACCAGGCCCGGGGTGAACGCCAGCGGCAACACCAGCAACGTCACCGTGCCCGGTCGGAACCCCTCCTCGGTCAGTGTGTTCTCCAGAACGATGGCCAGCAGGGTGTCGCTGGTCAGGATCACACCTTTGGACAGGCCGGTGGAGCCGCTGGTGAAGATCACCGCGATCGGCTCACCGCCGCCCCTGTCGATGCGGAAATCGTCGGGAGCACCGGTCCGTTCCGCGTCGACGCTGTCAAAAGACAGCACCGCGAATTCGCGGCCCGCCCGGCATGCCTCGTGCGCGACGGCGGTATGGGAAGGCGCGGCGATCAACAGGCTCAGCCCGGCATCGTCGGCGATCTTGCGGACCTCGGCGGGCTTAAGACGGGCATTGAACGGCACCAGCACCGCCCCGGCCTTCATGATTGCCAACGCCGCGACCGGCCACTGCAGCGCGTTGGGCGCCAGCAGTCCGACGCGGTCGCCGGGCTTGACGCCATCGTCGGACAGCCGCCGTGCCAACCGCCCGGACCAGTCGTGCAGTTGTCGGTAACTGAGCTGGTCGTCTCCGAGCAGGATCGCGGGCTGGTCACCCTTGGTTCTGGCCCACCAGTGCAGTGCGGAGCCGACCGTCGCGGCCATCTTTGTCCTCGATTCTTCGGTGCGTCAGATTGTGGCCGCCGACCCGAACACTGTCGAGCTGACCAGCGGGGCCATCGGGCCGCCGATCAATAGCGAAACCTCGGCGCCGGCAACGGGATTGGGGGAGCCGCCGCGGATCTGGCGCACCGCCTCGGCGACCAGGCCGATACCGTGCACGAAACCTTCGGCGATGTTTCCGCCGGCGGTGTTGATGGGCAGGTGGCCGCGCTCGACAGTCAAGTTGTCCACAGTGAGAACCTCGCCCGCGGCCGGCCCTGGTGGGCACAGTCCGTGATCGATCATCGACGCTACCGCGGGGCCGGTGAAATTCTCGTACACCTGGGCCACATCGACGTCGGCCGCCGTGAGTTGTGCGCCGTCCCAGAGGCGCTGTACCAGAGCGGGGTGAAACCCCGCGCTGGTGTAGTTGTTTTCGTTTTCGACCGACTCGGTCCAGCCGGCGGCGGCGCCCTGCACCCCGGACAGGATATACGCCGGCACCCCGCGGTAGTCGCCGGCGCGTTCGGCGCTGACTACTAATATTGCTGTGGCGCCGTCATTTTCGCGGGAGCAGTCAAAAAGTCGCAGCGGTTCGGAAATCGGCCGGGCCCCCCGGTAGCGGTCGTGGTCGAGCGGTTGACCATAGGCCACGGCGCGCGGATTGTTTTGCGCATGGTGGTAACCGGCCAGCGCCACCGCCTCGAGTGTCGAGGGCGGCACGCCGTCGACTTCGAGCATCCGCTGCGTGCGCAGGGCACACACCTGCGCAGGGGCCATCATGCCGTGGGCGACATACAGATGACCCATGTGCCCCTTGTTGTATGCGCCGCGCCCATCGGTGGCCTCCGACAGGCCGCGATAGACCGCCACGCAGCTGGCCTGCCCGCTGTGCACGGCGGCGGCGGCGCAGTTGACCGCCGCCGCCACCGCGCCGCCGCCACCGCCCCACACCTGCGTCGACCAACGCACCTCGTGCACACCCAGCGCCGCGCCGACTACTAGGCCCTCGCTGGAATCCCCGGCATAGGAGACGAACCCGTCGATGGTGCGCGGGTCAGCACCGGCGTCCTCGCAAGCCCGCAGAATCGCCTGCAGCACCAGCTGTGTCGATGACAGCGGGCTGGTGCCGCGTTTGAAGTAGTCGGTGGCCCCGACTCCCACCACCGCGGTCGACGCGCGAAACCCGCTCACCGCGCCTCCAAGTCCGGACCGGGGTCCAGGTGCCAGCGCACCAGGGGCCAGTAGCGGTCGTCGGGAGGCTGCTCGATAACCCCGCGCACCGCCGCACCGATGCGGGGGGTCAGCCCGTCGGCGTGGGCGAGCACACCCAAGACCCGGCGGGCGCCGGCGGCGGGCAGTTCCACCAGCACCACGACGTAGGGCAGGTGGCCGGTGGCCTCAGGGGTGAACGGTTGCCAGGTTCGCGTCCACGAGTAGATGATGCCCACCGGGTCGACGGCCTCGAAACTCAGATCAAAGCAATGGCAGGCCGGGCAGATTGGACGCGGCGACCAGATCCACGTCGCACACTGACGGCAGCGTTGCAACAGCAGCTTCCCGGCGCGAAGCCCGTCCCAGTGCGCGGTGTCAAGGCCGTCGGGGGAGGGGCCGGTGAGGCCTACCCACGGCGCGGTGTCGGGGATGTTGCGGACGCTGGACACCCGCCAGCTCTCATCGGTGAATCGCACCCAGCGGCTGCGCAGTTCAAACCACTGGTCGTCGAGTGTGGTGTAGCGGATGGTGGCGTCGTAGTGTGCCGGCTCGGCTTCCGTGATGGCGCGTACCTGGGCACCCTTGAGCCGGGCGGGTACATCGGCCGAGGCGATCAGCTGGCCGATGCGGTCGGGCAGGAAATCAGCCAGAACTGCGTCATTATCGCCCGCCGCAACGGCTTTGGCGTGGGCATCGACGCTGCTGCACAGGTCGGCCGGGATCGTGTCTGTCATGACTTGCCACCGATTTGATAGCGCACGTCGGTGCGGTCGTGTTGAAAGCCGGCGAGTCGACAGGCATTGACCATCGCAGCGTCATCGGAGTCGATATGGATGATCACGCCGCTCATCCCGGCCTCGTGGGCGAGGGCTGCCGCACCGTCGAGCAGCCGGCGGCGCTGCAGCGCATCGGCGGCCGGTGCCGCGAACGCCGATGCGATGGTCGCGCAGCGGCCGAACTCCTCGGATGCGACCGCGCGCAGATCCAGTGCCGCCACCCCGACAATGCGCCCGGCCTCGCGCAGCGCGTAGGTGCGGTCGCTCCCGGGGGGCGCCGACACCCAGCCCAGGTCAGCTAGCGCCGCATCAGCGACAGGTTCGAGAACCGGCGCGGCGGTGGCGTCCTCGACGGCCTCAGCCGAGCGGATGAGTTTCCAGACCCGCCGGGTGCACGGGATCAAAAACCGGTTGGAAAGCCGGCCGGCCGCGGGATGGTTACCTTGTGCCCATGCGGTCACCGCGTGGGCACCGGTGTCCAGCCAGCCACCGGGACGTGCCGTGTCCAACCCGACCCGTTCCAGCAGCAGCGTCATGATCCCGATCGAACGCAGCCGCGGGTCGATCACGGCGCTGGCGTGCGCCGACCCGTCTGGCAAGCACGTCAGGCGGATCAACCCGGCGATTCGCTCGGGTTGATCGGGCTCACCCATCGCGGTGGCATGGGGCAGCATCCAGATCAGGAGATGGCGCATCGACGAATCGGACTGCGACATCGCACGATCGACGTCGGCGAAGTCAACCCTGCTGTATTCGGGCTCGGCGTCGTACTCGGCGGCACGCACGAGCAGGTCGGACAGTTCGGCCGAGTCATCGGGACTGAGACTAGTTCGCCACTCGTATTTGATCATCGAACGGTCACGATGTGGTGTGGCCTTCAGCGAGCAATTTTTTGGTCTCCCGGTGGAATACCTGGTTAGCGGTCTCGTTGCGGCCCAGCAGCATATCGCCGGCGTCGGCACTGGCCATCCCGCGCTGCGAATTACGCAGCAGCGGGAAATCCTCGTTGTGCAACACGGCTAAAAGAATGTCCCAGTTCTTGTCCCACAGGCGGTTCCAGTGGGCCTCGTTCATGCCCGAGTCTTCTTGCCTCGGGACCATCAGCCGTTGCTCCATCCGGGACTTGGTCGGATCGCTCTGATGGGGCCGGAACGTCAGCAGCTGGAAGTGATCCGGTTGGCGCAGCAACGTGCTGTTAGGCAGCAGGAAGTGTGTCTCGGTGACATAGTGATCCAGCTGGCGGTCGCCCGGGTCCTCCTCGAGCCAGCGGTCGATCGACTTGCGCGGCGCGATGAACCGGCAGTGCCGACCGAAATCCTCGAATGCCATGACATTAGTGTGGATAATCTTGCCGGCGGTGTTCGGGTGGGCGTACTGAATGTGGTAGCCGTCGAGGAACGCATCCTGCATGATCTTCCAGTTCGTCGGTTCGTCGAATCCCGCCGACCGGACGCACTGGAGCTTTTCGAGGTGATAGCCGGCCAGGATCGTATCCATATCCGACCCCAACCAGGCTGCGACATCGATCGAGGCATGAGCGTTGTCGACCACCCAGATGAAGCCGTGCCGCTCCTCGCACGGCACTTCCACAAGACCCTGTTTTTTGCGGTCGATCTCGCCGAAGGTGGCATCGCGGGTGACCATTCGCAGCGATCCGTCGGGATCATAGGACCACCGATGGTACGGGCAAGAGAAAAACCGGCAGCGGCCCTTCTCGCTGTCCTCCAGCAGGGCGCCGCGATGCCGGCACAAATTCACGAAAGCCTTGACACTGTTGTCTTTTTGGCGCACAACGATGACGTTGTTGCGCGGCATCTGCACGGTCATGAAGTCATACGGGCGTGCGATCTCGGAGCCGCAAGCAACGATCGACGGGACACGGCCGAAAATGAGATCGCGCTCCTGCTGCGCGAGCACCGGATCGGTGAATTCGCTCGCGGAAAAACGAAGAACGTCGTCGAATTTGTCGGTCGTCTGGTTACGCAACAGCTCAAGGGCCCGACGGATTCGGTCCTGACGGGGTAGCGACGTGGTCACGGGACTCACTTCTCCGGGGTAAAGGTGATTGGCATGCGAAGGCAACCACGCACCTGAGTCGAGTGGAAGACCGGGGGATCCGATTCGATCAGCTGGTAATCCGGGATCCGACGGTGCAGTTCCTCCAGAGCGATGGTCAACTCGATGCGACCGAGATGTGAGCCCAGGCAGCGGTGCACCCCGGCGCCGAAGGACAAGTGCCGGTTGGGGGAGCGGTTGATGTCGAAGTCGTTGGGATGGGTGAACGAATCCGGATCGCGGTTCGCCCCACACAGCATCAACAGCAGCTGGTCGCCCTCGGCGATGCTGACCCCGCCGAGCTCGACATCGCGGGTCGCGCGGCGGCCGGCGGCGACGGCCGCTTCGATGCGGAGAATCTCCTCCACGGCCTTGGGAATCACGGCCGGGTCGGCGATGATGAGATCCCGTTGGGCGGGGTTGTCGACTAGATGCATGACTGCCCAGGCCAGCGAGCCCTGTACGGTGTGCAGACCACCCATCAACAGCAGGTAGAACATCAAAAAGAGTTCTTGATCTTCGAGTACCCGTGTGCCGCCTGGTAATTCGACTGCAGTATTGATCAAGGTAGACGTCGCGTCCTCGTGCGGGTTGCTCCGCCGATCCTCGATCACCTTCTGGAAGTAGCCGGCCACCGTCAGACCCGCGGCGATGCGGGCTTGGTCGGACTCCTCCTGGGTGCCGCCCGGCTTGCCAAACAGCACAACGTCGGTGGCCTCGCTGAACAGCGGGGAATCTTCCAGTGGCCAGTCCATCAAAGCCAAAAACACCCTGGCCGGTAGCTCGTGGGCGAACTCAGAAATGAACTCGGCCTGACCCGTCGGTGCGAACCCATCGATCAACTCGTTGACCACGGCACGGATATCGCCCGAAAGCTTTTTCATGCGTTGCGGACTGAACAGCGGCTGCAACACCTGGCGGTAGGCAGTGTGCTCCGGCGGGTCGAGTTCGAGCGGAATGAACTTGCCGAAATCGGCCGGTGTGACCAGGTTGTTCGGGTAGCTGGAAAATGTCTCGGGGTCGGTCAGAACCCGATGGATTTCCTCGTACCGGGTCACCACCCAGTGCCCACCGTGAGCCGGCGAATACACCACCGGGCCCTTAGCGGCCAGCCCGGCCACCCGCTGCTGAAACACGTCCACCGGGGTGGCCAGGCTCGGATCGTAAACGTCGAAGTCCGTGACGAGGTTCGGCGGCACCCGATCCATTGCTGTGGTCATCTGTCTGCGCTCCATTCATTCGCGACGTCACTTGGTTGCCAGCTCAATTTGCGTTCGGAACGGCCTCGGGATTGTGGTCTTCGGGGAACCACATTCCGACGCGAGCAAGGGTGCCCCCGTCAGTGGCGCCGATGGTGGCGCCCGAGATGTAGGCCGAGTCGTCGGAGACCAAGAACAGCGCCACTTTGGCGTTGTCGAGCAGCGACGGGGGGCGGGGCAGCTTGAGCGACATCGGCGACACGGTGGGATTCCATGGGCCGGCGACCTCTTCGTAGGACTGGCCAACCACCGGCGCACCCGGGGGCATCAAGAAGTTGGGTGACATGCCGTGGGTCGGCGCGATGGCGTTGACCCGGATGCCGTAGCGGCCCAGGTCCAGGCTCAAGGCGCGTACCAGCCCGTTGACGCCGGCCTTGGTCGCGCAGTACAGGGCGATCTTCGGGTAAGCGACCAAGGACGCCGCCGAGGACGTGGCCAGAATAGTGCCCCCACCATTGGCTTTCAGGTGGGGAATCGCGGCCTGGATGGTATAGACAACGCCGCTCAGGTTGGTACCCAACACGTGCTGCCAGTCGGACTCGGTCAAATCCTCAAATTCGACGGCCTCCTCGAGACCGAGGGCCGCCGCGCCACCACGAGACACGACCCCCGCATTGGCCCACGCGATGTCGAGCTTCCCGAATTGGTCGACAGCTGCGTTGACGGCGGCGGCGATCTGATCTTTGGCGGCGACGTCGGCGGTGATCGCGATGGCGTCACCACCCTGCTGCTCAACGAGTTTGCGAGTTTGCTCGGCGCGTTCTGCATCGATATCGACAATGGCCGTCTTGGCTCCTTCGGCGGCGAACAGCTGCGCCGATTGCCGGCCGAGGCCAGAGCCCGCTCCGGTGATCAAGGCGACCTTGCCTTCGAGTTTCATCGTCCTCCTTTGGTTGGCGCTACGTGCCGGTCCCAAAAGCCACACGTGCCGAAGCTTCGATGTGGTTGAGGAGCGAGGTGTTGCACCCACGCGGCAGGCGTTGTGAGCTCGACTACACTCGCACCGGTCATTAAACTTACGGCATTAGGTATGAGACGTCAATCAAGAAATGTCAGCTGATTTTCAGCCGACCGATCAGGTCAATTTCGGAGATCGTGCGCGGTTGCCTTGAAAACCTCTGTTGAACATAGGCTTCAGCCGGGTTGGAGATGCCATTCTCGCCGAGCCACCACCCAGCGAGACGACCGCAGAATCCGCACCGCCGGCCTCTGCACATGCCAGCGATCTGCGGGATCGTAATCTACGGCAGCAAGGTTATCGGTTGCGGTCGGGAGGTGAGATGGACAGCGACCTGTGCGACGAGGACCATGAACGGTTTCGCGCGTCGGTCCGCGGTTTTGTGGCTAGACACGTGGTTCCGAATCTGCAGCAGTGAGACGCCGACCGCTAGACCTGGCTGGCGGCGGGTAAGCAGGGCTTGTTGGACCTTGCCGCGCCTAAGTCAGTTCGGCACGGTAGAGAAGAATCCAGCTGGAGATCGTCCGGGTCGGTGCCTCGGCGCTGCAGTCGGATCCGCCGGGATGTCATGGCCGCCGCAGAGCGTTAACCGCCCGGGGGCTGGCACCAGCAGCGTCCGATTGCTAGTCCTCTTGGATGATCAGCGCAAGCTCGGGGCAGGCGTTCACGCCGTGACGGGTGGCTTGCTCGTCGCCGGGGGCGACGGTGTGCTCCTGCAGGTTTGAATAGCCCTCGTCGTCGATCGGGAACAAGTCCGGCTCCACCGCGTAGCACTGGGCATGTCCGGCGCACTTACTGCGTTCAAGGCGCACCTTCGTTGCCTATTGCCTCCGCTCGACAGGTTGGGCGCCAAAGGGCTGATCGGTCATGACCTTTCACTCTGCGTCGGCAAGCTGTCGAGTGACCGGGCGCTTGCGCACAAAACTATAGGCATTAGTTGATCTAGTGTCCAGCCAGGTGACGGGATCTGCTCCGAAATCGTCTTGGCCCTGGGTGCGCACCCTGCTGCACTCCATCTTCGACCAACCTGACGCAGAATCAGTTGTAGCCCAATATGATCGGGTACTCGACGCGCTGACCGACAAGCTACCGAAAGTGGCCCAGCATCTGGATGCAGCGCGGGCCGAGCTGTTGGCCTTCACCGCGTTCCCAAGCAGATCTGGCGCCAAATCTGGTCCAACAATCCCCAGGAACGACTCAACATAGAGGTCCGGCGCCGCACCGACGTCGTCGGCATCTTCCCTGACCGCACTGCCATCATCCGCCTGGTCGGCGCCGTGTTAGCCGAACAGCACGACGAATGGATCGAGGGCCGCCGCTACCTCGGCCTAGACGTACTCACCGGTGCCCGGGCCACATTGGCCGCCCCGACCGAACAGGAGCCTGCCACCTCACCAGCGCTGACCGCTTGATCAAGGATTCGGTGGGGCTAACGAGTCCACGAGAAACTTCTACGGCCAATCAGGATGCCGCGGTACCTTTGGCTCTCCATCGCGCGAGGAGGGGGTACGCCCTTAAAACAAGGCTCAACAGGATGCTGGTGCCGGCACTGCTGGGATTGATGTATTCACGCATCGAATCAAAGCGTCCGTCGCGGATATGGAAAACCCAGCAGTAGCCGTCGATCTTGACACGAACGCCGCCGACGAGTGCCCCATGTTCGTATTCGACGACGAGATACTCGTTGTTGGTAAACCAGTTGGTGATAGTGACTTTCGACTGGCTATCGTGCGTCCTTCGGCTACCTGCCGCCATGACCGCGCTCATGACATTGTCGCGGCCTCTCCAGGCATGGCCGATGGGCATCAGGGTGAAAGTGCAATCATCGGTCAGTAGTTCACCGAACCGCTCGTAGTCGTCGTCAGCGACAATGGCTAGGTATCGCTCGATCAGACGTGTGACGGCGCCATCAGTCTCGGGCACTTCGCCTCCCCTGCAGCTCCTGTCCCTCGCCTAGCCTAGAGCGCCGTGGCCTCGCCAATCCCCGACGGATGCGCAAGCGATGGTCCGTCGGCTGACCATCTGATTCCGATCCGACTATTTCGGAGACAAACTCACGAACCTAGACTGCACAGCGAAGGTCATGCGATGGCCCGACTCGTACACCATCGCGCTGGGCGCGGCATGGCCGAAATGTGCGTCTGCGCCTGGAAAAATCCGACCGGGTTCGATCAGGGACTTTTTCAGCAATCCCGGCGAGCATCAAAGTTCGTGCTGGCCTGCTCAGGTGCCACCAAGACGATAAACCTCAAGGTTCACTGCCGAGAAAACGTGATGCACTCGGCGTTCGAGCGTGTGTCAAACAGCTCTAGGTGGACAGTGCGGGGAGAACGAGTGTATCGATGACTTGTCGCATGAAACCCGCATCAACGGTTTGTCCGCTGAGTACTCGTAGCAGGCTCATCGCGGTGAGTACGTCGGCCACCAGGGACCAGTCGCGGTCAGCGGCGATTTCACCGCGGGCTGCGGCGCGGGCCAGAATAGTAGAGATTATGCGTCCGCCCCTTTGCAGCATCAGATCGTCGAGAGCCGTGGCGAGCTGGGGGTCGCGGGTGGCTGCCAGGGCGACGCGGAGCACTAGGTCGTTAGTGATCAACTCGTTATCATTGCGCGCCGCGCGCTCGATGAGGGCTTCGATGTCGCCAGGCAAGCTGCCGGTGTCGGGCGCATCGTCGGTGCACAGATCAGGCCGCCAGTAGACGAGAACGTCGGTGATCAACGCTGCTTTCGATGACCACCGCCGGTAAATTGCGGCCTTGCCGACGCCGGCGCGCGCGGCAATGTCGTCCATGTTTGTCGCGTCGTACCCGTTCTCGGTCAGTGCGGCGAGAGCCGCGTTGAGGATCGCGGGATCACGGGATCGGTCCAGCCGGCCAACCGTGCGTTGGCGAAGCTTCGATTCCATCTCGCTCATATGCCCTTGCCTGCCGTGAACTCCGATCCGATGAATGTCACCGTTTCTAACCGAGAGCGTGCCAGATACCGATGCGAACGGTGAGCGCTAGACCCTAGCCAGTTCTGGGATGGGCGCGGTGTCCCTCTCTGGCTCTGGGGCATCCTTCTTCATGCGGAAGGTGTTCAGCGGCCACCAGAACCAGCGGCCCAGAGCGGCGGCGATCGCCGGTGTCATGAAGGCTCTCACGATAAACGTGTCTACGAGCAGTCCCAGCCCGATCGCGGTGCCGAACTGCCCGATCACCCGCAGGTCGCTCACGATCATCGACGCCATGGTTGCGGCGAATATGAGGCCGGCCGCGGTGACCACCCGGCCGGAGGCGCCCATGCCCCGGATGATGCCGGTGTTGAGGCCGGCTGGGATTTCTTCCTTCAGCCGGGAGACCAACAGCAGGTTGTAGTCGGACCCCACTGCCAGCAGGATGATGACCGTCAGCGGTAGCACGATCCATTGCAGGCCCAGCCCAAGGATGTCCTGCCAGAGCAGCACGGACAGACCGCACGCAGTGCCCAGCGAGGCCAGCACCGTACCAACGATCACCAGGGCGGCCACCAAACTCCGGGTGATCAGCAGCATGATCGAAAAGATCAAGATCAGGGTGGCCATGCCGGCGATCGTCAGGTCGATGATGACCCCGTTCTGCATGTCGCTGTACATCGATGCGGTGCCAGCCAGTGACACCTTCGCGGACTCCATCGGAGTGCCCTTAATGGCGTCGGCAACCGCCTGCTTGATTCCCTGGACGTGCTGGATGCCTTCCACCGAGGCGGGGTCGCCCTGGTGGGTGATGATGAACCGGACGGCCGTGCCGTCGGGCGAGACGAACATTTTCAGGCCGCGTTTGAAGTCGGGGTTTTGGAAGACTTCTGGCGGCAGGTAGAACGAGTCGTCATTCTTGGCTTCGTCGAAGTACTGCCCCATCAGGGTCGCGCCCTCAGCGCCCTCCTGCATGTGTGCCTGGATGCCGGCCATCGTGCTGTGGGTCGACAGCATGAAGTCGCGCATCCTCTTCATCGAGTCGATCATTTTCGGGAAATCCACCAGCAGTTGAGGCATCAACTTGTCGAGACGGTCGAGATCGCCGGAGAGCCCGGTCAGTTGCTCCGAAATCTGGTCGATGCCATCGAGCGCATCGAAAAGGGATCGTAAAGTCCAGCAGACGGGAATGTCGAAACAGTGCTTTTCCCAATAGAAATAGCTGCGAATCGGTCTGAAGAAGTCGTCGAAATCCGCGATGTGGTCGCGCAGCTCGTTGGTGGTGTCGACCATGTCGTGCGTTCTGCCGACCATGCTGTGCGTGGTCGCCGTGACGTCTTTCATGACGCCGTACATGTGCTCCATGATGGCGACGGTTCTGCTCAGTTCGTCTGCCTGTTCGAGCATTTGCGCGGTGTTGTCGTTATTGAACTTGGCCGTCTGTAGCGTGGCCGAATTTTGCATCGCAATCTGGAACGGGATCGAACTGTGCTCGATCGGCGCCCCCAGCGGCCGGGTGATGGTCTGCACCCGCCCGATGCCGCGTTCATGGAAGACGGCCTTGGCGATCCTGTCGATGATCAGCATGTCCGCGGGATTGCGCACATCGTGGCCGGCGTCGACCATCAGCAATTCCGGATTCATGCGCGCCGGGGTGAAATGCCGCTCGGCTGCTGTCTGCGCGACGTTCGCCGCGATGTCCGGAGGGGTGTATTTCTTGTCGTTGTAACTCGGGACATAGGTCGCCAGGCTGACGAAACCGATCACCGCGACAAAGGAAGTCACGACGATAATCGGCTTCGGCCACCTGGTCACGACGGTGCCGATTTTGCGCCAGCCCCGTTCCGAAACCTCACGCTTCGGATCGAAGAAACCGAACCTCGACGCGACCACGAGTAACGCCGGCGCAAGTGTCAGGCCTGCCAGCATCGTGACAACCAAGGCGATCGCGCACGGCACTCCCATGGTCTGGAAATACGGGAGCCGGGTCGCGGTCAGGCACAGGCAGGCGCCCACGATCGTCAGACCCGAACCCAGGATGACGTGCACTACGCCGTCGTAGGCGGTGTAGTACGCCTGTTCTCGATCTTCGCCACGGGACCGCGCTTCGTGGTAGCGGCCCAACAGGAAAATAAAATAGTCGGTCCCCGTAGCAATGGTCAGCATGGTGACCATGCTGACGGCGTACGGGGTGAGGCCGATGATGTTCAGATTGCCGGCAGTGGCCACCACCCCTTCTGCGGCATAGAGCTGGAAGCGGACCAGTACCAACGCAAGGAGCGCGTTCTTCAGCGACCGGTAGATGAAAAGCAACATCACGAAGATGACACCGATCGTGACAGTCGTCATCAGCTCCATGCTGTTGTGCGCGGCGATGAGTGTGTCGGTGTTGAGCACCGTGTTGCCGGCCACATAGGCCTTGACCCCCGGCGGGGCCGGCACGTCGGCGACAATCTTGCGGACCGCGGCGACCGACTTGTGGCTGGGGGTGGTGCCCTGAGCGCCATCGAGGAAGACCTGCACGTAGGCGGCCTTGCCGTCCGGGCTTTGGGAGCCGGCCGCGGTCAACGGGTCACTCCAGAAATCCTGGACGTTCTGTACGTGCTTGTCGGCCTTGAGTTTCGCGACGATCTTGTTGTAGAACTCGTGCGCGCTGTCGCCGAGCTTGTCGTCGCCTTCCAGCACGACCATCGCCGTGGAGTCGGTATCGAACTCCTGGAACTTGTGGCCGATGTTCATCATGTCCTTGAACGCCGGCGCCTCCCTCGGCGTCATGGGCACCGAGTGCTTCCCCGCTACCTCGCCAAGTGACGGTGTGAACAGCGTCGTGCCGAGCGCGAGGAGGAGCCAAAACAGAATGATCGGCAACGCCAGGATTCGGATCAGGCGGGCGATGCGGGAGCGAGAGGCTTGTCCAGGTTGGTTGCTCATACCGATTTCACCAAGCAGTAGATGAAAGGTTCGAATTCATCGGAGCTACGGTCGTCGCGGACTTGGCCATCGACGATGACCCGGCATCGAAGGTTGTGCATGCCGGCGACGCCTTGGGCGACGATGTTGGCCGACATCGACGGCAGGGTCGTCACGATGGTGTACGACCAAGGCAGTGGGGCGTTCTCGATGAGATGGGGTTGGCCGTTCTCATCCAGATAATTGGCGTTGGCAGTACCGCCCGATGGTGCCGTGATTTCGTAGGTGATGTGCTTGGGATTGAACGGCTTCGTATCGGCATTCACATCGCCTCTAGCGACAGCGGCATTGGCACCGAAACTATCGCGGACGCGAAGGACGATATAGGAGCCGAGTGCGATAACGACGACAAGAAGTAGTGGCATCCACGCCTTCTTGAACAGGCGATACACCCGCTATCTCCTCACCGTCCGGTCACCGCCGAGCGCCGCGCGACGCCAACTGAGTTGTCGGCACACGTGTCAATCAAGTCGACTTGCCGGCCGCGCCCACGACGGAACTTAAGTTCCATAGCCGGTCGGTCTAGACTGTACCGCATCGCGGAGCACTCCGCCCGATGAGGGTTGCTCAGCCCTGCCGCTGCTGGTAGCGGGATGTCCGGCCGGTGCGTCGATGTATGGGCAACGGCAGTTGTGGCGGTGAACTGGCTTGAATCCTTTGGAAGCTGCGATATTAGGGGTGATGGCTCGGCGTTGGGGTCTCACCGCGCGTCGTTGAACGGTGCGGGCAGATCATCAGGGGGCATGCGGGACGGGCCGGAATTGCGGTGCGAAGGGTCCAGTCGGCGAACGGCGAAGATGAACGACACGGCGACAAATGGTGCTATAACGCCGTAAACAGCTGCTGGGATCGCCATTTCGGCGTTGTCCAGTAGCTGTGGACTCAGTGCCACGCCCATCGCCACCACGCCGTTGTGCATGCCGATCTCGAGGCTCATGGCAATGGCCTGTCGTGGAGCGAGACGCATCCAGCGCGGCGCGAGATAGCCGACGGTTAAGCTGACAGCGCACAAGCTGATGACGGCGCCGCTCAGCACGCCAATGTTGTGCCATAGCGTTTTCCAGGCTCCGCCGATCGCCGCTGCGGCGATGACTACCAACAACACCGCGGCAGCTATTCTGACTGGCCTCTGAACTCGCCGGGCGAGTTCCGGCAAGCGGTGGCGGACGGCAACGCCGACCGCCGTAGGTATGAGCACCAGCCCGAACACAGCGAAGAACTTGTCTACCTGTAGCGGTATGAACCGTCCTTCTCCGAGGAACCAGGTCATCGAAAACGCCAATATTGCTGGCAATGCGACGATCGACAGCACCGCGTTGATTGCAGTCAGCGTGAGATTCAGCGCCAAGTCTCCGTTGAACAAATGACTAAGGATGTTCGCCGTCAACCCGCCCGGAGTGGCGGCCATGAGCATGAGCCCGACCGCTAGATTCCCTGGAAGATTTAGGGTTTCGGCGATCAACAGGCACAGAGCTGGTAGCAGCGTCGTTTGACAGATCAGTGCAACCGCCAGCGGCCGCCGCATCGTGGCGGCGCGCCGGAAGTCGGCGACCGTAAGCGTCAGTCCCAAAGCGAGCATGACGGCAACAACCTCTAACGGAAAGTACCGGTTGTCCATAACACTCCACGTTTCCAGTATTAGCCGTGCGACGCGCAGTCCCTTCGAATGCCCCGACAATGTCTGCACTGATGTCTGAACGATCGTTACACACATTCGTCCTTCAAGGGAGGCATCCCGTGGCGGGCTCGATCACAGCCCCGGTCGAGCGTCCTGCGCGGGCGCTGCGCAGTCCACTTCGTCTTGGCGCCCCGAGGCGCCACGTCCGGGGCGAACGAAGAATCCGAACTGGTCGACTCAGACTCGACTGGGCTGCCAGTTACACTCCGGCTCAACAAGTGTGGGCAGGTGCGGTGCGTTTCGCCCACGACGGTTGGGCGGGCTTCGGCCAGTGCGCGGATCTGCGCGGAAGTCCGCTGGCGCAGCCGGACGGGAGGTCATGGCTGCATGAGTGCAGCTTTAAGGAGGGGAGCGTCGGCCATGACGCCGGGGAACGGCCCATGAGAGTGATCGTTGGCACTCACATCATGTAGGGGGATGCGCGATGAACATTGTCCTCCGCTTCGACGAGGCGGGTTCGGACGAGAAGAGCTGGTCGATGGTAAGGCGATCAACCTCGGGCGCTGCGCGCAGGCCGGGTTTCCGGTGCCGGTGGGGTTCACCGTGACGACCGAAGCGGAGGCGGCGTTCCACGAGGTCGTCATTCCTGCCCTCGGTGACGGCATCCACACGACCTCATGGCGTAGGTTAGCGCCTGACGGCGCGCTGTGACTCAGGTTTGATATCCGTCGATGTTGCGCTGGGGAGGTTCAGTCGGAGACGGGGTGCCGGCGGCGAACGACCTGGATGCCCACCATCGTCATCACCAGGTCGCCGTTTTGATCCACCATCTCGTAAAGACAGTGCACATCGGCCTTTCGCGAACCCATCCTGACCTCGACGACCTGAAGCGATCCGGCGAGCACCGAGCCGGGACGAACGGGATGCGGCAGTCGCATTCGCTCGAACCCCTTGCCCGCCACCAAGGCCAGTCGGCTCATGAATCTGGGTGAAGAGATGCTCGCGAACAACGCTAATGTGTGCATGCCGCTGGCGATCACATCGCCGAACGGTGAGTCGGTTCCATCGATGTGGATGGGTAGCGGGTCGAAACGCCGTGCAAAGTCAATGATTTCGTCGCGCGTCACTTCGACGGGGCCCAAGTCCATCCAGTCTCCGACGGCCAGATCCTCCGCATACAGAATTTGATCGGGCTTGACGGACGCAAGATCGCGGCCCTCGCGTTGCGGCAGGCTCATTCGTTCAGGCTAGGGCGCCGCTCGGGCGGCCGTTCACTCGACTCGGGCGGCCAGCACAACTCCGATTGACAATTGAATCATTCCACCCGGACGCGCGTGCAGCTCGCGTCGGTCATGGGGCGTGCTGCCCGTCTGCCACCAAACGTTGTTGGGCTTTCGGCACCGCAGTCCACCGAAAGGACCGTTGACGACGCAGACCGATTTGGGCGTTAGCGACCCATTCTCGGAGACGCGCCCGCCGGCCTGACGGAAACTGCTTTTGGCGACTGAGCAAGTCCTAGGTGCCGCGGTGGCGAAGGCACCCTAACCGCCGCCAAGGCCGGCACCGGGTTGATTGCCGGGGCTTTGCCCGTTGTTCAGGGCGCCGGGATCTTGCGTGAGATCAACATCGTTGTCCAGATCAGGCATTGAGGGGACCAGGCCGCAGACGAACACGGCAGTACCGCGACACGGGTCGAAGCCGGGGTCGGCACCAGTAGGAACCGCGAGATACAGACCGGTCGCCACGGTGCCCACCGCGATGATCGCGGCCTTCCTCATAGCGGACATGACGACTCCCTCCCGCTCCCGCCAGCGCCCGCTGAAACGGCGGACCCGCTGCAAGATCGACCCGGTTACCGAGACGATGTCGTTCTGCATCATCGCAGAAGTCGGCGGCACCCGATAGCCGTGGGGCCCTATGACGTGTTGGCGAGCGTGCTCTGATCACCCAGCGCTTGTTTCAGACGGCGATGAAGCCTGCTATCGCGACTATCGGGGTCGCTACCGACCGTGATCACGACGCAGCCTCCATCCGACACCACCAGCCATGCCTGGGGCCATCGTGTGGAGGCGCTGCGACGATCTTCTGCGTAAGCACGATCGACGACCTATTCATCGGGACCTGCCGCCAGCGCCGCCAGCTGGGGAGGTTCGGGCGGTGGTGGAGTCGGCGGTGCTGCTCAACGGCGACGAGGTGCAGATCGGCAAGTTCCGCCTGGTGTTCTCGACCGAGCGCTAGAACGACAGCGGTCACTGGCAACCGAGGAGCCAGTGACCGCACTCGGTGCCCCCAGCTCCGTTGTGACAGGGTGAGCTTTGCGGGACGGCGCTTCAACGTCGCCCATCGAATTCTATTGACCGGCATAGCTTCCCAACCGGCAGCATGTAAACAGTCACTCCGCATCTTGCTGGCGGAGTGGACGTATTCCGAACGTGCGCTATTCCTTTGAGGAGTCGATCGCCGACGTCGCCGCTCCACATCGTGACCGTGGTGTACCCAAGATCGGCGGCCACCCGGTCGAAGTCTGCGTTGTGAGCGCCCTGGGGCGGTCGGAAGTATGGGGTGCCGTTCACACCGTAGGTGTTGGTGAGGAAATCGGCATTGCGGCGGATATGGTCCGCCACTGCGCTCAGCCCCATGCGGTTCAGGTAGGGGCGCGACCAGGTGTGATTGGCCATCTGAACCTGCCCAGAATCCACCAACGGCCGCAGCGCGTGCGCCTCAACGCGAACGTCGCCGGGGGCTTCCATCAGAACTCCACGCATGAGTGGCTCCTTCCACGCTTGTGTGCTGACACCGCTTGCGCGGGCACGGCATGGACGTCTCCTTGATCCATCACCAGTTACCGCTGCGCGTTCTCCCCCGGCGACGCTTGGGTCACTTCAGGCTGTTCCGGAAGAACGCGGTCAACTTGTCGAACGGGATGAGGTTGACACGATCGTAAAGATCCACGTGACCGGCGCCAGGAACAATCACCAGTTCCTTGGGCTCACCGGCAAGCCGGTAGGCCTCTTCGCTGAACTCCCTGGAATGGGCGAGCTCACCCGCGATGAAGAGCATCGGACGGGGAGAGATCGTCTCGATGTCCTCGAACGGGTAGAAGTTCATGAACTTGACGTTGCTGGTGAGCGTTGGATGCGTTGTGGTGTTCGGGCTATGGCCTCTGGACGTGCGGTAGAAGTCATAGAATTCGCGATCAACCGCAGTTGACTGGTCCGTCAGCTCTTCAGGCGTTCCGCCGGTGTATTCGGTTTCACCGCCCGCGAACTCCACATCGCGCTGTTGTGCCGCCTGCTCGAGAATGTTCTTTCTCTGCTCGAGGGTGACGGAATGCCGGAGCCCGTCGCGGTTCGCGGCGCCCTTGTCGTACATGCTGACCGCCGCGATCGCTTTGATGCGCGGATCAATCTTGGCCGCACTGATGACGAAGCTGCCGCTGCCGCAAATTCCGATCGCGCCGATCCGCTCCTTGTCGACAAACGAGTGTGTGCGCAGGAAATCCACTGCAGCACTGAAACCCTCGGCATAGATGTCCGGCGAAACAGCGTTGCGGGGCTGGCGGTCACTTTCGCCCCAGAACGACAGGTCAAGGGACATAGTCACGAATCCCTGCTCGGCCATCTTCGTGGCATACAGATTTGCGCTCTGCTCTTTGACCGCACCGGACGTCGGGTGACCGTCCGGCCGGTTCGGTCAGCCGGCGGAGATGCCGCCATTGATGCTAATGACCTGACCGGTGATCTTGGCTGCTGCGGGGCCGGCGAGGAACTCGATCAGGCCGGCGACCTCGTCGGCCGTGGGCACCCCGAGCTGCGCCTTGGCCGCGACCTTCTCGAAGATCTTGCTGCCCAGGTCGTGCTCGAGGATGGCGTCCGAGGTGCGCGTCCCGGAGATCAACGACGGAGTCAGCACGTTCACCCGGATGCCGTGCCGCTTGACTTCCATCGCTGCGGTGCGGGAGAACATCGCGATCGCCGCCATGCCCGCGCCTACGACAGCCTCGCCCGGGGTCGTGACCTTGGCGGCATCCGAGGCTACCGAGATGATCGAGCCGCCGCCGGCGGACTTCATGAACGGAACGACCTCTCGTGTCAGGAGGAGCGGGGGGCGCGTGAGCGCATCGAGGATGCGGAGCATCTCGTCGGCCGCGATCTTCTCGAGCAAGGACACCTCGCCCCGAGGGGCCACGGCGCTCACCGCCACGTCGATACGGCCGAGTCGGTCATGGGCCTCGGCGACGACGCGCGCGACGTCCGCCGGATCGCCCGCGTCCCCTTCCACGAAGTAGGCGGTTCCCCCGGCAGACTCGATCGCGGCGACTGCTGCGGTGCCTCGTTTCGCATCACGGCCGTTGATCACGATCTCGGGGGAGCCTGCGCGAGCCAGCCGCAGCGCCGTCGCGAGCCCGACACCGGAGGTGCCCCCCAGTACTACTGCGCGGCTCTCGCCCAAGGTTCTGACTTGTGTCGCGTGGTCACCCTGCATGGCTTCTCACCTCTCATTGAGATCGATCATTCACGGTCTAGAGTATGCTAGCCGGAAGACAAAGTGCTATGTTTTCAGGCATTCAGCCTTCCCATCTTGTCATCATTGTGAATGATCATTTACACTCATAGGAGACCCAGTTCTTCGTGGGACCGTCGAAGGAGAGTCCATGTCAGACCCGTCCGTGCTCCAGCGGCTGCTGGACACCGCAGCCGCCGAGCTTCACGACATCGCCGACACCGCGCCGGACGACGAGACCTCGGGCCGGTTGGAGCAGCTCCGTGACCTGGTCCTCGGGGCCGGGGTCCTGAGCGCCGAAGGATCGCCTGAGGCCGGGGCCGCGGCGTCTGCTGTAGCTCGGCTGATCCCCTCGATCGGTGACCCGGCGGCTGATGACGAGCTGTATCGCGCCGGCACCGTGCTGCTGAACCGTCCGACGGGCGTGGAGACCACCGAGGATCAGGGAGAACCTCCGGCGGACGAGCTGACGGCTGCTCAGGTCGAGGCCTATCTGCGGGACCGGTTCCCCGGCGCCCGTGACGAGGTCGTGTCGGTTAACACGATCCACGGGGGGTTCTCCAAGAGGACAACCCTGGTGGAGGGTTCGGTCGACGGGGTAAGTGAGGAGTTCGTGCTTCGTCAGGTGCCGACCGGTCTGAGCGCCCGGTCGCTGACCCCCGAGTACGCACTCCTGTGCAGTCTCGCCTCGACGAACGTCCCGGCCCCTCGGCCGCTGTGGATCGATGCGCAGGACAACGCGCTCGGTGGCCCGTTCTTCGCGACGCGTCGGGCTGCGGGGTCGAACATCGGTGATGTCTGGGGCAGCGCTGGCGCGACGGAACAGACCTGCCGGGACGTGGCGGAGATCTACGCACGCCTGCACCAGGTACCGACAGCCGGGATCGTCACCCCTGTCTCCTCACGGGTGACTTCGGACGACCTGGCGGCGACGATCGCGAAGCAGGAAGGCACGCTACTCCAGCGTGGCATCACGATCCAGCCCCTCCTCGCGGCGCTTCTGGAGTGGTTGCGCCGCAACCTCCCGGCCGTGCCGCCGCGGCCGTCGCTCCTGCACGGAGACGCCGCGTTCTCCAACCTGCTGGTCGCCGACGGGCGCGTCACCGCGATCGTCGACTGGGAGGCGGCCCATGTCGGCAACCCTGCTGAGGAGCTGGCCTACATCCGCCCGTCGGTGACGCCGGTGATGGAGTGGGACGACTTCATCGACCACTACGTGCTCCACGGCGGCCTGGCGCCCGACCCGTCGGCCATGCGGTTCTTCACCGTGTGGTCTCACGTGTGGCGGCACATCGGCTGCCTGTGGCTGGCGCAGAACTTCGAGCAGACCGGGCGCTACGCCTCGGCGATCGCGGGATTCGTACACGGGCCGCGGTTCCTGAGGTCTGCCGTCGACGCGGCGTTCGGGACGCACGCCGCCGTGTCCTGAGCCAAGACGGAACGACAGCGCCCTCCGGTCCCAGGACGGACGGCGCTGTCGTGTCAGGGGGCGATCAGGGACGGCCCGCGTGCGGGACCTCGACCTGGGTGGTCCGGAGCGTGGCGGCCAGGTCACCGAGCCGGTCGTTGTCGCGGAGGCCGGGCGCGACGCACAACAGAAGAGTGCGACCGTCCTCGCCGCCGAGCATGCACGCGAAGAT
>Ga0306926_10001649_pt1 | contig 22324 bp, 20 predicted proteins | sample flu12Cox44000178_FD_203759 | JGI IMG/M metagenome (GOLD analysis project Ga0306926, IMG submission 203759) | Lab enrichment of tropical soil microbial communities from Luquillo Experimental Forest, Puerto Rico - flux8day.12C.oxic.44.000.178 (v2)... | ecosystem: Environmental > Terrestrial >...
TGCTGATCGCCATCGAGATGAATCCCGACTTCGTGAGCTATCTGCGCAGTGCTTTCAGCGACAAGCGTCTGCAGGTGATCGAGGGTTCGGCGGAGTCTGTCGATGAGATCCTGCGCCGTCTCGGCTACCTGCGCGCCGATTACATCATCTCCGGCATTCCCTTCAGTACCATACCGGCGCCATCGCGCGAGCGCATCCTCGAGAAGACTCGCGACATGCTCGAACCCGGCGGCGCGTTTCTCGTGTACCAGTTCTCGCCGCGCGTGCTGAGCGACCTGAAGCGCATCTTTGGCTACGTCGGACGCCGGTTCGAGCCACTGAACGTCCTGCCTGCGTTTCTGTTCATCTGCCAGCCTGTGACGGCCTGAGGAACTGCGACGGATACCCTGTGGATCGGGACGCGTAAGGGCCTGTTCGCGCTGCGCGCGCTGCAAGCCCGCCGCCACTGGAAGCTCGCCGGCCCGCAGTTCCTCGGTCACATCGTGCATCACGTCGTACAGGATCCGCGCGAGCCGCGCGTGTTGCTGCTCGCCGCCCGGACCGGACATCTGGGACCCACCGTGCTGCGCTCGACCGACCGCGGCCGCAGCTGGCATGAGGCGGCCGCGCCGCCGGCCTTCCGCAAGGCCGCGGAAGGCGAGGAAGCACGCGCGGTGCAGCGGGTTTTCTGGCTCACGCCCGGGCATCGCAACGAGAGCGGCAGCTGGTACGCGGGCAGCTCGCCGGCCGGCCTGTTCCGCTCCGCGGACGGGGGCGAGCACTGGGAGCCGGTGGCGGGGTTCAACGACCACCCGATGCGTCCGCAGTGGGCGGCGAACCCGACCCCCGACGGGGAGTTCCTCCACTCGATACTGATCGACCCGCGCGACCCACGGCACCTGTACATCGCCATCTCGGTCGGCGGCGTTTTCGAGTCGACCGACGGCGGCAAGAGCTGGACGCCGCTGAATGAGGGCTGTGCCGCCGACTTCATGCCGGACCCGGATGTGCCCTTCGGGCACGACCCGCACTGCGTGGCGCAGCATCCGCTGCTCCCCGATCGGCTCTACCAACAGAATCACTGCGGCATCTACCGCCTCGACCGGCCGGAGCGACGCTGGCAACGGATTGGCAAAGCGATGCCGAAGAAGGTCGGCGACGTCGGCTTTCCGATCGTGCTGCATCCCAGCGACCCGGACCGCGCCTGGGTGCTACCAATGGACGGGCAAACGGTCTGGCCGCGTACCTCGATCGACGGGCGGCCCGCGGTCTACGCGACCGCGGACGCCGGTGCGAGCTGGCGCCGCCTCGATCGCGGACTGCCGCGCTCTCAGGCGTGGTTCACGGTGTTGCGACAGGCGATGTGCACGGACGGGCATGCGCGGCCGGGAGTGTATTTCGGCACCACCGCGGGGGAGGTCTGGGCGGGCGTCAACGGCGGCCAGAGCTGGCGCTGCATTGCGCGCCACCTGCCCGAGATCTACTCGGTGACTCACGCGGCCTGACAGAGCACCCCGCAAAATTTTGCTCGCCGCGCACCATGAGTACCCATCGACCGACAAGACGCGAAATTTGGCGGGGACCCCGCTGCAGCACCCCGCAAAATTTCGCTCGCCGCGCACCATGAGTACCCATCGATCAACAAGACGCGAAATTTGGCGGGGGCCCCGCTAGTGCCCTGCATTGTGCGCATCGCAAGTCCGCTGCGGTCCTACACCTCCGGTGCCGCGACCCTCACGGCCGACGGCAGCTCGCTCGCCGAGGTGCTCGCCTCGCTCGAGCAGCGCTGTCCGGGCATCCGCTTCCGCATGATCGACGAGCAGGACCAGATCCGCCCGCACATGCGGCTGTTCGTGAACTCGAGCGAGGCACGTGAGCTGTCGGCGGAGGTTGCGGACGGTGATACCGTGCACGTGATCTGCGCACTTTCCGGAGGCTGACGAATGAGCCTGTCGATGGCCGAGCGCGAGCGCTACCGGCGCCACCTGGCGCTCAGCGAGATTGGCGCGGCGGGGCAGGAGAAGCTCAAGGCAGCGCACGTGCTGATCGTGGGGGCGGGCGGGCTCGGGTCACCGGCCGCGTTGTATCTGGCGGCCGCCGGTTGCGGCACGCTCGGTCTCCTCGACTGCGACCGCGTCGATCTCACGAACCTCCAGCGTCAGGTGCTGTTCGACAGCTCCAGCCTCGGACAACCGAAGGCCGAAGCCGGGCGCGAGCGCCTGAGGGCGCTGAATCCGGAAATTCGGATCGTCGACCATGCGCTCGAGCTGCGCGCGGCGAACGTACGCGAGGTGTTCCGGCAATACGATCTGGTGCTCGATGGCACCGACCGCCTCGCCACGCGCTACCTCATCAATGACGCCTGCGTGATCCTGCGCCGCCCGTTCGTCTCGGCGGCGATCCACCGTTTCGAAGGTCACCTGATGAGCTACGTGCCGGAGCGCGGCCCGTGCTATCGCTGCCTTTTCCCGCAGGCGGTCGATGGCATGGTGGCCAACTGCGCCGAGGCAGGCGTGCTCGGTGTGCTGCCGGGTGTGCTCGGCACGCTGCAGGCGACCGAGGCCATCAAGCTCATCACCGGGATCGGCGCGCCACTCGTGGGAAGGCTGCTCACCTACGACGCGCTCGAGATGCGCTTCTCGGAGTTCAAGCTCACCCGCCGGCGCGATTGTGCCGTGTGCGGCGATGCCCCAACGATCACGGAGCCACAAGATATGGAAAGACATGCTGCGACCCCCGAAGGCCTGCGGCGGCTGAGCGCCGCAGCGCTCAACGAGCTGCTGCAGCGTGGCGAGAAGCCGCTGCTCGTCGATGTGCGCGAGGACGCGGAGTTCGCCGCGGGTCACCTCGAGGGCGCGCTGCACATTCCGCTCGGGCAGCTGCCGCAGCGTCTCGCGGAGATCGACCCACAGGCCGACCCTGTGTTCATCTGCCGCAGCGGCGGGCGCAGCATGGCCGCCTGCCAGATCGCCCTGCGCGCCAACATCCGCTCACCGGCCAATCTCGAGGGCGGCATGCTGGCGTGGGCGGCGGGCGTCGATCCCTCGATCCGGGTCCTCTGAGCTGTGGGCGGCGGCGCGCCGCACGGCCGGCCTGTCAGGCCTCGGGATGGCAGCGCGACTTCGCGAACGATAGCCGCGGCTCCGTCGGCGGCGGCTGCATGCGGCTCTTGATCCGCGCGAACGCCGCGCCCGGCTCGTCGATGAACTCGAAGAGCTCCAGGTCCTCCGCCGCGATGGTGCCGTGGCGCACCAGCGCATCGAAGTTGACCACCTCGCGCCAGTACTCCGAGCCGTAGAGAAACACTGGAATCGGCCGGTCGAGCTTGTGCGTCTGCGCCAGTGTCAGGATCTCGAACAGCTCATCGAAGGTGCCGAAGCCGCCCGGGAAGGCGATGAGCGCGTGCGCCAGGTGGGCAAACCACAGCTTGCGCATGAAGAAGTAGTGGAACTCGAAGCCCAGGCCCTCGCTGATGAAGCGGTTGGGACGCTGCTCGAACGGCAGACCGATATTGAGGCCGATGCTGCGGCCACCGGCAAGACTCGCGCCGCGGTTAGCGGCTTCCATGATGCCGGGGCCGCCGCCGGAGCAGACGATGAGTCGCCCGGCGCACTGCTCGAGACTCCAGGCGGTCACGAGCCGCGCCAGCTCACACGCCTCATCGTAATAGCGGCCGAGCGGGCCACCGGAGTGGACGCGGGCCGAACCGAAGAACACCACCGTGGCGCTGACCCCCGCGTCGCGGAAGGTGCGCAGCGGTGCGAGATACTCGGACACGATGCGGATCGGGCGCCCGTCGTCGGAATCGATGAACTGCGGATCGTGATAAGCGAGCAGAGGCGTGTGCACCGAGAGCTCCTCTCGAGAGTGAGTGCGCGTCACTGACACTCTAACGAAATCCACCGGGCCGCGTGCGATACTGCGGACGCCATGCGCTTCTCCGTAACATGGTTCATGGCCTGGCTGATCGCGAGCGCACCGGCGGGTGACCGGATCGGCAACACCGTCGCGCCTTCTGCGGGTCGCGGCCCGGAAGTCCAGCTCCGCATCGACTCTGCCACTTCGCTCCTGGTGGTCTCGCCGCACCCGGACGATGAGACGCTCTGTTGTGGCGGTGTGATCCAGCGCGTCTTGCACGCCGGCGGCCGCGTCGCGGTGGTATGGCTCACGAGCGGCGATGCGGCGCGCATGAATCTCATCCTCATGGGGCGCAGTCTGTTCCCGGGAGCGGCCATCGCCCGCGAGCTCGGCGCGCGGCGCATGGAGGAGGCGCGCATCGCCACGACGCGGCTCGGGATGGCCACCGCCGGGCAGCTGTTCCTCGGCTACCCGGATGGCGGACTGCTCGAGCTGCTCGGCACGCATCGCACGGCGCCTTACACGTCCCCGACTACAGGTGCCGCAGCAGTTCCTTATCCCGCCGCGCTCTATCCAGGTCACGCCTACACCGGCGAGAGCCTCGAGCGCGATTTCGTGGCCGTGCTCGAGCGCGTGCAGCCGACACTGATCCTCGCCCCGACCCCGCTCGACACGCATCCCGATCACCGCGCAGCGGGACTTCTCACGCAGCTTCTCGCCGCGCGCCTCGCGTCAGCGCCGCCCGTGCATTACTGGATCGTGCACGGTGGCGAGGGCTGGCCGAGCCCCCGGGATCTGCTCCCCGGGGTGCCGCTCACCCCCGCCCCGCGGGCCGCTCCGCTCGTGCCCGCCGGGTTCGCGCTCGAGCCCGCGGAGGAAGACGCGAAGCTGCTCGCGATCCGCGCCTACCAGACGCAGTTACGCGTCATGGCGCCATTTCTGCTCTCGTTCGTGCGCACCAACGAGCTGTTCGCGTCGCGGGCAGACCTCGATTAGGGACGTCGCGGGCGGCGCCAGCGATCGATGTATCGATCGATTGCGCCGGCGATGTTCTCGCGCAGCCGGTCGAGCCGGGCGCGCTCGCGCCAGTAGCGGCGGCTGATGCGACGTGACACGGCGAAGTCCCGTTCGAACAGCGCCGCCACGGTATCGCTGAAGCGTGAGTCGGCAACCTCCTGGTTGGCCTCGAGGTTCCAGCGCAGGCTCCAGCGATCGAGGTTGCTCGAGCCGACCGACGCCCAGTCATCGCACAGGATCACCTTGCCGTGCAGCATGTGCGGCTGGTACTCGTAGATGCGCACGCCACTGCGGAGCATGCGCGCATAGAAGCGCCGCGATGCCTGGCGCACCCACGGGTGATCGGTGCGCGCGCCGGGTAACAGCAGGCACACGTCCACCCCACGACGGGCCGCGCGGTCGAGCGCCGCGCGCACGCGCCGCGCGGGCACGAAATAGGCGCTCATGATCCAGGCGCGCTGGACGCTGTCGTCGATACGGCGCAGGACTCCGTTGGCGAGCACCGAGCGCTGCCGCGCCTCCGACAGCGACAGCCGCCCGGCGGCGCCGGCGCGTGGCGCCCACGGCGGTGGCACTGGCAGATCGAGCGCCGCACCGGTGCGGCGCCAGGTGCGCGCAAAGGCCCGCTGCCAGTCGGCGACCACCGGACCCACGATGCGCACCATCACCTCGCGCCACGGCTCGTGCGCGGCGCCGGGTGCGAAGTCGTCGGTGAGGCCGGTGCCGCCTACGAACGCGGTGCGTCCATCGATCACGAGAAGCTTGCGATGATCGCGCAGCAGATTGCCGAGGCGTTTGCGAAACTCGAGCGGGTTGAAGAAGCGCAGTTCCACTCCCGCCTCGATGATGCGCCGCCGGTCGGCGCGCGACAGCCCGAGCGAGCCGAACGCATCGAATACCACACAGACGCGGGCGCCGCGGCGCACGGCCGCGCTGAGCGCTGCGATGAAGTGCGTGACGATGTGCCCGGAGTGCACGAGGTACATCTCCAGCAGCACCGACTCGCGCGCCGCCTCGATCGCCGCGAGCATGGCGGGAAAGAACTCGCCACCGCCGTCGAGCAGCTCGAACGAGTTCCCCGTTCGCCACGGCCAACCCGTCGTTGTAAATTGCTCGGGATCCCGGCTTGCCATCGGCTAACAATGACTGACCTGCGGAACACATGCCATACCGCGGTGATCCTGCTGCTCGCGCTGCTCGCACCGGCCGCCGCCTCCGCCGATGTGATCGACTCGGTCAACGCAGTACGCCACGTCGGCTGCGACGGGCGTCATCCCGGTGTTGCGCCGGTGCGCGAGAACGCCCGCCTGGATGAGGCCGCGCACCGGCTCTCCCAAGGCACGGACCTGCGCACGGCGCTGCGGTTTGCCGGTTACCACGAGGTGAGCTCCTTCTCGGTCAGCATCTCCAACGTGCCACCGAGCGGTGACATCGAGCGCACCATAGCGCAGCAGTTCTGCCAACAGATCATCAATCCCGCATTTCGCGAAATGGGCTCGTGGCGCAGCGGGGCCCACGTGTGGATCGCGCTCGCCGAGCCCTTCACCCCGCCCGCGCACGCCGATCTCGGCGAGGTCAGCCGCCGGGTGCTGCAGCTCGCCAACGAGGCACGTGCGCACCCGCGCCGCTGCGGGTCCACGCCCTACGCGCCCGCGCCGCCACTCTCGATGAACGAGAAACTCTCGCAGGTGGCGCTCGCCTACGCGCGCGAGATGGCGACCTGGGGCTACATGGATCACACCGGACGCGATGGCAGTTCCCCGGCGCAGCGCATCACGCGCAGCGGCTACCACTGGAGCGAAGTCGGCGAGAACCTGGCGAGCGGCGTCATGACGGCGGACGAGGTGGTGGCCGGGTGGCTCGGAAGTCCCGAGCACTGTGCCAACCTCATGGACCCGCTCTACCGTCAGATGGGTGTCGCGTTCGCGGTGAACCCGCACGATGAGCGCGGCGTGTACTGGGCGATGGAGTTCGGCACTCCGCGCTGAGCGGAGTCCCACGAGACCGGCGGTACGTATCAGGCGGCTACTCGCCGTGCTCGAGCGTCAGCACGATTCCCGCCGTGAGGTACAGCGCCGCGAACCAGAAGAGCGCATCGGTGAGGAGCACGAAGAAGGTGTGGTAGACATTGTGCGTGCGCTCGAAGTACTCCATCCCCTGCACACCGCCGATGAGCAGCGCGCCCGCCAACACCAGCACCAGCACCGGACCAGCGGCGGAGCGTGCGGCGTCCGGGCCGATGGCGACGGCGGGGGTGGGCAGCCGCCCGTACCACAGCACGAGCACGCACAGCCCGGCCACCGAGCTCAGGTACTGCAATGCGTGGAAGACCGTGCCGTTGTAGGGTCCGACGACCAGCGGCGCAGTGAGTGCCGCAACGCGGCGCACCATCCAGCCGTCCGCGTGCGTGAAGGAATCCCACAGCAGGTGCGTCCACACACCGACGAGGATCGCCGGCGCCGCATAGGCCCACTCGCTGGGACGCCGAAAAGGGAGGAGCGCACGTAGACACATCGCGCGCGCCCGCACCGAGAGCAGCGCGGTGAGCGGCCGCTGCAGCACCACGAGGCTCCCGAGGAGCGCATAGCCGAGCGCCAGGTCGACGGTGAAGGAGTGGACGAAGGCGTGGGTCACGGGGACGTAGTGGGCGATGCCGCCGGGGAGGTAGTACGGCAGGTCAGGCACCATGGCACCGACGATGAGGGGTGCGATTCGCAGGTGGCGCACACCGCGCAGGGGCAGTACCGCCGCCGGATGCGCCAGGGTGAAGGGCACGCGCCGCTCTAATCCGACCGCCGCGTGCGCGGAACCACCTGCACGCAGAAGTCCCGGCCGACCCAGCCGGTGCCTGACCGGTAGGTGAGATCGACGCGACGCCCGGCGCGCAGCCGCTGTCGGTCGATCTCAACCACGTGCAGTCCGAGCGGATTGGCAACAGTGTCCTGCTCGCGCACGTCCTGCCAACCATCGAGTCCCCAGCGCACCGCCCCCGGCTCGCGCAGGGCGATGGTGAGCGCACAGCCCTCAGGCACTTCATTCACCGCCGCCTGCTCCGCCCAGATCACGCGCGTGAGCGGTGGGCGCTCCCCGTGGTAACGCTCCCACACGGAGGCTGGTCGATCGAAGGGTCGCTCGGCCCTGCGCGAGGCGGCGAGCTTCACGAACTCGGCGTGCGCCCACACGAGCGGCATGGCGGCGCCGGTCGGACGCCCGGGCGCGAGCCCGCGCACAGAGATCGGTGCCGCGTCCCACACCTGCTCCGGCAGCATGCCGCCCGAGGAGGCCATGCGCGTCATCGCCACGAGGAATGGCAGCGGATCGCGGCCGAGGCACAGCTCGTAGTGCCCGCGCTCGCCCGTGAGCAGCGGCCAGCCGCGCCCACGCCCGGTGCCATCGTAGGCGCTGCCGTCGTCGTGCTCGCCGTAGCCGTCCTCGTTGTAGCGATGCCAGACCGGTCCCGCGGGAGTGTCTACCTTCAGCAGCGCATCCACCACCTTCACGGTGGCCACGATCAGCGGGTCATCCGCGCGGCGCAATCCGAAGCGCACCAGCTGCAGGAAATCGACCCCCACCTGCGCGCCGACCGGCAGGCTCGGATCGTTCTGCAGGTTGCGGATCGGTAATACGCCCGCGGGTCGAGCGGCGATGAGAGTCTGCTCGGGCGCCACGCGCACGTAATAACCCGGCACGCCGTAGAGGCGCGCGAGCGGGGCATCCTCGCCGACGGCGGTCCAACTCTCGAGGCGAGCATTCCAGTAATCGGCGATGGCGAGCGCCAGGTCGCGGCCCTCATCGGGAAGGTAGGGGGCACCGGCCACCAGTGCCGAGATGCACACGGCGAGCGTGAACGTGTTGAGTCCCGCATTCTCTTCCCAACGGTCCTGCTGACTCACCGGGCCCTGACGCGCGAGGTACGACAGTGCACGGCGGATCATGTCGCGCACCTCGACGCCCTCGAGCGCATCGCGCTCATCGAGCGCCACGGCCAGGAGCACCGGAAAGGCCGTCTCATCGAGCTGCAGGCCCTCCCAGTAGGGCTCTCCGCCGAGCCACTGGTTCTGGCTCCAGTGTCCGTCCGCGTGCTGCGTGGCGAGCAGATACCGCAGCGTGTTGCGCGCTTCGCGCAGCGCGCCCACCGCGAGCAATGCGCCGGAGCTCTCGACCAGATCCCGCGGCCACACCAGGTGATAGCCCGGCCGCTCCTCGCGAGTGTTGCCCCACGGCACGCTGAGTGAAGCGACCATCGCGCCCGGATAGGTCTTGTCCTGGTGAGCGCGCAGCACCATGGTGGAGATGCGCACCTGCTCGGCGCATTCCGCGGGCAGCTGCGTGGTGAGGACCTCGTGGCCACACTGACCGTGCCAGCGCGTCCAGGCGACGAGCTGCCGTTCCCAGCTGACGGCAAACGGCTCTGACAGCGCGGTGAGCGAGAGTGTCGCGGCCGACTCCGGACTGCTGCCGAAACCGAGCGCCAGCACCGCCTGCCGCGGCAGCTCACCGATGAGCGCAACGTTACCGGCACCGGCGTTGTCGTACTGCCAGGTGAGGCCGCCGTTGTGCGCGAAGTCCTGCCAGCCGTCGCTGCTGCCGACGTTGCCGGCGCTCGCACGGCCAAACGCGTCCTGCTGCTGTGGCGTCGCCGCGGCGAGCGCCAGAGCGAACGGACCCTGCTCCGCCCACAACAACCGCCGCCCGCGGTAGGAGACGACCTGGGCGCGGTTGTTCGTGCCGGTACCGCCGAGATGCGGCGCGAGCAGCGCGTACGGCGTCAGGGCCTCATCGCCCGTGAGGCTTACCTCGATGAGCAGCACATCGCGGTGCTCGCAGGGCGTTACCCTGAGTGCGAGCTCGAAGCGCTCGTGATGGTGGACGATGTGCACCGCCGGCACGCCCGGGGCGGCGAGCTGAATGACGTACTTCCACAGCCGCTTGACCTCGACCCAGAAGCCCGCGCCATCGCCCACGAGAAAGCCGAGATCGCGGATCTGCGGGATGTCGACGCGCGGATAGTAGACCTCGTTGATGATGCCGCCGCCGATGGTGAACCACAGCCTCGAAGCGCCGAGCGCGCAGCCGATCATGTCCTTGTTGCTGCTGCTCCAGGTCGGGGAGAGTCCGGGAGCTCCGGGCGCAACGCTCATCGCCGCCTGCGCGCGTCCTGCCAGGCCGCGGACACCGACGTGATCACGCCGGAGTGGGGATCCCACAGCCGCCGGCCACCGGCGAAGGCGTGATCGTTATTCCCGAGGCTTGCGTCGCGAGGCAGCTTCTTCAACCGCCGGGCGTTGCCGCCGCCGAGCACGATATAGTCCGGCTCGAAAGCGGCAGTCAGGTCGCGAATCACCTCTCGCACCGCCTTGCGCCAGCGCTTATTGCCGAGGTACTTGCGGCCGCGCTCGCCGACGCACTCCTCGAAGGTTCGGCCGCGCTTGTAGGGCATGTGCCCGACTTCGGTCGGCTCGACCACTCCGTCGATGATGAGCGTCACGCCAAGACCCGTGCCGAGCCCGATAAACAGCATGCGCCCGCCGCGATAGCTGCCGATCGCCTGCATGGCTGCATCGTTGATGAGCCGGACCGGCCGGCCGAACGCCGCGGCGAAGTCGAAGCCGACCCAGCCTCTGCCGAGGTTGTGAGGCTCGGCGGCGATGCGTCCGTGATAGACGAGCCCCGGATACCCGATCGCGACGGCGTCGTAGCGCTCGCCATCGAGGAGCTTACGCAGGCGGCGCACCATGCGGCGCGGTGTCATCGAAGGTCCCGATTCGAACTCCTGATTCGCACCGTGCGCGCCGACGCGGAACTTCACGTGCGTGCCGCCGACATCGAGCACCAGGACGTAGTTTCGATCGGGAACGCGCCGGCGCAGGCCTTCCCTTTTGCCTCTCATCGGGCGATTCTCCCCGGATTCCGCGATGATGGCCACCGCCGGGGTCGCCGGTCCGTCACACCTCGAACACTCGCGCCAGTACCGCCAGCGCTGCCCTGCCCTTCTCGAGATCGCGGGAGTTGACGATCGCGAGCCGAAACCCCCCGGGAGGCATCGCATGCGTCGCCGCCGGACGGTCGCGGTGAAAAGTGATCTGCACGCTCGTCACCTGCGGCATGGCGCGCACCTGCTCGACGAGTGCCGCGGGCGGATGCCGGTACTCGCGCCCGTGCGCACCAAAGAGCGCGATGCTGTAGCCGTTGCTGCGCGCGGGCTCGCTGAACCTCCATTCTCCGTACTGGTACAGACCCACCACCGCCTCCAGCCAGTCGCGGCCGTAGAGGTCCGGCCACTGATCGGCAAAGCGCAGGTGCGCATCGATGATGCGCCCACCGATGGTCTCGAAGTTCGCCATGCCGGTGTAGGAGCCGAGGTTGCTCGCCAGCCACGCTTCGAGATACGCCTCGAGCTCCGGCCGCGCTGCCGCCTCGATCGTCCAGTAATCGAACATGCCCTGGCCGGCAGGGATGCCACGGGAGTGTCGCCGCCAGGTCGCCTTGCCGCGCACCACCGCCACATCCGTGCTCACGTGCTCGCCCTCGAGCAGGGTCGTCCAGAAGTGCCCGGCCGTGAGGTAGCGCCGGTAATCTGCGCAGCTCTGCAGCACGCGGCTGCCGACTCCCATGCCGCGCAGATTGGTGATCGGCTTGCTGAACACCGGAAACTCCGGCGGCTCGACACCGTGCGGTGCGCACGCCAGCTCCTGTGAGGCGCACAGCCGCAACTTGTCGTACACCCACTGGTGCTGCGGATGCCACGCGTACGCGTCCGGATCCTCGGTCGGTATGCGCACCTGCGCAGGACACGGCACACCCTCGAAGTACTGCATGCGCCAGGGGTCGGCTTCGCAGAACGGCATGGCGCGTTCCGTGCGGATTACGCGCGGCGCTGACTTAGAAGAGCCCCGTTATGCGGCCGTCGCTGTCGACGTCGATGTTGTTCGCCGCCGGAACCTTCGGCAGTCCCGGCATGGTCATGATGTCACCGCAGATCATGATCACGAATTCGGCCCCGGCCGCAAGGCGAACCTCGCGGATGTTGACGTCGTGGTGCGCGGGCGCGCCGCGCAGCTTGGGATCGGTGGAAAAGGAATACTGTGTCTTGGCGACGCACACCGGGTAGTGACCGTAGCCGCCCTCCTGGAGCTGGCGGATCTGCGCCCGCACCTTGGTGTCGGCGGTGATATCGCTCGCGTGATAGATCTCGGTGGCGATCGCCTTCATCTTGTCCCACAACGTCGCGTTGTCCGGGTAGACGAAGCGGAAGCGGCTCGGTTGCTCGGTGAGGCGTACCACCTCGCGGGCCAGCTCCACCGCGCCGGGACCGCCTTCGGCGAAATGCGACGCCGGGATCACCCGCACGCCGTGCGGCGCGATGCGATCGATCAGCAGCTGGATCTCGCGCTCGCTGTCCTCGGCGCGGCGGTTGATCGCCACCACGCACGGCAGGCCGTAGCGGTTGACGACATTGTCGATGTGGCGCTCGAGGTTGACCACACCCTTGTCCAGCGCCGCCAGGTTCTCGGTCTTGAGATCGGCGAGCTCCACGCCGCCGTGGTACTTGAGTGCGCGCACCGTCGCCACCACCACGGCAGCCGCGGGCTCGAGACCCGCCTTGCGGCACTTGATGTCGACGAACTTCTCCGCGCCGAGATCCGCGCCGAAGCCCGCCTCGGTGACCACGTAGTCGGCCAGCTTGAGCGCAGTGCGGGTAGCGATCACCGAATTGCAGCCGTGCGCGATGTTGGCGAACGGCCCGCCGTGCACGAAGGCCGGATTGTTGGCGAGCGTCTGCACCAGATTCGGCGCGAGTGCCGACTTCAGCAGCGCCGTCATGGCACCGTGCGCCTTGAGGTCGCGTGCCAGGATCGGCTCACCGCTCGCGCGATAACCGACCACGATTCGGCCGAGGCGCTCCTTGAGATCGCCGAGGGAACTCGCCAGGCACAGGATCGCCATGACCTCGGAGGCCACTACGATGTCGAAACCATCTTCGCGTGGCACACCATTGGCGGTCCCGCCGAGCCCAACGACGATCTGACGCAGCGCGCGATCGTTGATGTCCAGCACGCGTCGCCAGGTGATGCGCCGCACGTCGAAGCCGAGCGGGTTGCCCTGGTAGATGTGATTGTCGATCAGCGCGGCGAGCAGGTTGTTGGCGAGCGCGATGGCGGCAAAGTCGCCGGTGAAATGCAGGTTGATGTCCTCCATCGGCACGACCTGCGAGTAGCCGCCGCCGGCCGCGCCGCCCTTCATGCCGAACACCGGTCCCAGCGCCGGCTCGCGCAGGCAGAGCACGGCGCGCTTGCCGATGAGGTTGAGCGCGTCGCTGAGACCGACTGTGGTGGTGGTCTTGCCTTCACCGGCGGGTGTCGGCGAGATCGCGGTCACCAGCACGAGCTTGCCATCGGGACGGCCAGCGAGCTGCTCGAGGTAATCGAGTGATACCTTTGCCTTGTAGTGGCCGTAGGGCTCGAGGCTCTCCGCGGGGATTCCCAGCCGCTCACGCGCCAAGGGGACGATCGGACGCAACTGCGCACGCTGCGCGATCTCGATGTTGCTCGGAAAGGGCGTAGCTGGAGTGGCCGTCGTGTCAGGCATGGTTGGGGTGCCGTGATGGAAAAGCGCGTAATGCTACCAGAGCGCCCGCCGGGCGCGCTCAGCCTTGGCTACAATCGCCGCCCATGCTGTGGCTGAAGGCCTTGCACGTGGTGTTCGTGGTCACCTGGTTCGCGGGACTGTTCTACCTGCCGCGACTCTACGTGTACCACGCAGTCACCACCGATGCCCCGGGGCTGCGACGCTTCGTGGTGATGGAGCGGCGGCTGTTCTTCATCATGAGTCTCGGCGCGCTGCTCGCGGTGCTTTTTGGCATCGCTATGATCATCGCGGCTCCGGGTTATCTGGCGCAGGGGTGGCTGCGCGCCAAGCTGCTGCTGGTCGCCCTGCTGATCGGCTACCACTTCTGGTGCTACCGCCTGATGCTGGCGCTGCGCGCCGGGGTCAATCCGCACCCACAGCGCTGGTATCGCTGGTTCAACGAGCTGCCGGGGCTGTTCCTGCTCGCGATCGTGGTACTGGCAGTCGTCAAACCATGAGGCCGATGGCAGGCGTCACCCGGTAGGCGGGGCTGTCACCGTGTTCCCGCGGATAGTTAGGCGTTTACCTAACTATGGGGGAAAAGGGGCGATGACTGCGCCCCCTTCACACTGCACTCCTCAACGCTGCGCTCACCAGATCCGTACCCGTTCAGCCGGCGCAATGTAGAGCTTGTCACCCGGCTGCACGTCGAACGCCGCGTACCAGTCGTCGATGTTCGGCAGCGGACCGTTCACGCGGAACCGCGAGGGACTGTGCTCATCCGACATCACCAGCTCGCGCAGCGCCCCGTCGCGATATTTCTGCCGCCACACCTGCGCGTAGGCGAGGAAGAAGCGCTGATCTCCCGTCAGGCCGTCGATCACCGGCGCGGGCCGTCCCTTGAGGGAGATGTGGTAGGCCTCGTGAGCCACGTTGAGCCCACCGAGATCGCCGATGTTCTCCCCGATGGTGTTGGCGCCGTTGACATTCAGGCCCGGCAAGGCCTCGAAAGCGGAGAACTGCTTGATGAGACGCGTGGTACGCGCCGTGAAGATCCGCGCATCCTCGGGCGTCCACCAGTCGCGCAGCGCGCCGTCCGGGCCGAACTTGCGCCCCTGGTCATCGAACCCGTGGCCCATCTCGTGCCCGATTACGGCGCCGATGGCGCCGAAATTGACCGCGGCGTCGGCATTGGGATCGAACATCGGCGGTTGCAGGATCGCCGCCGGGAACACGATCTCGTTGTTCGAGGGGTTGTAGTAGGCGTTGATCTCCTGCGGCGTCATCTGCCACTCGCCACGGTCCACCGGCTTGTCGAGACGCGCCACCTGGTAGTTCCAATCCCACTCGGCCGCGCGGCGCACGTTGCCGAGCAGATCATTGCGCCGTACGACGAGCGCGGAGTAGTCCTTCCACTTGTCGGGGTAGCCGATCTTCGGAGTGAAGGCCGCGAGCTTCTGGTGGGCGCGCGTCTTGGTCTGTGGCGTCATCCAGTCGAGGGCGTCGATGCGCTCACTGAGCGCGGCTTCGAGATCCGCAACCAGCTGCTGCATCTGTGCCTTGGATTCCGGCGGAAAATACTCCGCTACGTACAGCCGCCCGACTGCCTCGCCCAGGGCGTCATCGACGGCATCGACGCCGCGCTTCCAGCGCTCGCGCTGCTGCGGTTGCCCGCGCATCGCCTGGCCGTAGAACGCGAACCGTGCCTCGTCGAAGCGCTTGGGCAGGTAAGGCGCATGGGTGCTCAGGTAATGGAAGGTCAGGAAGTCCCTGAGGGTCGCCTCATTCGTGCGCCCGAAGAGCGCCGCGAGGTCGCGAATGGCGCTGAGCTCCCCGAGCACCAGTTGCTCGCGGGCACCGAGCTGCTGGGGGTCGAGGAACGCCTGCCAGGGGAAGCCGGGCGCGTAGGCGAGCACCTGCGCCTTGGTGCGCGGGTTGTAGATGGCGTCCACGTCGCGCCGCTTCTCGATCGGCCATTGCACCTTTGCGGCCTCGGTCTCGAAGGCCATGATGGCCTGCGCCTTCGTCGCAGCGTCGGCCACGCCGCCGAGTGTCAGCATCTGCGCGATGTAGGCGATGTACTTGGCGCGCAGCTCTTGCAGCGTCGGGTCGTCCTTCAGGTAGTAGTCGCGATCGGGAAGCCCGAGGGTGGACTCGCTGATGAAGACGCAATAGCGGTCGGGGTTCTTGAAGTCAGCCGGCAGCTGCACGTCGAACAGCGAGGCAAATCCCGGCTCGCCGAACAGGCGCGCGATGTCCGCCCGCGTGCGTGCCGCCGCGATGCGCTGCAGATCGGGCTCGGCGGGCGTGAGTCCGTTGGCCTCGATTGCCGCCTGGTCCATGTAGGCGGCGTAGTAGTCCCCGATCTGCTGCTCCGGGGTGCCGGGCGCGGCGTGGGCAGCCGTCGACCGCTCGATGATCCCGCGTACGCGCTCCTTGGAGAGCTCATCGAGCCGATCGAACGGACCGAAGCTCGACTTGTCGTCCGGAATGTTGAACCTGTCGTACCAGCCGCCGTTCGCGTAGGCGAAGAAATCATCCCCGGGCCTCACCTGCGGATTGCGGGCGCTGAGATCGAGGCCGAAATCGCCGATCGCGGGCTTCGCCCGCAACGGTGGGTCGGTTGCCGTGGTACCGAGCGCCATGGCTACGCCGCGTGCCGCAGCCGCACCCGCGGGGTTCCCCGGCGCGGTCGAGCTGGCCGCGCCAGGCGCGGTCGAAAGGGGGGTGACGGGCACCGATTTTTCCTCCACCGGTTTCGCCGCGCAGGCCGAGAGGACCAAGAGCGCAGGCATCCAGAACACAAATCTCATGGTGTCGCAAACCTTCAGAATTCAGGCCGGGCGCGCATCATACGGGAGTGCAGCGCGGCGAGCGCACGGATGAGCGCACCAGGCACGCGGGCGGGCGCGCGGGCGCCTGCGGACCCTCAGGCGGGGAGCTCCCGGACGCGGTCCCGCCACTCGGTACGGGCCGCGGGAGCGCGTTCGCCGCTTTCGGTGCCAAAGTAAAGAAACCCGACGATGGCATCGGCGGGCTCGAGGCCGAGAGCCTGCCTGACCGTCGCGTCGTAGGCGGCATCGCCGGTCTTCCACATGGAGTTGAAGCCCAGAGCGAAGGCCGCGAGCATCATGGCGTGCGCGGCCGCGCCGGCGGAGAGCGTCTGCTCGATGACGGGAATTTTCACGCCGCTGTCGCTGTGCGCCGCGACCACCACGATCAGCGGCGCCCGGAACGCCTTGAGCCGCTCGCGCTGCAGGCTCTCCTCCCCGATCTGCGGGTGTGTGCGGCGCAAGTGATCGGCGAGCACCGCACCGAGCCGCTCGCGGGCGGCGCCGCGCACTACGACGAAACGCCACGGACGCAGGCGTCCGTGATCCGGGGCGCGCGCGGCGGCCGAGAAGATGAGCTCGAGTGCGCCCGCATCAGGCGCGGGTTCGGTGAGCGCGCGCGCAGAGCGCCGCGCGAGCAGGGCTTCTATGGCTTGCATGGGCCCATTGTCGCAGACTCACGCGATGCTGACCGTGTCAGAAGCCTGCGAACGCAACAGGGGACCGATCCTCGCCGTGCTGCGCGAGGAGCTCGCCGGGAGCACCCGCGTACTCGAGGTGGGCAGCGGCACCGGGCAGCACGCAGTGCATTTCGCCGCCGCGCTGCCGCAGCTCCTGTGGCAACCGAGCGAGCTGGCCGAGAATCTGCCGCCCCTCGCCGAGCGCATTCGCCTCGAGGGCGGCGCAAACCTGCGTGCGCCGCTCGCGCTCGATGTGCGGGACGACCCGTGGCCGGTCACCACGGTCGACGCCGTGTTCAGCGCCAACACACTGCATATCATGGGGTGGAGCGCTGTGCGCGAGTTCTTCCGCGGCGTCGGCGCGGTGCTCGCGCCCCCCGGGGTGCTGTGCGTTTACGGGCCGTTCCGCTTCGGCGGACGGCATACGAGCGACAGCAACGCCGCCTTCGACCACTATCTCAGGGAGCGCGATCCCGCGAGCGGCGTGCGCGATTTCGAGGCGCTCGACGCCGAGGCACAGGCGCGCGGCCTGCGGTTCGCCGCAAACCACGCGATGCCCGCCAACAACCGCACGCTGGTGTGGCGCCGCGGACCGTGACCTCCGCGCGCGCGAGCGGACACGCCGCGCGAGGCGTAGAGTGCATCCATGGACCCCGACGTGCTGCGCGAGATCCGTGAGGCGATTCGCAACATCCCGGACTATCCGAGGCCCGGGGTGATGTTCCGCGACATCACCACACTCCTTGGCAATGCGCGCGTCTTCCACCGCGTGGTGGAAGAGCTCGTCGCCCCCTGGCGCAACGAGCACGTCGATCGCGTCGCGGGCATCGAGGCGCGCGGTTTCATTCTGGGCGGCGCGCTCGCCCATCAGCTGAGCGCGGGCTTCGTGCCGATCCGCAAGAAAGGCAAGCTGCCCCACACCACAGTGCGTGTCGCCTACTCGCTCGAGTACGGGCTCGATGAGATGGAGATGCATCGCGATGCGGTCGCCCCGGGCGAGCGCATCGTGCTCGTCGATGACCTGATTGCGACGGGCGGCACCGCGGAAGCGGCCGTGAAGCTTCTGCGCGCACTCGGGGCGAGCATCCTCGCGGCCTGTTTCATCATCGACCTCCCCGATCTCGGCGGCTCGGCGCGCCTCGCGGCGCTCGAGGTGCCCGTGCGCACGCTTGTTTCCTTTCGCGGACACTAGTCCGGGTCCGCGGCCCCTGGCGCCGGCTAAAATTAACCTAATTTATCAGTCAGTTGCGAGCGATTGGCCGCGAACATTACGTTGCGGTCATACGGCGCTTCAGGGCGGATATTCCAGTCATAATACGCGCGCCTTGGCTTTACCTTTGGAGACCAAATCGATGTTCAAGAAGCTCGTCCCAGTCGTTGCCCTCGCTCTGCTCGCGGGTCCGGTTTTTGCGGCTGACGCACCGGCCAGCTCGCCCTCCGCCGATCAGTCGAGCACGGCTTCGTCCAAGCATCACAGCAAGAAGCACAGCAAGTCGTCGAAGAGCAAGAAGTCGACGACCGACGCGTCGACCGCCCCCGCCAAGTAACAGCTACCTGACTGGCGTTTACGAAAGCCCCGCCCCAGGCGGGGCTTTTGTTTTTGCGTTGCGTCGCCCGGAGGGCTTGCGGCTTTTGTCAAACGGGTTCAAATTCCTGCCCATGGATGGGACGCAACAGACCGCAATACATCAGGCGCTGGTTTCCGTTCAACTTGCCGTAACGACGATGACCTTCCCGAGCTGCGATCAGGAAGACCTGATCGAAGCGATTGATCGCGTCGAAGAACAACTGCACGCCAATCACCCGAACCTGGCGCTGATGTGCCGGTTCCTGAACTCGATCGCGAGAAGCCTGCGCGCCCAGCCGGAAGCGCGCGATGCCTGTCTCCTGATCGAGGACGCGATCGGCAAGGCCGGAATGCCCAGCACCTGGCAGTCGGGGATCTGACCGCCCGACGCCTGCCACGTATCGCGCGCCGCGAGGTGCGCGGCTCCTTGACGCCTCCTCATCGCCTGCGCGGCAGTGCAGCGTACGCGCGGGGGCACTGCGCACGCGCGGCGGCGCTGCGGGCGGGTTCGTGAGGCGTCTCAAACGATAGTTCGGTAGTTGCCGAACTATCCGCCAAAGTTGGTTGATCATCGGCCGGACGGCGCGCGCCGTTGCGCTTGCGCTCACCCGCGGTCTAAGTTGCGGCCATGATCACCCCCCTCGCGCAGGCGCTGATTCTGCTGGCGGGCTCGGTGTTCCTGGTGACGCTGGTGCGCCGCCTGGCTCTTCCGACCAGCCTCGCATACCTGCTCGTCGGGCTGGTGCTCGGGCCGCACGCGCTCGGCGTCGTGTCGGATACGGGAACCACGCGGCTGTTGGCCGAGCTCGGCGTGGCATTCCTTTTGTTCACGCTCGGACTGGAGTTCTCGCTGCCGCGCATGCTGGCGATGCGCCGCGAGGTGTTTGGGCTCGGCGCGCTGCAGGTGCTCGCCACGACCGCGGCGTTCGCCGCCATCGGCCGGCTGCTCGGCATCGGCTGGCTCACCGCCATTGTCCTCGGCGGCGCCGTCTCCATGAGCTCGACCGCGCTGCTGCTGCAGCAGCTCACCGAGCGCGCCGAGATCAACCGGACCCACGGCCGGCTCGCCTTCGCGATGCTGTTGTTCCAGGACCTGGCGTTCGTGCCGTTTTTCGCGCTGGCCGTGATGCTGATCGCGCGTCAGGATCGCTTTCCGCTCATCGAGAGCGTCGTGGCACTTGCGACCGGCGTGCTGGCGCTCGTGGGAGTACTCACCGCGGGCCGCTGGCTGCTGCGGCCGCTGTTCCACGAGATCGCGCACAGCCGTCTGCGGGAGTTGTTCACGCTCACGGTGTTGCTGGTGGTGCTCTCGTCGGCCTACGTCTCACACCTCTCCGGACTGTCCTTCGCACTCGGTGCCTTCCTCTCCGGGATGATGCTCGGTGAGACCGAGTACCGCTACCAGATCGATGCCGCCATCCGGCCATTTCGCGACCTGCTGCTGGGGCTGTTCTTCGTCTCGGTGGGGATGCTGCTCAACCTGCACCTGCTCGGCGAACCGCGCGAGCTCGTGCTCGCACTCGTCATGCTGGTGACGCTCGTGGTCCTGAAGGCGGTGATCGCCGCGCTCGTGACACTGCCCTTCACTCACTCGCGCTTCAAGTCACTGCGCACCGGCATCGTGATGTCGATCGGCGGGGAATTCGGCATCGCGCTCTGCACGGTGCTGTTGCAGGGGGGGCTGGCACCCGAGGGGCTGGTCGAGCCGCTGCTGGTGGCGATCGTGCTGTCGATGGTACTGAGCCCGGTGATTCTCAATCACAACAAGCGCGTGGCGCGCTTCCTGCTGCACGAGCATGCGCCAGGCCTCACCGCGGCGGAGCGCGAAGAGGCGGCGACCCAAGAGATTGCCGAGCGCGAGCACGTCATCCTCTGCGGTTTCGGCCGCGTTGGCCAGAACGTCGGGCGCGTGCTCGAAGCCCACGGTTTCGAGTACATCGCGCTCGATCTCGACCCGGCGCGTATCCGCGCCGCCCGCCAGGCCGGCGACCCGGTGATGTTCGGCGACTCGGCCGATGAAGAGATGCTCGCCAAGGCGGGCATCGCGCGCGCCACCGCCGTGGTGATCAGCTTCTCCGATCCCGTCACCGCGCTCGCCATCCTGCGCAGCGTGCGCCGCATGCGCCCGGAGCTGCCGGTGCTCGTGCGCACCGCCGACGACACGCGCCTCCGCGAGCTGCAGGAGGCGGGCGCGACGGACGTGGTGCCGGAAACCTTCGAGGCGAGTCTCATGCTCGTGTCGCACGTGCTGATGCTGCTGCACGTGCCGGTCACACGCGTGGTGCGCACGCTCGGCGAGATCCGCAACAGCCGCTATGCCGTGCTGCGCAACATCGTGCGTCGCGGCGACGCGCGGGTGGTCGATGAGACCACCGAGCACCGCGAGGAGCTGCGCTCGATCGTCGTTCCGCCAGGCGCGTGGGCCGTGGGCCGCAGCCTCGGTGAGGTGCGCAACCGCGGCGTCGCCGTGACCTTCACCGGGGTACGCCGCCACGGAATTCTCGGACGCGAGCCTGCAGGCGACACCGTCCTGCGCGATGGCGACATCGTGGTGGTCTACGGGCAGCCCGAGGAGCTCGAGCGCGCCGAGGCCGTGCTGCTCGCGGGGTGAGGGCGCGCCCGGCAGGCGCGGGCCGTTAGAATGCTCCTTCTGCCTCACCTGGAACGACTGAGTTGAATCGCACCGAGATCCACTTCCCGCAGAAGCACGAGCCGCTGCGCGATGATGTGCACGCGCTCGGGGCGCTCGTTGGCGAGATCCTGCGCGAACAGGGTGGCGAGCAGCTGTTCGCGCTGGTCGAGCTCGATCGTGTCGCCGCCATCCGCGGCCGTGGCGGCTCGCGCGAGGCACGCGCCGAGCTGGCGGCCTGCGTGCGCGAGCGACCGCCGGCGCTGGCGCGCGACCTGCTGCGTGCGTTCGCGATGTGGTTCCAGGTGGTGAATCTCGCCGAGCAGGTGCACCGCATCCGCCGCCGCCGCGATTACTTCATCAAGGACAATCAGCGGCCGCAGCCGGGCGGCGTCGAAGACGCCATCGCCGCACTCAAGGCCAAGGGTCTGAGCCAACAGGAGGTGCTCGAGCTGATCGGCGCGCTCTCCATCCAGCCGGTGTTCGCGCCGCACTCCACCGAGGCGAGCCGCCGCACCCTGCTGCGTAAGCAGCAACGCATCGCGCAGCGCCTGCTCGAGCGGCTCGACCCGAGCTTGACGCCGAACGAGTCGCGCAGCATCTGGAGCAACATCCGCATGGAGCTCACCACGGCGTGGCAGACCGAGGAGCTGCCGCGCGAGCGGCTCACGGTGGCCGACGAGCGCGAGCAGATCCTGTTCTACCTGGTGGAGATTCTGTACCGCGTCGTGCCGGCGTTCTACGAGGAGATCACCCAGGCGCTCGAGAAGGTTTACGGCGCCCGCGGCGGCACGCTGCGCCTGCCCGCCTTGCTGCACTTCGGCTCCTGGGCCGGCGGCGACATGGACGGCAACCCCGACGTGCACGCCAAGACCATCCGCGAGACGCTGGCACGACACCACCAGGTGATCCTGCACAGCTACTTCGCCGAGTGCCACGAGCTCGCGCAGCGGCTCTCGCAGAGCGCGAGCCGCGTAGCGGCGTCCGCCGAGCTCGGCAAGCGCGTCGAGGAGTACGTGCGGCTGCTGCCGGGGGCGCGCGCCATCACTCCGGCGCGCCACGACCGCATGCCGTATCGCGTGTTCCTCGCGCAGATCGGCGAGCGGCTGCGCAATGCTTACGAGGGACGCGCGAGCGGTTACGAGAACGCGCACCAGTTCCGCGAGGATATCGCGCTCATCGCGCTCAGCCTGCG
>Ga0306926_10001650_pt1 | contig 22306 bp, 21 predicted proteins | sample flu12Cox44000178_FD_203759 | JGI IMG/M metagenome (GOLD analysis project Ga0306926, IMG submission 203759) | Lab enrichment of tropical soil microbial communities from Luquillo Experimental Forest, Puerto Rico - flux8day.12C.oxic.44.000.178 (v2)... | ecosystem: Environmental > Terrestrial >...
GTTAGCAAATGGCCCGCAACCCATTGATATTATTGAGCGCTAAGCGTACCCCAAGTTCCATCCTTCAGCGCCATTCCGGAAGCCGGATTGGACAGAGGTCCTCGAAGGCGCGCGCGACCCGCAGCACCAGGCTGTCCTGGTATTTCGCCGCGACAATTTGCAGCCCCACGGGCAGCCCCGCGCCGGTAAACCCGCACTGGATTGAAGCGGCGGGCTGCTGTGTCAGATTGAAGGGGAATGAAAACGGCGTCCAGTGCGCCCAGTCCGCGCGGTCGCCGCCGGGGGGCGCGAGCTCGCCTGCGTCAAAAGCCGCGATGGGCAAGGTCGGCGTGAGCAGGACATCAAAATCCCGGTGGAACCGTGCCATGGCGAGACCGAGGTCGCCGCGCGCGCTCACGCTTCTGATGTAGTCGCTGCGCGCAATAGTCTCGCCGGCTGCGGCAATCCGGTCGAAGCCCGGGTCGAGCAGCGGCCAGCGTTCGCGGGCAATCGAGGCCCGTACGTCGGCGGCGCCGCTGAACCATAACGTGCGGAATGTCTCGGTCGGGTCGGAGAAACCGGGATCGCGATGCACGACAATCGCGCCAGCCTCGGCAAGCTTTCCCGCAGCCTTCTCAACCAGCGCGGCTACCTCCGGGTCGACCTTCGCGTAGCCGAGATCGATGCTCAGCGCCATGCGAAGGCCGCGCACTCCCTGCGCGAGCCCGATTGTGAAATCGCGCGGGTCATGCGGCAGGCTATGCCAGTCGCGATCGTCGGGTCCGGCGATAACGGTGAGCATGCGCGCGGCGTCCTCGACCGATGCGGTGATCGGCCCGACATGCGCGATGGTGCCGAACGGGCTCAGCGGATAGGCGGGCACGCGGCCGAATGTCGGCTTGATGCCGAACACGCCGGTAAACCCCGCGGGAATGCGGATCGAGCCACCCCCGTCCGTTCCAAGATGAAGGCACCCCATGTGCAACGCCGCTGCGACCGCGGCGCCGCCGCTCGATCCGCCGGGGGTCTTGCGTTCATCCCACGGGTTGCGCGTGATTCCGGTCAAGGGGGAGTCGCACACCGCCTTCCATCCGAACTCGGGTGTGGTGGTCTTGCCCAGGAGCACCGCGCCCGCTTCCCGCAGCCGCGCAACCGCCGGCGCATCCTCGTTCCACTCGGCCGCCGCATCGACGGTGCGCGAGCCGCGAAGCGTCGGCCAATCCCTGGTCAGGATGATGTCCTTTACGGTTGCCGGCACCCCGTCGAGGTAGCTTTGCGGCTTGCCCGCAAGCCAACGCGCCTCGGAAGCGTTCGCATCGCGCAGCGCACGCTCGGCATCGATCAGGCAAAAGGCGTTGGTGCGGCCGTTAAATCTCTCGATCCGCGCGAGCGCTGCGCGCGTTGCCTCGACGGGAGACGCTAGCCGTTGCCGGAACAGGCCGACCAGATCGCTCGCCTTCATTGCAGCAAGATCGGAACTGGCGCGCATCAGTATTGCCTGTCGAGGTCGATGATGTTCGCCAACGGCCCCCCGCTGGAGAACGCGGCGTAGTTCGCCAGAAAATGCGGAACGACGTCCTCCGGGACGAGCGGCCCGCAGACATGCGGCGTAATCGTGATGTGAGGATTTTCCCAGAAAGGATGATCGGGCGAAAGCGGCTCTGTTGCAAACACATCCAGGGTGGCGTGGGAGACAATCCGCGCCTTGATCGCCTCGATGAGGGCGGCTTCATCGACGAGCCCGCCCCTTCCGACATTGATGATGTGCACTCCGCGCCGGCAGCGGGCAAAGAGATCGGCGCCAATGAGGTTCTTGGTCGCTTTGGTCAGCGGCAATATCAGAACAATGACGTCGCAGGCGGCGACAAAGCGCGGTAACGCCTCGGCGCCGGCAAACAGCTCGTCGACCGAGGCGCAATGCTGCTGCGACCGGCGCCAGCCGATGACGCGTGCGCCGAGCGCGCGCAGCGCTTGCGCCACGATCGAGCCGATCGCCCCGACCCCGGCGAGCCCGATGACGAGGTTCCGGATGGTGCCGACCTCGAAGAACTCCCAATGGCGCCGCTTTTGCTGCGCCCGCGCGGCATCAAAACCCATGCTCCGCTCGAGGATGGCGCCCAGCACGTATTCCGCCATCCGCGGCGCGATCAAGGCCCCATCGGTTCGGGTGAGCAGGACGTGCGGACCGAACGGCCAGTGCGCGATGATGTCGTCGACTCCCGCCCCCATTTTTTGCAGCCAGCGAAGCTTCGGCATCCTTCCCAGCATCTCGGGTGGAAAACCCCAGCCATAGAGGATGACGGCGTCATCGAGGTAAGGCGCCGCCTCCTCGGGAGTGCGCGCGCAGGCAATTGCGACATCGGGCAAGGCGCGCGCAATCAGGCGCTCAAACCGGGGGATGTCCGGTTGGTAGATCGAGTAGATGAGAATTGGGCCAGGACGCGGCATGAGCCAACTTGGAGAGCGCCGCTATGACAGGCCGATCTCGCGCACGACTTTCAGCAGGCGAGCGGTGTCGGACTGGAGAAACTGGGCAAATTCCGGCTGGTCCATGTAGGAAACCTGGCTTCCGGCATTGGTGAAGCGCTCGACTACAGCCGGTTGCGCCATGAACATGCGGATTGCATTGCGCAGGATGCCTGTGACGTGCGCGGGCGTCCGGCTCGGGGCGAACACGCCGGTCCAAAGAATGTAGATGACGTCGGGGTATCCGGACTCCCGCAGCGTCGGAGCATCCGGAAAGCTCGGCAGCCGTTTTGTGCCCCATTGCGCCAGGATGCGGAGGTTTCCGGCATCGAGCTGGCCCTTGGCGATGGACTCCAGCGTCGGAAGCACCGGCACCTGGTCCGACAGCAACGCGTTGAACGCCGGACCGCCGCCCTGGTACGGCACATGCACCATCTTGAGCCGGGCAGCACTGAGGAACATCTCCATTGCAAGGTGGACCGTGCCCAGATGGCCCGATGAGCCATAGGGAATGCGGGCCGGATTTTTCCGGACCGCTGCCAGGAAGTCCTCGAGCGAGTTCCACGGCGAGGACGCTTTCACCGCCAGGATGATGGGATCGGCAAACATCCGGGCAAGCGGAACGAACTGGTCCATCTCGTAGGTGACGGGCTTGCCCGCCAGGCGGTTCGCTTCGGGAATGACGGCGAGCGAGGGGAGCGCGGTCATGATCGTGTAGCCGTCGGGTTCCGCGCGCGCGACATAAGCGTGTCCGATCCCGCCGCCGGCGCCCCCCTTGTTCTCGATCACGACGTTCTTTCCGAATGTCTCGGAAAGATAGGCGGCGAGCGGGCGCGCCGCGAAGTCGGCAGTTCCGCCAGGCGGGAACGGGACCACGATGGTAATGGTCCGAGCCGGCCATGGATATTGGGAGGAAACATCCTGGGCGCGCACGCGATCCGCGGCGCCTGGGCAAACCGCCGCGGAAATGGGAAGCGCGATCGTCAGTTTGAGGAGCTCCCGGCGGTTCGTCATGCTCAATCCGTTTCCGCGCCGGATGGTCTGCGGGCTTGCAAGAGTGAAACCGGCCGGCGCATGCGGATATCCGATTTCTTCCGCACTCCATTGTTAGGAATGGTTCGGAGCGGTCAAGCCACTCCGGCGCAACGCCTCTCCCCAGCGTCGCGCGGAGGTGATATGCAACGGCCATGGCCAATTTCACCGTGCATGATTTGGAAAAGCGCGTGCAGAAGCGCGCCCAGGCGCGCGCCGAGGGCTCCTACACGCGTGCGCTCCTCGACCGTGGCTTGGAACATTGCGCCAAAAAGCTCGGCGAGGAGTCGATCGAGACCGTGCTCGCCGCGGTTGCGGAGGATCGCGACCGGCTGATCGCGGAGACAGCCGATCTTGTCTATCACTTGCTGGTCGTCCTCCATGCACGTGGAATTGCGTTCGCCGAGGTGGAAGCGGCGCTTGCCGAGCGGACCCGGCAATCGGGCCTGGCCGAGAAAATGTCGCGCGGGCGCAGCTGAGCGGAACCGATGGAGCAGCGTACTGACGACGGCCTCTCTCCTTACCGCGTCTTCTCGCGCGCGGAATGGGCGGCGCGGCGCGCGGACACCCCGATGACGTTGACCCCGGACGAGGTGACGCGCGTGCGCTCGCTCAACGATCGCCTGGACATCGCGGAGGTTGAGGACATCTACCTGCCGCTGAGCCGACTGCTCTCGTTTTACGTGGCAGCCACCCAACGCCTGTTCCTGGCCCAGCAGAAATTCCTCGGCACGGAAGACAGCAAGATGCCGTACATCATCGGGGTGGCAGGCTCGGTGGCGGTCGGCAAGTCGACGACCGCGCGCGTCTTGGAAGCGCTCCTGGCACGCTGGCCGAATGTGCCCAAGGTCGATCTCGTCACCACCGACGGCTTTCTCTATCCCAATGCCATCCTGGCGCGCGAAGGTCTGATGGAGAGAAAGGGCTTTCCGGAGAGCTACGATTTGCCGGCGCTGTTGCGGTTCCTTTCCGATGTGAAGGCAGGCCGCCGGCCGGCGCGGGCGCCGATCTACTCCCATCTTGTCTATGACATCATTCCCAACGAGTGGGTTGAGATCGATCGGCCGGATATCCTCATCGTCGAGGGGCTCAATGTTCTGCAGACCGGGCTTCCTCCCGAGGGCGGCAAGGCGATCCCGTATGTCTCCGACTTCTTTGATTTCTCCATCTATCTCGATGCGGATGAGACGGTGCTGTTGAACTGGTATGTGGACCGATTTCTGACCTTGCGCGGCACCGCGTTCCGCGATCCCAAATCATATTTCCACCGCTATGCGACGCTGTCGGACCGAGATGCCATCGAAACCGCGACATCGATCTGGCGGCGGATCAATCTCGCAAATCTCAACGAGAATATTCTTCCCACCCGCCAGCGCGCCGATCTCATTCTAAAGAAAGGCGAGAGCCATCTGGTCGAGCAGGTGGCGCTGCGCAAGCTGTAGGCAAATTATGCAGCAAGCGATGCCGCGGCGGAAACCCGCGCAAGAACCTCGAGCAGTTGCGTCCGCTCAAGCGGCTTGACGAGAAAGCCGTCCATCCCGGCGGCAAGGCAGGCCGCACGATCCTCTTCAAACGCGCTGGCGGTAAGCGCGAACACCGGCAGGCGGCGCGCCCCTCGTTCTGCCTCCAGCGTCCGAATGCGGCGCACGGCCTCGACGCCGTCACCGCCCGGCATATGCAGATCCATGAGCAGAAGATCGTATGGATGTCCCGCTGCGGCTTCCACTGCGGCGTTGCCGGTCGCGACTACGGTTGGGCGGTGGCCGAGGCGACTCAGCAACGCCTTCGCGAGCAATGCATTGATCTCGTTGTCCTCAGCAACGAGAACCGCCAGCTCGGAATGACCTTTCTCCGAAGCGCTATCCCGCGTTAGGACGCCGCACGGTTCGGCTTGCCGCGCTTGCGCTTCGGCGCGCGCGAAACCTTCGTGCATTCCTGCGAACCGCCCCGCGAGAGAATCTGCCCGCACCGGCTTCACGAGGTATCCGGTGAAGCCCGTGTCCTTGAGCTCGGCAATCGCATGCCGCCCGGACGGCCTGATCAGCACAATCCGTTGTTTGATTGCGGCCGTGGCGCGCGCCAGCCGCCCGCATGCCTCGCGGCCGATTGCGGCGTCGACAAGGATTGCACCCCACATCCGCTCGCGCAGCAGCGAGCAGGCTGTCTGCTCGTCGGGGACGAGGCACATCTGCGCGCCCCAATCGTTCAGGCGTCGCGCCACCAGCGAAGCGCTCACGGCGGCCGGCGCCACCATCAGCACGTCCATTCCGCCGAGCAGCGGCCGGCCAGCCATGGGATCGGAAAGAATCTCGGCGCGCGCAAGCGCGAGGGAAACGTGGAAGGTTGAGCCAGTGCCCGGCACGCTCTCCACTGCGATCGTGCCGCCCAAACGCTCGACAATGCGCTTGGAGATCGCGAGACCCAGACCGGTGCCGCCGTACTTTCGCGTAGGGCCGCCTTCCCCCTGCTCGAACTCCAGAAAGATCCGGCTCTGCTCCTCGGCCGGGATGCCTATCCCGGTATCGCGAACCGAGAGGCGGACCCCGCCGGTCTCCTCGGACGGCTCGACCGTCACCGCCACGGCCCCGGATGGCGTGAACTTGATGGCGTTACCAGCAAGGTTGAGCAGAACCTGGCGCAGGCGCGCGGCACCACCGAAAACCCGCCGAGGCAGCCGATCGTCGACATAGGAGCCGATCTCGAGATTCTTCTCGTGAGCGCGGGGCGCAATCAGCTCGACGGTTTCCTCGATCAGGGAACATAGGTCGAAGGGGCCCGGTTCAATATCGAGGCGACCCGCCTCGATCTTGGAAAAATCGAGAATCTCGTCGATCAGCGACAGCAGGAGGTCGCCGGAGGTCTTTATCGCCCTGGCATAGGTCGCTTGCTCCGGGGCCAGCGGAGTATCGAGCAGAAGATCCGACATGCCGAGGATGCCGCTGAGCGGAGTTCGGATCTCGTGTGAGATCATCGCCAGGAACCGGGACTTGGCCCGGTTGGCGGCTTCCGCCTGGTCGCGGGCGTCGGACAATGCGCTTTGCGCGGCGACACGGTCGGTGACGTCGCGTCCGACGCTTTGCACCTGCGCGTGCTCGCCGGCGCGGACCATGACTTCGCGCCAGGCGATCCAGCGGGCGCCCTCCGCGGTGGCGATCTTCTGGTCATAGCCGCGCGTTCCATCGGGAAGAAATACCGGAGGGCTCTGCTCGATGACGCGCAGCGAGCAGGCACTGCCGACAAGCGCGGTTCGCTCGTCTCCGGCGAGCCTGCAGAAGGCATCATTTGCGTAGGTGACGACGTTCGACGCATCACGGCGGACGATGACATCGCCCTGGGCTTCGAGCAGGCTGCGCGCGCGCTCCTCTGCTTCCCTGAGCTCCCAATTGGCATCGGCGAGATCCTCGACGCGACGGCGCAGGTCGCGCAATTTCTTGTGTGCGGACCGCGGAAGGAACGCGAGCAATCCGATAATGCCGCATGCCGCTCCGCACAGCGCCCCGCCGACGAGGGCAACAAACGGATTCTCCGCTGTCGCCAACAATCCGCACGTCGTCGCAAGCGATGTCGCAAGCGTGATGCAGAAGAGGGCAGTTCCGTGCAGCAGCGAGGTGGTCGCGCGGCCAGAGGCCGGCCGGTCGCGCTCGCCGTCGACTCGCAAGGATTCTCGCATCTCTTGTCCCCGGTCCCAACGCGCTGCGAGCCGTGGGCGACCTGGCACGTCGCTCCCGCCTTTTCCCCGTATGCGGGAGCGATCCTGGCACCTTAGTCTTTGCAATTGTCTTGCATGCGGCGAAGGCGAGATCGACCGGCGCCCAACGGGGTTGATGCGAGCCTAAGCCGTTGCGCGCAATCGGGTAAACGTTCGCCAGGATTGGTTAAGCTTGATCGCTGCCCTCATCCGCGGCGGGTCGCCTCACGCCGCCCGCCTGATCTCGTCGGACAGAGTGCGGTAGGAGAGCGCCTCGGCGAGATGCACGCGGCCGACCTTCTCGGTGTCGTCGAGATCGGCAAGCGTGCGCGCAACGCGCAGGACGCGATGATATCCGCGTGCGGAAAGCCGCATGGCGTCAGTGGCATCGCGCAGCAGCGCAAGGCCGGCCGCGTCCGGTCGCGCCACGTCCTCGAGCGCCGCGCCGAGCGCTGCGGCGTTGCTGCGGATGTGCGGCAGCCCCATCGCCGCATAGCGCTGCGCCTGGCGCGTGCGAGCGCGCGCCACACGCTCGGCCACTTCCCGGCTTCCTTCCGCCGGCGGCGGCAGGATCAGATCGACGGCGGTCACCGCCGGCACTTCGATGTGCAGGTCGATGCGGTCGAGGAGAGGTCCCGAAAGCCGCATCTGGTAATCCGCAGCGCAGCGCGCATTGGGCCCGCGCTTGCAGGCAAATCCCGGATCATTGGCACGCCCGCAGCGGCAGGGATTCATGGCGGCAACCAGCATGAACTGCGCGGGATAAGTGACCCGATGGTTCGCCCTCGCAATTGCGACCTCGCCGGTCTCCAGCGGCTGGCGCAGTGAATCGAGCGCGTGCGGCTGGAACTCCGGAAGCTCGTCGAGGAACAGCACGCCATGATGCGCAAGCGATGCTTCTCCGGGGCGCGCCCGCAGCCCCCGCCGACCAGGGCCGGCATGCTGGCGGAATGATGCGGCGCCCGAAACGGCCTTCGGTTGGTAAGTGCGCCATCCTCGATCTCGCCGGCGACCGACGCGATCATGGAGATTTCGAGCAGCTCCGCCGGGGTTAGCGGCGGAAGAATGGTCGGCAAGCGCGCGGCGAGCATGGATTTCCCGGCCCCTGGCGGGCCGACCATGAGCAGATTGTGCCCTCCGGCTGCCGCCACTTCGAGGGCACGCTTTGCGCTTTCCTGCCCCTTGATGTCCATGAGATCGACAAGCGGATCGGAGAAATCGCGGATCCGCGGCTGCGGGCGGGCCAACACTTGTGTGCCGCGGAAATGGTTGGCGAGCTGGATGAGCGAGGAGGCAGCGACGATCTCCATTTCCGGGCTCGCCCAGGCGGCTTCCGCGCCGCATGCGGCAGGACAGATAAGGCCTTCGTTGCGCGAATTGGCTCCGATCGCCGCGGGAAGCACACCCGCGACCGCGGCAATTGAGCCGTCGAGGCCGAGCTCGCCGAGGACGGTGAAGCCGGAAAGCGCATCGGGAGGAATGGCGCCGATGGCGGCCATGAGGCCGAGCGCAATGGGCAGATCGTAGTGACTGCCTTCCTTGGGAAGGTCGGCAGGCGCAAGGTTGACCGTGATCCGCCGGGCGGGAAGCGCAAGCCCCGACGCTACGAGTCCGGCACGCACCCGCTCGCGTGCCTCGGACACCACCTTGTCAGGAAGGCCCACCACATTAAACGCGGGAAGGCCGGGCGCCACCTGCACCTGGACGTCGACCGCGCGAGCCTCGATGCCCTCGAATGCTACCGTTGCGACCCGCTGGACCATGCGTGCCCGTGCCTCGCAGAACGCGATATTAGCCCAGCGCCCGGAAAAGAACAATACGGGAACAGGCTATCCCCGCCGCTTTCTTTCGATCCGATCCCAGATCATGGCCGCCACATCGGGCCCGCCGAAATTCTTGACCGCGCGGATGCCGGTCGGAGACGTCACGTTGATCTCGGTGAGATACCCGTCGATGACGTCGATGCCGACGAACAGAAGCCCACGTTCGCGCAACGACGGGCCAATGCGCATGCAAATCTCACGCTCGCGCGGCGTGAGGTCGGTCTCCTTGGGCGTGCCGCCGCGCACCATGTTGGAGCGAAGATCATCCGCCGCGGGCACCCGGTTGACCGCGCCGGCGAATTCGCCGTCGACCAGAATGATGCGCTTGTCGCCGTCCTTTACCGCGGGAAGAAACTTCTGCACGACCCATTGCTCGCGGAAGGTCACCGCGAAGAGATCGTAGAGCGAGCCGAAATTAAGATCCTCGCGGGCCAGCCGAAACACCGCCTCGCCGCCTTTTCCGTAGAGCGGCTTCATCACGATGTCGCCGTGCTCGGACCGGAATGCCTTGATCTCAGCGAGGTCGCGGGTGATCAGCGTGGGCGGCATCAGGTCGGGAAACTGCATCACGAACATCTTCTCGGGTGCATTTCGGACTTCCGCCGGCTCGTTGACCACCAGCGTCGTGTGGCGGATGCATTCGAGCAGATGGGTGGTCGTGATGTAGGCGAGATCGAAGGGAGGATCCTGGCGCAGCAGCACGACGTCGAACCGGCCAAGCTCGACCCGCTCGGGCTCGCCCAGCTTGAAATGCTCCCCTTCGCGATCGTGAACTTGCAGAGGCCGCACGGTCGCGAACACCTCGCCCCCGCGCAACGCCAGCCGGTCCGGCGTGTAATACGCGATATCATGCTGGCGCGCCTGCGCCTCCAGCAGCAGCGCGAATGTGGAATCGCCGCGAATGTTGATCCGCTCGATCGGGTCCATTTGAACAGCAACTTTGAGGCGCATTGCTTCCCCGGTGCAGGGTTTCGGTAACGCAAACGAGACGTTAACAATTTACGCTCAAGTTCGCCCGCGCAAGGGAAAGTTCCAGCGGAGAGCGTCGTGAAGCTGCCGAATTTGTCGATTGCGGCCAAGCTCTACTTGATCTTTGCGCTGCTCGCCACCGTGACGGTGGCGCTCGCCAGCGTCGCCGCGTTCAACGCCCGGCGCCACGCCGCCCTCACCGATGAATTTCGATCGGCATTCGCGGGGGCCTTGAACGTCGAGCTCGTGAACGGTCTCATCTATGCCGTGGTTATGGAGTCCCGCGGCATTTACATGTCCTCGGACATTCCGACCGCCAAAGTGTATGGCGACGGCCTGCTGGTGTTCAATGATCGCATCGGAGAGGTAGTGAACGAATGGCAGCACGCGGTGCGGTCCGATGATGAGGCGTTGTTCAAGGCGTTCTCCCAGCGCATCCGGCAATTTCAGGAGTTTCGGCGCGAGCTGGTGCGGCGGGGAGTGGAGATCAACCCCGCGGCCGGACACGAATGGGGGGACAACGACGCCAACCGCAGCGTTCGCAAGGCACTCAATGAGGACCTTACCAAGCTCGGCCAGCTCTATGCCAGTCGCTCCGAACGCAGCTACAAGGAAATCGATGAAGGAATCGAGCGCACCGCCTGGCTTATTGCCGTGATCGCGATCGCTGCCGTGGTGCTGGCAGGGCTCGGAGCAGTCATCATCGCCCGCGGCGTGGCGCGTCCTCTCGCGAGGATCACCCGCATCACGCAGGCCGTGGCTTCCGGCGAGGTCGAGCGCGTGGTGCCGTATGGCGAGCGCCACGACGAGGTCGGCGCGCTTGCGCGCTCGATCGAAGTTTTTCAGCAGACAATGCGGAAGAACGAGGAGCTCAATCGAACCGTCGTCGACGACGCGCAGGCTCGAGCGCGGCGTCAGGAGGAAGTGTCGCGCGAGATCGGCCGCTTTGGCGGCGAGGTCGAAGCGACGCTGTCGGAGCTCGGCCGCATATCCGATCAGATGCAGGCGGCCGCAAGCCGCCTGACCGAGGCGGCCGACAACGCCTCATCACGCACGAGCGGGGCGGCCGCCGCGTCCGCGGATGCATCGGCCAACGTACGTGACATCGCCTCGGCGGCCGACGAGCTCGCAGCGTCGGTGACGGAGATCGATCGCCAAGTAGCGCAATCGAACGCCGTCGCCGGCAAGGCTGTAGGCGAGGCCGAGTGGACCAACGCAATGGTGAAGGAGCTGGACGAAGCAGCCGGTCGCATCAGCGACGTCGTGCGCCTCATCACCGATATTGCCGAGCAGACCAATCTGCTGGCGCTCAACGCCACCATTGAGGCCGCGCGCGCGGGCGATGCCGGTCGCGGCTTCGCCGTCGTGGCCAGTCAGACCGCAAAAGCGACCGAGGATATCGGCGCCCAGATCTCCGGGATGCAACATGCGACCGCGCGCTCGATCGAGGCGATCGGGGCAATCGAGCGCACGATACGCAATATCGGCGAGATTACGGGCACCATTGCCGCGGCCGTCACCGAGCAAGGCGCCGCCACGCAGGAGATCGCACGCAGCGTGGAGACCGCCGCCGTGCGCACCAGCGAGACCGCGCAGGAAGTCGTGCGTGTAGGAGAGGCGACTGCGAAGACGCGCGAAAGTGCGATGTCGGTGAAGATGGTCGCTGACGATCTCGGCGCGGTCGCGGGGCGCATCCGCGGTCAGGTGGACCATTTCTTTGCGAAATTGCACGCGGCCTGAGTAACGGAAAATCAGGTGCTGGCGTCGAACGCCGCGCAAATGTGGCGCGGCAGGCGCCCCGGCGCGACCAGCACGGCATCGAACCGGATGTCGCGAATGCGCTCATCGGGATATCGCGCAAGCCAGGCATCGGCGGTCGCGATTATGCGCCTGCGCTGATGTTCGGTAACCGACCAGGCGGCCTCGTCCAGGTTTTGCCGGGCTTTGACCTCGACGAAGACCAGCAGGCCGCGGCGCCTTGCCACGATGTCGATTTCGCCGACCGGACTCTTCCAGCGGCGCGCCAGGATGCGAAATCCCTTCGCGACGAGATAAGCCGCCGCCCGGCTCTCGGCTGAGATGCCTGTGCGGAAGGCGACCACACGGTCTTCTTGTCGGAGCTTCGGCGCCCCGCTCGGGCGCGCCCCGCCGCGCAGCGGCTCATCGGCCATCGTTTGCTCCCGCAATAAGGGCTTGCTCCCGCAATTTCGCTAACTACGGCCGGCGCGGAGCGTGAGCGCGCGCTGATAGATCATCCGTCGTGACTCTCCCGTGCTGGCCACGATCTCCTCGACGGCCTCCTTGAGGGAGCCGCGATCGAGCGCCGCACGCAGCAGCGTATCCAGCTCGCCGACCTGCATCGCTTCCAGCCGCTGGGGCGGGGCAACCACAATGACCATCTCGCCGCGCATCTGCGCCTGCTCTGCACAATGGCGGGCGAGCGTCGCCAAGTCTCCTCGCCGCACCTCTTCGTGCAGCTTGGTCAGCTCGCGACAAATTGCGGCTTCGCGCAAACCAAGGCCTTCCGCAAGATCCAGGAGAGTGCACGCAATGCGTGGTGCCGTCTCGAACAGGATCAGCGTCGCGGGCACGGATTTGAGCGCGGCAATGCGCGAACGCCGCGCAGCCTGCTTTGCGGGCAGGAAGCCTTCGAACAGGAAACGGTTGCTCGCAATCCCGCTCACCGTGAGCGCGGCGAGGACGGCGGAAGGTCCCGGAACGGCGGTCACGGGGCTGCCCGCTTGATGCGCTTCGCGCACGAGCTTGTAGCCGGGGTCGGAGATAAGCGGCGTTCCAGCGTCGCTGATGAGCACGATTGCGGCTCCCTGCGCGAGCCGCTCGATCAGCTTGGGGCGTGCCACGTCCGCGTTGTGGTCGTGATAGGGGGTCATCGGGGTGGTGATGGCGTAGTGGTGGAGGAGCGTGCGGCTCCTGCGGGTATCCTCGCAGGCGATCAGATCGGCTGCCGCCAAGGTCTCCAGCGCACGCAAGGTGATGTCCCGCAAATTGCCGATGGGAGTGGCCACCAGATAAAGCCCTCCCGGCAACATCGGTGCCGCGACCGCTCGCCCATCAAGAGCATAGTGTCGTGCCGCCGCCTCGCGTTCGAGCCTTGGTGGCTGAAGTCCGGTGGCTGCCGTCCCGCGCGTGCCTCTTTTCATGATCCGCCAACGTAAAAGGATGCCGACCTGTTATTAGGTCTTGAAATCATTATCCTTTTCCGCCTAGTGATTATTTCTCCCATTCGGCCAATCATTTGTCCATAAAAATGCTTGTTGCGGGCTTGGATCGCCAGTGACATCGTGATGGGCCGTGAGGGGAGATCAGGTTGCGATGTTGCGCGTTTTTCGGCTTCCGTCCGCCTCCCGACTGCGCTCGCTCGTTGTTCTGACTTCGGCAATTCTGCTTGCCGGCTGCTCCGGCAAGCTCGGCGATCTTTTGTCCTCATCCTCCTCCCCCAGCGCGCCGGCGCAACCGGCGACCAATATCGGCTCCGGCGCAGTCAAGGTCGGTCTCATCCTGCCGCTCTCGGGAAACGGAAACGCGGCGGTTGCTGCAAAATCCATGCGCAACGCGGCGGAGATGGCGCTCACGGAATTCAACAGCCCCGACATACAGCTGCTGGTCAAGGACGATGGCGGCAGCGCGGCCGGCGCCCAGCAGGCTGCGCAGCAGGTGCTCGACGAAGGCGCCGAGATCATCCTCGGTCCGCTGTTCGCGCTCACGGTTACGCCGGTCGGGCAGCTCGCGCGTGCGCGCAACGTCCCGGTCATCGCCTTCTCGACTGACGCGAACGTGGCCGCGCATGGCGTCTATCTCTTGAGCTTCCTTCCGGAGTCCGATGTCGAGCGCATCATCAGCTATGCCGCGAGCCAGGGTAGGCGATCCTTCGCGGCGCTTGTTCCCGACAATGCCTATGGCACGGTGGCGGAGGCGGCATTCAAGCAGGCCGTTGCGCGCCGGGGCGGCCGCGTGGTCGTGCTCGAGCACTATCCTCTCGACAAGGCCGCAATGGCCGGGCCGGTGCGAAACGTCGCTCAGGCTGCCACACACGCCGATGCCATTTTCATCCCGGATGGCGCCGACGCCGTTGCGACCGCGGTGTCCACGCTCGCCGCAAGCGGATTTGACATCAAGCGCGTGCAGCTCCTCGGCAGTGGACTTTGGGAGGACGCCCAAATCTTCTCCAATTCCCAGCTCGAAGGTGCTTGGTATGCGGGTCCGGAAGGCACCGGCTTTCGCAGCTTCTCCGGCCGTTATCGTGGCCGCTACGGCCAGGATCCCGTGCGGACCGCCTCGCTCGCCTATGATGCGGTGGCCCTCGTTGCAGCGCTGGCCAAAACGCAGGGCAAAGCGCGCTTTGCCGAGGAAACTTTGACCAACTCCTCCGGCTTTGCCGGCATCGATGGGCTGTTCCGCTTCCGTCCTGACGGAACAAATCAGCGCGGTCTCGCGGTGCTTCGGGTTACCTCGGCTGGAGGCCAGGTGATCAATCCCCCGCCGAAGACGTTCACCGGCTCGGGAACCTGAGGGGAAGCCCAGGCCCCCCGCTTGCTTCACGCCGCAAGGTCCGCCACCACCGCGTCGAGAACGGGGAAGCCGGCCATGGTTACCCGTAGTCGTCCTTCCGGCGTGGTCTCGACGATGCCCTGCTCGCGCAAGAACGTGACGCGGCGAGGATCAAGCGGCCGGCCTGAGAGTTGCGCATAGCGCACGGGGTCCACTCCTTCGACAAGGCGCAGCCCCATCAACAGAAACTCGTCTGCGACCTCCTCCCTGGTGAGAACCTCGTCACTCACGATTCCATGCCCGCGCGTCCTGACCCGGGCGAGCCACGGCTGCGGCAGTTTCTCCGTCGCAATCGCGTGGCGCGCGCCGTCGATGTCGAGACGACCATGGGCGCCGGGGCCGATGCCGGCATATTCATGTCCCCGCCAATAGATCAAGTTGTGCCGGCACTCACCCTCCGCACGGGCGTGGTTCGAGACTTCGTAAGCCGGCAACCCGGCCTCCGCGCAGATTGCCTGAGTGACGTCATAAAGCGCGCGCGCGGTGTCTTCGTCCGGTGTGAGCAGCTTGCCGGCAGCGTGCAACTCGTAAAAGGGCGTACCGTGCTCGATCGTGAGCTGATAGAGCGAAAGATGCTCTCCCGCCTGCGCGAGGGCGCACGTGAGCTCGCTCGCCCAGGCATCCGGCGTCTGCCCGGGGCGCGCGTAGATGAGATCGAACGAATAACGGTCGAAAACGGCACGGGCGATCGCGACCGCATCGAGCGCCTCGCGCGCCGAATGCAGGCGCCCGAGCGCGCGCAGCGCGGCATCGTCCAAAGCCTGCAGCCCGATCGAGACCCGGTTAACTCCGGCGTCGCGAAAGCCGGAGAACCGCGTGGCCTCGACGCTGGTCGGATTGGCCTCCAGCGTGATCTCGGCATGATGCGCGATGGTCCAGCTGCGTGCGACGGCCTCCAGGATGGCGCCGACCGTTTGGGGCGCCATGAGCGAGGGCGTCCCACCGCCGAAGAAAATGGTGGACACTGTCCTTTTCCCGACGCGCGCGGCAGTTGCGGCAATCTCGGAGGCGAAGGCGCGCACGAAACCGGCCTCGTCGACAGCGCCATGGCGCACATGGCTGTTGAAATCGCAGTACGGGCATTTCGACAGGCAGAACGGCCAATGGATGTAGACACCGAAGTCACGCACATCGCTTGCGTCAGGGCGCGTCAAGGCAGGCCTCCGCAAGCTTGAGAAAGGCCCGCGCGCGATGCGACAGGCCACGGCCTGCGGGCGGCAAGGCATGCTTCTCCCGCCGCGACATCTCCCCGAAGGTGCGCGCGTGCCCGTCCGGCAGAAACATGGGATCGTAGCCGAAGCCTTCATTGCCGCGTGGCGGCCACACCAGCGTCCCATCAACCGCCGCCTCGAATTCTTCGACATGCCGGTCGGGCCAGGCCACGCACAAGGCGGAGACGAAATGCGCCCTGCGTTGCGCAGGCGACTGCGCCCCGCGCGCGCGCAACCTTTCCTCCACCATCTCCATGGCGCGCCCGAAATCTTTCTCTTGCCCGGCCCAGCGTGCGGAATAGATGCCGGGCTCTCCTCCGAGCGCATCGACGACAAGCCCGGAATCATCCGCAAATGCCGGCATACCGGACGAAACCGAAGCCGATAGTGCCTTGCCGCCGGCATTGGCGCGGAAGGTCGTGCCGTCCTCGGGTGGCTCGGAAAGGCCGAGCTCGCCCGCGGAGCTCACCGCAATGCCGTACGGCATCAGCAGCTCGCGCATCTCGGCCAGCTTTCCCGGATTGTGGGTGGCTATCACCAGCGGCCCTGTGATCTTGCGATGCGCCCGTGCGCACGCGCTTTCGCCGACGGCGGGGGCGGCACTCACATCACCGCCATCTTCTGGAGATCGATGAGCTTCATGAGTCCCTTCTTCGCCAGCGCCAGGAGATGGAGAAACTGCTCCTCGGTGAACGGGATTTTTTCCGCCGTTCCCTGCACTTCGACGAGCCTGCCGGCGCCGGTCATGACGAAATTGGCATCGGTGTCGGCATCGGAGTCCTCGGCGTAGTCGAGGTCCAGCACCGGGCTGCCGTTGCAAATTCCGCACGAGACAGCCGCCACATGGTCGCGCAGCGGCTCGCCCTTGAGCATGTCGCGGCTCTTCATCCAGGTAACGCAGTCGTGCAGGGCGACCCAGGCGCCGGTGATGGCGGCGGTGCGGGTTCCGCCGTCGGCTTGAATCACATCGCAATCAACCGTGATCTGACGCTCTCCGAGTGCCGGCAAATCCAGCACCGCACGCAGGCTGCGTCCGATGAGACGCTGGATCTCGATGGTGCGGCCGCTCTGCCTGCCGCTTGATGCCTCGCGCCGCGTACGTTCGGACGTTGCCCGCGGCAGCATTCCGTACTCGGCCGTCACCCAGCCGCGGCCCTGACCCTTGAGCCACGGTGGCAACCGGTCTTCCAGCGTAGCCGTCACCAGGACGTGCGTGTCCCCGAATCGTACGAAGCAGGAACCCTCGGCATATTTCACGACGCCACGCTCGAGCGACACGGCACGCAGCTCGTCAGATTGTCTGCGGCTTGGCCGCATGCCGTTCTCCCGTCGGGCCAGTGGGACTGATCGAGCCAAGCTTTTAGGTGCCGGCTCAACACGCGGCAAGAGGCGAGGCGTTCGCTCAAGCCCGCCGCTCGATGCCCGCGGAAGTCTTGCGCTGCCGGACCCGAATGGACAATTCTCTTGCGTCCCTTGTGGAGGGGTCGTTGTCCCAGGATGTCCCTATCGGTGCGACGCAAGTCACGCTTGCTCAGCTGAGCGAGCGCTCGCGCGACATCTTTCGACAGATCGTCGAAAGTTATCTCGCCACCGGCGAGCCGGTCGGCTCGCGAAATATCTCCCGCCTGATCACAACGCCGCTCTCGCCCGCTTCGGTCCGCAACGTAATGTCGGATCTGGAGCAGCTCGGCCTCGTCTATGCGCCGCATATCTCGGCCGGCCGGCTTCCCACCGAGCTCGGACTGCGGTTCTTCGTCGACGCGCTGATGGAGATCGGCGATCTCGGCGAGTCCGATCGACGCGAGATGGAGGCGAAGGTCGCGGCCGCCGGCAAATCGATGGATGCGGTGCTCAACGAAGCCTCCGCCATGCTCTCCGGCCTTACGCGCGCAGCCGGCGTGGTGCTTGCGGCGAAGTCGAATGTGCGACTGAAGCACATCGAGTTTGTGCGGCTCGAGCCCGAGCGTGCGCTGGTCATCCTGGTTTCCGAGGATGGACAGGTCGAGAACCGCATCATCGGCGTTCCGGCCGGCCTGCCCGCGTCGACCCTCACCGAGGCGTCGAATTTTCTCAATTCCCATGTGCGCGGCCAGACCCTGGCTGAAGCCAAGGCTGAGCTGGAACAGGCACTGGCGACGGGCAAGGCCGAGCTCGACCTGCTTACGCAAAGGATCGTTTCGGCCGGACTCGCGAGCTGGTCAGGCGGGGAGACGGACGAGCGCAAATTGATCGTCCGGGGCGCAGCGCATCTGCTCGACGACCTCAAGGCGGCGGAGGACCTCGAGCGTGTACGGCTTCTTTTCGATGATCTGGAGACCAAGCGCGGCGTCGCGGATCTGCTGGGCCGGGCCGAACGCGCGGACGGCGCGCGCATTTTCATCGGCTCCGAGAACAAGCTGTTCTCGCTCTCGGGCTCATCCACCATTGTGGCGCCCTATCGCGACGGCAGCGGGCGCATCATCGGAGTGATCGGGGTGATCGGTCCGACGCGGCTCAATTATGCGCGCGTGATTCCCATGGTGGACTATACTGCCAAGGTCGTGAGCAAGGTGATCGGCGCCTGAGCCTGTCCGAATGGCATCGCAGCGGGCGCTTGATTTTTGCGCCCCGAGCGCTGATATCCGAAAACGAGCCAGCGATTTGAAACGGGAACGAGTGATGACGGATAGCAATTTCCGCTCCGCCCCTGAAACGGCGACCGAGCCCGAGGCTGTGGAAATTTCCGGCCCGGGCGCGGAAACCGCGCCATCGGCAGAGGCGATCGATCCGACCGACCACGCCAGGGTCGCCGCCGAGTACAAGGACAAGCTCCTGCGCGTGCTCGCGGAGATGGAGAACCTGCGCCGGCGAACCGCGCGCGAGATCGCGGACACGCGGGCCTATGGCATCTCGGCTTTTGCACGCGATATCCTCGCCGTGGCCGATAACATGGAACGCGCACTGGCGGCGCTCGATGCGGAGATCCGGGAGAAGGCCGACGCCGGCGTCAAGGCGCTGCTCGACGGCGTCGAGCTGACCGAGCGCGAGCTGAAAAAAGTGCTTGAGAAGCACGGTGTGAAAAAATTCGAGCCGTTGGGTGAAAAGTTCGATCCCAATCTGCATCAGGCGATGTTCGAGATGCCCGATCCCTCGCGACCTGCCGGCACCGTGGCGCAAGTGGTGCAGCCCGGCTACATGATCGGAGAGCGGGTTCTGCGTCCCGCGCTCGTGGCAGTGGCGAAAGGCGGCCCGAAGGCCTCGGCGGAGGCGCCGGCAAACGACAATGCAGGCGCGTCATCCTCGGACCCGCAGCATTCGGCCTGATCATCCCCATCTCGTGCCGTAGCAGCCGGTGGCGAGGCGATGATTCGCAGCACTGAGCGGTTTCTGACCACGCATACCGGCAGCCTGCCGCGACCCGATGACCTGGTCCTGAGCATGTATGCCAAGGAGGAGGGAGCGCCGGTCGATGGTGCCGGGCTTGCCGCGCGTGTGCGCTCGGCCGTGGCCGAAGTAGTGCGCAGGCAGATCGATGCCGGCATTGATATTGTCAACGACGGCGAGATGTCGAAGCCGAGTTACGCGACGTACATCAAGGATCGGCTCGACGGCTTCGGCGGCAGCGGAAACACCTTCGTTTATCAGGATCTCGCGCAGTTTCCCAAGCTGACGCAGCGCGTTTTCGGCGACCCCGGCCGTTCCCGGCGCAAGACGCCCGCCTGCAACGCCCCCATCAAGGTACGCGACGCCGATGCCGCAAGGATCGACGTCGAGAATCTCAAGGCCGCTCTGGCAGGGCCGAAGGCGAAACACGCGTTCATGAGCGCGGCTTCCCCGGGGCTGGTCTCCTTGTTCTTCCGCAACGATTATTACCCGAGCCAGGAGGCCTATCTGTTCGCGATCGCAGAGGCGATGCGCCAGGAGTACGAAACCGTCGCCGGCGCCGGCTTTGTGCTGCAGATCGACTGTCCCGATCTCGCCATGGGCCGTCATATTCAATATGCAGCGCTGAGCCTGGCGGAGTTCCGCAAGCGCGCCGGGATGCATGTCGAGGCGCTCAACCACGCGCTTTCCAATGTCGCACCGGAAAAGCTACGCATGCATCTGTGCTGGGGAAACTACGAAGGCCCGCACCATTGCGACGTACCGCTTGCCGACATCATGGATATCGTGGTGCTCGCCCGGCCGGACGCAATTTCCTTCGAAGCCGCCAACCCGCGCCACGGCCATGAGTGGACGCTGTTTGAGCGCTTCAGGCTGCCCGCAGGCAAGGTGCTTATCCCGGGAGTGATCGAATCCAAGTCGAACTTCATCGAGCATCCCGAGCTCGTGGCCCAGCGGCTGGGCCGATACGCAAAGCTGGTTGGGCGTGAGAACGTTATTGCGGGCAGCGACTGTGGCTACGGTACTTGGGTTGGCCAGGCCGCCGTCGATCCCGACGTGGTATGGGCCAAGATGGCCGCCATGGCTGAGGGAGCGCGCATAGCTTCGAAGCAGTTCTGGCAGTAACCGGAAGCTTGGTCTGGGGGTGGATCAGCGCGGCTCAATGCCGTCGCGTACGGCGCGGAAGCGAGGGTAAGCATCCGGCCAGGCGGTGGTGGGCGCAATTCCAACAAGCTGCAGATAGCCGCCGCCGCCGAAGCGAAGCCATTGCACCACCTTCAGGCTGATGCTGCCACCGGGATCCTTGGCTTCGGCCATGATCTCGTGCATGGGCTGTCCCGCGATGCGCAAGGCCTCCGAGCTCGTGACGCGCACGTCCCTGATATTCGGGACGCCCGCAAAGACGTCACGCGCGAATTCTTCGCGATTGCGGGCCTCGGCCGGTCCGCCGGGGGCAACGCTGATCAGGATTTGAGATGGAGGTTGGGACGCCAGGGCTGCCGTGCTGTCGCTCAACACGACCGCGCGTCCGGGCATGATACCGGCAACCTGGAATCCGGCGAGATCGGCAAGCTTGAACGGCAGCAGGCCGAGCTGCTCCTCAACGGGGACCGTCGGGCGAATCGCCAACGTGGCCAGGGTCCCGCGGATGGCGGCGTCGGGATATCGGCTTTTGGCGGCGTCCGGGATCTGCACGGTGACCAACGCCGTGAGGACGGGGGAGGAACCGATCAAGATCCATTTGTGCAGTTTTTCCTGGCGCCCGATCACCAGGAACGCTTGTCCGGTCGCCAATGGTATCGCTTCACGCTTTTCGAAAATCATGCCTTGCTTCTTGAGGGCGTCCGCGCTGATTGTCTTGTCGAGCTCGGCGTAGGCCTCGGTTGGGAGCGAAGCCAATATGATCGCAGCGGTAGTATCGGGGTCTTCGAAGCCGAAGAAATTGCTGCTCGTCACCATGCTGGAGGGCGGGACTAGCCCGAGACGGGAGCCTGGCGGATATACGACATCGGCGGCGTGCGCACCCGCTGTACCGAGCTGCCATGCGAGCACAAGCAGGAGCAGCCGCAGAACCGGCATTTGAAGTGGCATTCGCCGCGCCATGGGATCGATCTTAGGGCAAAGAGGGGGGCAGTTGAATCGCAAGTTTGCGACAGCCGCGATGTGCGAACGCACCCCCTCCCGGGACATCAGCTCGGGAGCGTGACGCGCCGCAGGGTGAGATTGATCCGTCCGCCTTGCGGCAGCAAGGTCGAGGTGCCCGGCATGATCCGGTCGACGCCGTGAAAGGCGAGCCGCGCGTCTCCACCGAGCACCATGGCGTCGCCCGAAGAAAGGCGCACGGTTCGCGTCGGATCGGTGCGCCGCAATCCGCCGATTCGAAACAGGCAAGTATCCCCGAGCGAAAGGGAAACGACAGGGGCGGCGAAGTCGCATTCATCGCGATCCTGATGCAGCCCCATTTTTGCGGAGGGCCCATAGTAATTGACGAGACAGCTTTCCGGAGGGTGCGGATAGCGCGCAAGCGACTTCCACGCATCAAGCAGCAACGAGGGCAACGGCGGCCATGGTTGCCCGGTCTCGGGATGCGAGGGCTCGTACCGGTAACCGCCCTGGTCGCTGACCCATCCGAGCGGCCCGCAATTGGTCATGCGGACCGAGAGTGGCCTGCCGCTTTTCGGCATGCGGGGAACGTAGAGGGGCGCAGTGGCCAGCACCGCGCGGAGCGCGCGCCATACCGCCGCCTGGGATTGCGGATCGAGAAAGCCGGGGATGATGCGCAGGCCGGAGAGCGGTTCGGTCATTTTCGTCGGCGCTGGGAGCTTACATGCCGGTGCTGGCAGCTGATGAGAAGCTCTTACTGAGAAGGCTCGCGAATCCGCGAACGGATGTCTTGCGGCCGAAAGCAGCCCCCCTATATGAGCGAAGACGCCGCTGGGGCGGCATCAATGTGAATTTTGGGGGTCGGCAGCGGGCCGCAGCTGAAGCGGAATTCCCTCGGGACGCCGAACAGGACCCGGCCGACCTGCCGCAGAAGAGAGGAAGTGAGCACCATGGGCAAGGTCATCGGCATCGACCTCGGCACCACCAATTCGTGCGTCGCCGTCATGGAAGGCAAGACGCCGAAAGTCATCGAGAACGCCGAGGGCATGCGGACGACGCCCTCGATTGTTGCCTTTACCGACGATGGCGAGCGCCTCGTGGGG
>Ga0306926_10001652_pt1 | contig 22292 bp, 20 predicted proteins | sample flu12Cox44000178_FD_203759 | JGI IMG/M metagenome (GOLD analysis project Ga0306926, IMG submission 203759) | Lab enrichment of tropical soil microbial communities from Luquillo Experimental Forest, Puerto Rico - flux8day.12C.oxic.44.000.178 (v2)... | ecosystem: Environmental > Terrestrial >...
GACATAGCCTCCGTAGAATCCCGCGAACAACCCGAAGATAATCCCGAGCGTGGTTGCGGTCGCCGCCACCGCGGCTCCCACGGAGAGCGACGTGCAGACGCCGTGCAGCAGGCGCATGAGGACGTCGCGGCCGAGGTAGTCGGTTCCCAGGGGATGGCGCATCGACGGGGGCGCCAGAGCATCGACCGAGATCGCGTACGGATCGGTCGCAAAGAAGCGAGCCATGATGGGCACCACCGACGTGATCGCCGCCAGCGTGACCAGCGCCACGACCGCCTGGCGTTGGCGCCGGAAGACCCGCCAGAATCTGGCGCCGCGCCCGATGATGTCGAGGTCAGCCATACCGAATCCTCGGATCGAGCACGCCGTACATCAGATCGATGAGAAGGTTGGTGAGCACGACCGAGGTGCCGATCACAATGAAGACCGCTATGACGACGGGATAGTCATGCTGAAGGATCGCGTTGAAGGTGAGACGGCCCATGCCCGGCCACGCGAAGACGACCTCGGTCATCACGGCGCCCGCGAACATGGTGCCGAGGTACAACCCCAGCATGGTGAGGACGGGGCGCGACGCGTTGCGGAGCGCGTGATGATAGAAGACCCGCCCCTCCGAGAGGCCCTTCATGCGCGCCGTGGTGAGGTAGGGCTTGCGTGACTCCTCCAGCATCGAAGCTCGCGTGAGCCTGGCAAACGCGGCGAGGTACCACCAAGTGAGCACGCAGGTCGGTAGCAGCATGTGCAGGCCGACGTCGAGCGCGTGAGCGAGGCCTCGGGCCGAGATCCCAAGCGTCGTCATGCCCTGGGTCGGCAGCCAGCGGAGGGTGCTGGCGAAGACGATGATCAGCAGGATGCCCAACCAGAAGGGCGGCGTGGAGTACCCGATCATCGAGAGCGAGCCGACGGCGTAGTCCCACACCGAGTTCACCCGGCGGGCGGTGGAGACGCCGAGCAGCACGCCGACCAGCGAGGCCAGGAGAATGCTCGGCACCATGAGCAAGAGGGTGTTGGGCGCGATGCGCCTCAGCATGGCGCTGACCGGCTCGTGATTGATCTTGGAGTAGCCGAGATCGCCACGCGCCACGTTCCGCACGTACGCGAGGTATTGTTCCCACGCCGGTCGGTCCAGCCCCCACTGCCGCCGGATCTCGTCGAGCGTCTCCGCGCTCACGGACTGCGCCCCGTACAGATACAGCACGGGATCTCCGGGGGCCATCTGGATGATGGCGAAGCAGAGGCTGACGACCACGAGAATCAGCACGACGCTTTGCACGAGACGCCATCCCACGTAGGCCCAAAGCGACATCTCGGATCGTCGCTCTTCCGCTCTACGAAGACCCCGGCAGCGCGACGACGTCGAAGCGCCTACGGCGAGGAGCCTCCGTCAGCGGGTAGCGCGCGATGAGGGCCCCGATGGCGGGGTCGTGGGGCGCGGTCAGCGCCGCCTCGGATTCCCACTCGAGATAGCTGACGTAGGAGCGCTCGGCTCCGCGCTCGCGGTGCAGGCGGCAGCTCCGGCAACCGGGTTCCCGGAGAATCAGCGCCATGACCTGGCCAAACAACGTCTCGAACTCTCGGCCGGCGCCGGGCTGGACCTGAAATTCATTGATCACGATCAGCATTCGCCTCTCCCTCAGCTCCGCTCGACCGCCACCCGGCCCCCGCACATGACCAGCTTGATGCGCTCCTGATCCTCGAGCACGGTGATATCGTCCAGCGGGTTCCCGTCCACCACGAGCAGGTCGGCCTGCTTGCCTGGCTCGAGCGTGCCCAGGTCGTCTCCGCGCCCGAGCGCAAGCGCGGCATTCTTGGTGGCGGCCACGAGACTCTCCATGGGAGTGAGGCCGGCCTCGACCATGAGCGTCAGCTCGTAGGCGTTCTTGCCAAAGTACTCGCGCAGGCCCCGCCCAGTGTCAGTGCCCATGGCGATCACCACGCCGGCCTCGTGGGCCTTCTTGAAGCTGGTGGTTCCCGCCGCCTGCGCGGCCTCGAACTTCTTCATGACGTGGGGAGGCGAGCCCGACTTGCGGCGATGGCTGATGGCCCGCTCGGATCGCGCCGCCAAGGTGGGCACCAGCGTCCCGCCCTGCTTGGCCAAGGCCTCGATGGCCTCGTCGTCCATGTAGATCCCGTGTTCGATAGTGTCCACTCCCGCTCGGACCGCCCGCTTGACGCTCTCGGCGGAGTGGGCGTGGCTGGCTACCCGCTTGCCGTAAGCGTGCGATTCGTCGACCAGGACAGCCAGCTCTTCGTCCGTCCAGTTGCGCCACCAGATCTCCTCGCCGTGACCACCCGCTCCCCCGGAGGTGGACGTCTTGATCAGATCCACGCCATCACGAACCATTCGTCGGATCTGCTTGCGGACTTCCCAGGGGTTGTCGGCCAGATACTGGGGGTCGCGAACCCAGTTTCTCGGCAGAAACATGTCGCGGTGGCCGGCCGTCTGACTGATCCATCCGCCGGCCACGATGCGCGGGCCCGGCACCAATCCGAGCTGGATGGCGTCGCGCAGCGCCAGCACCTCTGGATTGCCGGGGTTCATGAAGCTGGAGACATCGCGAATGGTCGTGAACCCCGCCTCGAGGAGCAACCGGACGTTGCGAGTCGCCCAGAGCGTCAGCATCTGGGTCGTGCTCTGGAGCATGCCGAACAGAATGTGCGGCTCACGCGGGTCGGTCACGCCGTTAACGAGATGGACGTGCAGGTCCATGAGTCCAGGTAGTACCGTCCGGCCCCGTGCATCGATGATCGTGGCCTCGGCGGGCGGCGGGCTGACAATTCCGGGCTCGATGCGTTCGACGAGATCGTTGGCCAAATGCAGGGTCACGTTCTCGTGGACCGGTCCGCCCGTCCCGTCGATGAGCCGTCCACAACGGATCAGGACTTGCTTTGCCAAGTTGCCCCTCCCCTGTCCATCGCCATGTTGGCCGGTCCTGCGAATCTTGGCATGACCTCATGGGCGAACAGCTTGAGCGACCGTACCGCGACGTCGTGAGGAAGGCCAAAGCTCGCGTTGTAGGTGAAGACGTCCACCCCGGCGGCCTCGTACTGGCGCAGCTTGGCCACGATCTCGTCCGGAGTGCCGAACATCATATTGGTGCGCATGGCCTCGGGTCGATAGTCACCACGCGCATCGCTGGCCGCCAGTTCGATCGGCTGCGGAAATCCATTGATCACCGGGCTGCGGTTGTTGAACAGTCCCATGAAGATCCGGACGCCTTCCCGCATGGCGTCGACCGGGATCTGCCAGTCCCGCGAGTCCTCGTAGACGCAAGTCATCCGTGACGTCGCGAAGCGAGGCCGTGGCCGACCAGGATGGTTGGCCATCGCCGTCTTCATTTTCCCCAGCAGGTTCTCGACCTCGCTGAACGGCAGCCGATGGGCCGTGGTCATCAGGTTGAGCCCGTGCTCCACCGCCCAGTCAAACGTGTCCGGGTCTCGGGCGGCAATCCAGATCGGTGGGCGTGGCCGCTGGATCGGCTTTGGCGTGGCGGTGGCCTTCGGGAAGCTCCAGTGCCGGCCGTGGTGCTCGTAGTCGCCGGCCCACAGCTGGAGCACCGCATCCAGGGTCTCACGGAGGTGCTCTCCGCCTCGCTCCTGCGGCAGGCCCCCGAGCATGCGGTCGAACTCGTACTGGAAGGCCCCCCGGGCCAGCCCGAGCTCCAGCCGGCCACCGGTGAGCAGATCGGCCATGCCGGCCTCGCCGGCCAAACGGATCGGGTGCCAGTAGGGAACCACCACGACCGCCGTCCCCAGCCGAATGCGCCGGGTATGACCGGCCCAGTGGACCAGCTGCATGAGAGGGTTGGGGCCGATGTAGTACTCGTGGGAATGGTGTTCGACGGCCCAGGCGATCTCGAAGCCGGCGTCCTCGGCCAGAGTCAGGAGCTCGAGCAGATGCTCCGACTCCTCCACCATCGATCGCTCGGGGGACAGTCGCTCCATGTGGAGGGCGATGCAGAATTTCACGAGTTACCTCCGGGCATCAGCGTGAGATCCAAGACAATAGGTCCCCGGCGCGATCAGCGATTCAACCAGACCGTCTCGACCGACTGTATGGTGCCGGTCAGTGACTCCGCGCTGCGCAATCCCTCCACCGTGCGGTACCAAAGATCCACTCCCACGGCGTTGTAGAGCGGAATCATCGGCACCTGGTCGTAGACGATCCGCTGGACCTGCTGGTACATCGCCTTGCGTTTCTCCTGGTTGGCGGTGGCGCGGGCCGACTCGATCAGCTCCGTGGCCTGGGCGTTGTTCCACTGAGCATAGTTGGCTCCCCCGGGCTTGAGGTTGCGAGCGCTCAGGTAATCGAGAATGATCGAGGGGTCGACCTGCCGCGAGATGAAGATGCTCCAGAGACAGCCGGCGGTGTCCCGCTCCTGGCGGATGCGACCGATGTAGGCGGGCCAGGTGTACGACTTGATGCCCGCGTCGATGCCGACCTGCGCGAGCATGGCCTTCATGGCTTCCGAGAGCTTCACGCGGAACCCCTCCGTGGCCAGGATCGTGATCGCGAAGCGATTCGCGCCCTTCTTCGGGAAGCCGGCCTCGTCGAGCAACTGGTTGGCCTTGGCCACGTTGTATTCGGACTTGATCGATGGATCGTGCGCCCACTTGAGCGCGGGGAGATCGCCGATGATCGAGTCCTGGACACGGCCGAAGCCCTGCAGGAGCGCGCGGATGATCAGCTCCTTGTTGAGCGCGTAGCCGATCGCCTGCCGCACCTTGACGTTGTCAAACGGAGGCTGCGCGCAATTCATGAAGACGTTCTGGTTGAAGTTCTGCGGGAACTCGCTCGTCACCATATTGGCGGGCTTGGCCTGGACCAGCTGCCGGACCTGCGCGTAGGGCAGCCCACCCGCGATGCCTTGCGAGAACACCGCATCCAGCTCGCCGTTCTTGAACGACTCGAGCCCGGTGGCGGCGTCGGCCACGACCTTGAAGATCACCCGGTCGACGTACGGACGGCCCTTGCGGAAGTACTTCGAGTTGGCATCGAACGAGAGGAAATCCGACCGCTGCCATTCCTTGAGCAGGAAGGGTCCGGTGCCGACAGGCTTCATCAGGTGGGGGTTCTTCTGGGGATCGGTGTTCTCCCAGAGATGCTTCGGCAAGATCCCGAGCTGGGAGATGCCCGGCATCATGAGGACGTTCGGTCCGTTGAACCTGAACACCGCCGTGTACTTGTTCGGCGTCTCGACCGTCTTGAGATTCGGCACGTAGCCCAGGAGCGGCGATCCCGTCTTGGGATCGATGATCGACTCGAAGGTGAACTTCACGTCGGCGGCGGTCAGCTCCTTCCCATCCTGGAACATAACCCCGGGCTGGAGCTGGAAGGTGTACGTGTCGCCCTCCGGCGACACGGTCCAGCTTCGAGCCACACCGGGCACCAGCTCTCCGTTCGGGCTCATGTCGGTGAGGCCGTTGTAGACCATGCGCATGACTTCCGGGAAGTTGTTGCCCTCGAGAACGGGGTTGAATCCGACGGCGGGCTCGGTCTGCAGGACCTTGAATGTCCCGCCGCGCTTTGGATCGGCGCCACGCGCCGCGCGTGTCGCGAGGGGCGAGAGGACACTCCCCCCGACGGCGGTCATTGCCGCCCCGCGGACGAAACTTCGGCGTGTCATCGAAAATCGGGAGGGCAGTGCGGGCCGGTGGTCGCTCATGCGAGACTCCTCACTCCGGTCGTCGTTCTCCGCGACCGGCGGACGTGGGTGATGCCGAGGAGACGACGCCATCGTCAACGGTGATTTTCACCTTGGCTTAGATTTCGTAAACGCGCCGGATTCTAGCACCTTGTCCTCTTCAGCGTCATTGGCCTCGTCGTACGGGATGCCACGTTGTGCGTGTGGGCCATCGAAACCGTGAGCGGGTTTCAGCACGGCGGTCGCCGGAGGTGCCAGTCGGTGGCCTGCTCAGACGCGTACGCCACGCGCAGCGCCGTCGACTCCCGACGATCTGCATCCCCAGCGGTAGTCCGTCGGCGGTGAATCCGCACGGCACAGACAGCGCCGGCAGCTCGATCGAATTGAAGATGCGCGTGAAGCGTGTGAACGCGCCTAGTCTGGCCATCACATCGTCCACGGTGCCGCTCGTGACCATCGCATAGGTCGGCGGTGGTTCGGCGACCGTCGCCGTGATGAGCACGTCGGTGTCGGCGAATGCGGTGGCGATGAACTGGCGAGCGATTGTCTTGCGGAGCTGCAACGCCTGGACGCAGTCGACGGCTGTCACCGTGAAGCCCGACTCGGCGCGGCGGCGCACGACCGGCTGGAGGTCCTCGGGCGGTCACGCAGCAGGCTCGCGTGCGCCACCAGCCGGGTTCCTAAATCAGTAGGTCGCGGGTTCACTCTAACGGGTTGATGCAGCGGCGCCAAGAGAGCCGGCCTTTTATCGGGCTCGATGAACCTGCTTCTCGCGCGCCCTGCGCGTGATCGCTATGAGGACCTGTGAAACGTCGGACTTCACCCTGTCGAAATCGGGAGTCTTCAGGAAGGTGTTGACGTCCATGAAGAGCTTCTTGTTGATCTCGACCATGATGCTCTCCACGCCGCCGGCCGGGTCCCCATAGCGGGCGTTGAGTTCGCCGCCGCTGTAGGGATCGTTGATCGTGCAGGTGCGACCGAGCTTGCGGATCTCCTCCGCGACCGACTCGATGAACTCTGTCGAGGCCGTCTTGCCGTTGAGATTCCCGAGGCAGAAGTCCGCGCGGGGGTTCCCGGCGTCCGGGTGCGTGGGCGCCCCGACGGCGGACATGCAATGGCAGCTCAGGTGGTACACGAAACCGTAGGCCGCACGATGGCGGTCGATGAGCGAACGAAGCTCCCGATGATAGGGGCGATGGTAGGTCGCGAGCCGGTACTCGACCTCGGCATAGGTGAGCTTTTTCTCCTGCACGGGCTCTCCGTAGCGTGATTTGGACTTGAGCAGCCCCAGTCCTCGCTTCGACACCGTCGGCTCCAGGGAAACGGGCCACTCGCCCTCCACGAGCTCGGGATCAATGTCCAGCTCGCTGCGGTTGGCGTCGATGTACATGTGGGGGAAGAGTGCATAGAGCATCGTCGCGCCGAGCTGCGGGGCTGCCGACCAGAGCTGATCGACGTACATCGACACGTTGTCGTGCAGGGTCGTGAAGGCGAGCGGCGAGCGGAACTCCTCGGGGTACTCGCGCCCCGTGCGGGAGACATCAACGACGACGGAGACAGGAGGGACCGTCGGATCGAAGCGGTAGAAGACGCCGGGCATGACATCGATCATGTGAACCTCCGGGACCGGATGCGACACGGGACGGGGTGCATGGGTCGGCCGCCTACAGCACCTTGCTGAGGAAAGCTCGGGTGCGCTCCTGTCGGGGCGCCGTGAAGATCTGCTTGGGCGGCCCTTCCTCCAGGATCGACCCCTCGTGGAGGAAGCAGATGCGATCCGCGACCTCGCGGGCGAAGCCCATCACATGGGTGACCACGATCATGGTCATGCCCTCGTCCGCGAGTCGCTTCATGGTTTCGAGCACCTCGCCCACCAGCTCGGGATCGAGCGAAGAGGTTGGCTCATCGAAGAGCATGAGCTTCGGGTTCATGGCGAGAGCGCGCGCGATGGCCACGCGCTGCTGCTGCCCCCCGGAGAGCTTGGACGGGTAGGCGTGGAGCTTGTCGGCTAGCCCCACCTTTCCAAGGAGCTCGGTGCCCAGCCGCTCGGCCTGCCCACGGGTGAGCTTCTTGACCATCATCGGGGCCAGGGTGACGTTCTGGAGTGCGGTCATGTGGGCAAAGAGGTTGAAGCGCTGGAAGACCATGCCGATCTGGGCCCGCTTGTGGTTCAGGAGGCGCTCGGGATCGGGCCTGAAGCTGCCGGACTCGTCGTGCACGCCCATCGGGACCCCGTCGACGTAGATCCGGCCCCGATCGATGTGCTCCAGGCAGTTGATGCATCGGAGCAGCGTGGTCTTCCCGGAGCCGCTCGCGCCGATCAGCACCACGACCTCGCCCGTCTTCACCTCGACATCGATGTCCCGGAGCACGGGCAGGGACCCGAACGACTTGCTGACACGCTCGAGGCGGACCATGGCGGACGGGCTCGCGGAGCCCATCGCCTAATCCGAGACCGCGAGCCGGCGCTCGAGCCGGCGGGCGCTGTAGGAGAGCAGCGTGCAGAGGCCGAAGTAGACGATGGCGATAAAGGTGAAGATCTCGATCGGCCGGAACGTGGTCGTGGAGAGGACCTGGGCCTGGTATGTCAGGTCGGCGACGCCGAGGACAGAGACGAGGGAGGAGAACTTCAGGAGGGCAACCGATTCGTTGACGAAGGGGGGAATCATCCGCCGGAAGGCCTGGGGCAGGACCACCTTGCGCATGGTCTGGAGGTGCGACATCCCGAGAGTGCGGGCAGCCTCGACCTGCCCGCGATCGATGCTCTGAATGCCGCCGCGAAAGATTTCGGCGAGGTAGGCTGAGCCATTCACGGCCAGCGCGATGGTGCAGGAGATGAGGGCGTTCATGTTGAGTCCGGTGAGAATCGGAAGGCAGTAGTAGACCCAGATGAGCTGGACGAGGGCGGGGGTGTTTCGGAACACCTCGATGTAGGCCGTGGCCGGTCCGGCCACATAGGGTCGCTTCGATAGACGGGCCATGCCAACGACGAGTCCGATGACCATCCCGATCAGCAAGGCCGCGATGGTGACGAGGATCGTGGCCCGGGCGCCTGCGAGGAGAAAGCCAAGGTTGTCGGTGACCACGTTGAACCGGAACGAGTAGCTCATGGCTTAGGGTGTGACATTGGTGACGAGTCGCTGGGCGCTACGCGCCTCAGCCCTGAGCGCTGATGCGTGCTCGCGCGGGCTCTCGCTCGAGGTGACGGAAACCCTCCGCCTGCCGGTCGATCACCCGGCCGTCCTTGATCACCGCCACGAGCTGCGACGGGCGCTGGAGCACCGTGATATCGGCGACGGGATCAGCATCCCACATGATGATGTCCGCGAGCTGGCCAGGGGCGATGACACCGACGCGGCCCTCCAGGCCGATCACGCGGGCGTTGCGGCTCGTGCACGCGAGGATCGCTTCCATCGGGGAGAAGCCGAGGTGCGTGACGAAGATCTCCGCCTCGCGGCCGTGGTAGGCCCCGTGCGCAAAAGCCACGGCATTGCCCGAGTCCGTGCCGGCGAGAATCTCGATCCCGCGCTTCCGCGCCTGCTCGATCGTCCGGTAGCTCGTTTCGAGCTGGGCCTTTACCCGATCGCGCATGGCGTTGCCGAAGCCCATGTCATCGCCCTGCTCGGTGATCAGCTGGCACTGCGTGAACACCGGCATGATCGGGATGCCGGCCTCGGCCACCGCGTCGAGGTCCTCGTCGGTCGCCAGGTCCGCGTGATAGATCCAGTCCACCCCGGCCCGGGCCGCCGCGCGCGTGGAGCCCGATCCGCGCGAGTGGATGGCGACGCACACGCCGCGCCGGTGCGCCTCGTCGGCGACCGCGGCGATCTCCTCCCCGCTGACCGTCTGCGTGTCGCCCCAGTAGGAGTCGGCGATCTTGATCAGGTTCACGCCACGCTTGCACTGGCGGCGGGTCTCGCGGATGTAGTCCTCTCGAGAATTGCAGAGCACGCCCACGGCGTCTCCTGGCTCGGCCTCCGAGGTCGCCTCGCTCGCGTCGAAGATGCCGCCATACGGTGTGAGCGCCCGGCCGGCGCAGAACACGCGTGGCCCCTCGATCAGGCCCCCATCGATCGCCTCGCGCACGGTCACGTCGACATACCACTTGCCGCCCGGCACGGAGATGCCCGTCACACCGGCACGCAGCACGCGACCGACGTTGCGTGCCGACCATAGCGTGGCGAACTCCGGCGTGGAGGTGAACCCGACGCCGGGGAGGGCGCCCTGGTGGGAGGAGAGATGGACGTGCCCGTCGATCATGCCGGGCATGATGAACTTGCCGGTGGCGTCGATGACGATGTCCGCCGGCCGGACGTCCTCGGGCATACCTTCTCCGGCGACGCGGACGATCTCGTGTCCCTCGATGACGATCGCGCCGTTGGGGACGCGAGCACGTCCCGTTCCATCGATCAGCGTACCGCCCTTGATGACCAGGCGCTTCGAGTCGGTCGGACTCATGTGATGTCCACCTCCGGTGATGGCTCTGTCGCGGTGCGCCTCACGTGGGCTATTCCGCGGCGAACGAGTGATCCATCCCGTACTTGTCGAGGAGCTCTTTGATCCGCCCCGTGCGCTTCATCTCCATGACGAAGATGTTGACCCAGTTCAGCCACTCCTGGTCGCCCCGGCGCACCGCAAAGGACGTGACGCTGCTGCCGAACTGGCCTGCCGTCAGCTCGAGCTGTGGCTGCTCCTTCTTGATGGCCTGCAAGCTGTCGGTCGTGCTCGCATAGGCGTTCGTCCGGCCGGACGTCACGGCCAGGATGTTCTCGGGCACCGACTTGAGGCGCACGATCTCGGCCTGCTTGATGGCGCGCGTGAGATACCAGTCGGTGTTCGAGCCCAGCGTCACGCCGATCTTCGTCCCCGGCTTGTCGAAGTCCTTCCAGGACTTGGTCTTCGCCACGGCGTCCTTGGGCGCGAGCAGCGTGAGCCCGTGCTTCGTATAGGGATTGGAGAAGCCGACGGCCAGCGCCCGCGGCAACGTCACCGCCAGCAGGGGCACGATGTCGAACTTGTTCGCCTGAAGGCCGGCGGCCAGGGTCGCCCAGCTATCCTCCACCATCTGGAGCTGCACGCCATCGCCCAGGGCCCCTGCCATGTCGCGCATGAGGTCGATGGAGAACCCCGTGATCTCGTTGTTCTTCGGGTCGCGGAAGATGTAGGGGTGGACCACGGCCCAGCCGACCCGGAGCGTCTTCGTCCGCTGGATGGTGTCGAGGGCCGACTCGGCGGCCGCGGGTCTCGGGAGTGCCGCGACAGGAGCAAGGAAGCTGGCGACGAGGACGACGATGAGCAGGCGTCGAGTCATGGTTGAACCTCCTGGAGGCGCCCTATGAGCGCCTCCCTGACCTTGGCGGCCGTGATCGGCATGTCGACTCGTTCCACGCCGAGCGGTGCAAGCGCGTCATGCACCGCATTGACGATGGCGGCGATGGAGCCGACGGTTCCCGCTTCGCCCGCCCCCTTGGCGCCGAGCGGGTTGGTAGGGCTCGGAGTCACCGTGTGATCGATGCGCAGATCCGGGGGCATCGAGTCGGCCCGCGGGGCTGCATAGTCCATCAGCGTCCCCGTCAGAAGCTGACCCGTCTCGTCGTAGACGACGCCTTCCAGAAGCGCCTGGCCGAGCCCCTGCGCGATGCCCCCGTGCACCTGTCCCTCCACGAGGAGGGGATTGATGATGCGGCCGCAGTCGTCGACCGCCACGTACTTCTGGACCGTCACGGCCCCCGTGGCGGCGTCGATCTCGACGACGGCGAGATGGGCGCCGAACGGATAGGTGAAGGCCGGCGGCTCGTAGCGACTGACGGCGTCGAGCCCCGGCTCGAGGTGCGCGGGAGCAGACGTGAACGTCCAGTCGTTCGCCTTGGCGGCGATCTCCGTGAACCCGACCTTGCGCTCCGGATGATCCGTGACGAAGATGTTGCCCCCGTCGAACGTGATGCCCTCTGGCTCGGTCTCGAGCAGCACGGCGGCAATGCGCTTCGCCTTGTCCTTCACCTTTGCGAGGGCGGAGGTGAGCGCGGCGCCGCCGACGGCGATGCCGCGACTGCCCATGGTGCCATTGCCGTATTGCACGATGTCGGTGTCGCCATGGAGCACGCGCACGTCGTCGAGAGGGACGCCCAACTCGTCGGCAACGATCTGGGCGAAGGCCGTGGCGGTCCCCTGACCATGGGGCGACAGCCCGGTGAGGACGGTCACTGACCCAGTCGGATCCACGCGGACGCTGCAGCTCTCCCAGCCTCCGAGCCCCGCCGGGCGGACATGCGAGGGCGCGAAGCCGGCGACCTCGACGTAGGTGCAAAGACCGATGCCGACAAGCCGGCCCGCCCCGCGCGCCTCGGCCTGCTCGCGGCGCAAGCGCTCGTATTCGGCGATGGCGAGGAGCTTGTCGAAGGCGGCCGCGTAGTCGCCGCTGTCGTAGAGCAAGCCGCCGGCCGTGTGCGCGGGAAAGCGACGGATGAAGTTCCGTCGTCGCACGTCGGCCGGATCCAGGCCGAGCGCGCGCGCCACCACGTCGATCGCCCGCTCGGCGATGCACGTGGCCTCGGGGCGCCCGGCGCCGCGATAGGCGTCGGTAGCGATCTTGTTGGTGAAGCACCCGATGGTCTCGAACTCGAGCGCCTCGACGTCGTAGCAGCCGTTCATGATGAGAGCCGTGAAGCGAGGAATGGCCGGGGTGAAGAAGTAGAGATAGGCGCCAAGGTCGGCGTGGATGCGCGCCTTGAGGGCGAGGATCTTCCCGGTGCCGTCGAAGGCCACGCGGATGTCCTGGATCTGCCCTCGTCCGTGCACGGTGGCAGCGAGGCCCTCTCGCCGCGTCTCCACCCAGCGCACCGGCCGCCCGAGCTCGAGGGCGGCGAAAGGGACGAGGAGCTCCTCGGGATAGAGCTGGATCTTGCAGCCGAATCCGCCCCCCACATCCGGCACGATCACGCGCACGCGAGTCTCGGACAGGCTGAGGGCATCAGCGAGCAGGGTCCGTATCCAGTGGGGAATCTGGGTCGAGGCCCACACCGTCAGCGATCCGGCGCCGTCCGGCGCGGCGGCGACGGCGCGCCCCTCGATGGGCAGCGCACTGACCCGCGGCTGGATGAGGCGGAACTCGGCGTGGTGCTCGGCCCGGGCGAACACCGCATCCGTCAGCCCCAGAGGCTCGGTGGACAGGCCCTTGGTGTAAAGACCGAGCGCATCCGGAGCCGGACCGAAGATGCGATAGCAGACGTTGCTCTTGAGCTCGTCGTGGATACGCGGCGCCTCCGGCCGGGCTGCCGCCTCGGGATCGACGATGGCGGGCAGGGGCTCGAAGTCCGCCTCGATGAGCTCGAGCGCGTCGTGGGCTGCATAGGGATCACGGGCCACGACCATGGCGATGGGCTGGCCCACAAAGCAGACCTTGTCCACGGCAAGCGCGTGATGCAGCGGCGTCGCCATCCCGAGCACGCTCGCCTTGCATGGGATGGTCCCGATCCGGCCGAGCACGTCGCGGCCTGTGAACACGGCGACGACCCCGGGATGACGCCGTGCGCGCTCCACGTCGAGCGCACGGAGGCGCGCGTGGGCAAAGTTGCTCCGCAGGAAGGCGGCGTGGAAACTCCCTGGGAGCTGGATGTTGTCGACGAATGTGCCTCGCCCTTGGACGAGGCGCGGATCTTCCCGTCGACGAACCGGACTGCCGACCTGCTGAGCAAAGGCCATCGCCTCACCACCCGACTGTGGAAGTGCGGCAGATTATGCTGGTATGACCAGACGGTGTCAAGAGGCGCTATGTCAGGCGTGCCGACTCGGTTTTGCTGATTGACAGGCTGATCGAACTGGTCTTACCATTCGCAGTGTCCATGAGGACTAGCTCGCTCGTGAAACCGAAGTCAGCTGCGGCTGCACTCTTCCGGCCCATGGACCAGACGCGGAGGTCGAGCGCCGTCGCGACGCAGATCAAGGGGCTGGTGCTTCAGGGCCACTACAAGCCCGGAGACAGGTTGCCCTCGGAGCGGGATCTGGCTCGCCGTCTCAAGGTCGGCCGGCCGACAATCCGCGAGGCCATCCAGCAGCTGCAGGGGCTCGGCGTCATCGAGGTCCGGCCTGCCAGGGGAATCTTCGTTCGATCCCTCACTCCCGGGTCACTGACCACGCGGCTCAAGCGGATCGTCGAGGACGAGATCCGCCTGCTTATACAGGTGGTCGACGTCCGCATCGTGCTCGAGGGGTGGGTGGCTGCTGAGGCGGCGAGACGGGCCACCCCCGCGGAGCGCGCGCAGATCTTGGAGCTCGCGCAGGCCTTGGCACAGGCGTCCGACCCCGAGGCCCTGTTCGATCGCCACCTGGCCTTCCACCAGGCCATACTGGAGGCCTCCCACAACGTCGTCGTGCTCCACATGCTCGACACTCTGACGTCGCTCATCGCCTCGGTCAGCAAGGAAGAGGCGGCACACGTCGGCCACGAGCCGCAGTTTCACTTGGCCATCGCGGATGCCATCGTCGCGCGTGATCCGGGGCGCGCCGAGCAGGCCATGGCGGATCACCTCAAGGTCGCTCGCCAGACGTTGCTCGACGCCGTCGTGGCCGGGCGTCAATAGGACCTCGCACAGCCTTCTCCGAGGGCTCCAGTCAAGCAGCCGATCGCGGTCCCTCGAGGGGCTACCGTCTCAGCCGACCCACGCGTTGCCAGAGTGCACGTGCCGCGGCGGCGGCTTCCCGACGGATCGCGTCCTCGTCCACCAGCGTTGGACGGCCGTCTTCCACGACGACCCGCCCATCCACGATGACCATCTCGACATCGCGGCCCTGCGCGGTGTGAACGAGGTTGCCGAGCGCACTCGTGCACGGCGTCAGGTGGGGGCGACGGAAGTCGACGACGACGAGATCCGCCTTCTTGCCGGCGACGAGGCTGCCCAGATCTGCCTCGAGCCCCATCGCCCGGGCGCCCTCGAGTGTTGCCATGCGCAGCGCATCTTCTGGTTGCCAGTCCTCGGTGGCGCGGCCTTCCTGGATGCGGGCGATGGCGAGCGCCCAGCGCATAACCTCGATCATGTCCGCGTGCATGTTGTCGGTCCCCAGCGCCAGGCGCGCGCCCGCGCGCCGGAGCTTTGGTGTCGGCGCCACCATGCCGCCGGTCGCGTTGCCCTTCGGCACATGCGCAACCGTCACGGCGGCCTTTCCCACACGCGCGATGTCCTGTTCGCTGAGGAAGATGCAGTGGGCGGCGATCAGTCGATCGTTCAGCAGCCCTGCCGCATCGAGCACCTCAGCCGGACTCCGGCCGCTTCGCGCGCGGACGCGCTCAACCTCGATCTGACTCTGTGCCAGGTGAGTGTTTACGCGGAGCTCGAATTGCCAGCTCGCCTCGGCGACGCGGCGCAGCAGCGCGTACGAGCACGTGTCGACCGCGTGCGGACTGAGCTGGACGCCGATGCGGCCATCGGCCTTGCCGTGCCACGCCTCCGCGAGTGCGAGCGCCTCGTCCAGCGTACGAGTGCCGATCCGCTCGTCGTGCTCCCAGCGGCCGTCGGCGACGACCGTGAAGTCGACGTCATGGATTCGCCCGCACGTCGTCACGCGCACACCCACCTCGGCCATCGGCGCCACCGTGGCCGCCGCGTGGACGTACGTGTCGTTGATCAGCGCGGAGCCGAAGATGAGCGCCTCCAGCGCGCCGAGACGCGCGAGGGCAATCGCCTCGTCAACGCCGACGTCGCTGCCCTTCGGTACGCCGGGCGTGTACGCGGGCGCGAAGCCCATGTCCTCCGCCTTGCCGCGGGCCATCGTGAGGATGGCATGCGTGTGCACGTTCACGAAGCCGGGTGTGATGACGCGGCCGCGCACGTCGAGCGTGCGGGTGGCGGCGAGAGTTGGTGGCGCGGCGCTCGCCGGCCCCACGAACGCCAGTCGATCACCGCAGATAGCAATGACGCCGTCCTCGACAAGCGGCTCCGCGTCGTTGACCGTGAGCAGAGTGGCGCCTCGCAGGACCAGGTCAGCGTTCATCGGAGCAGATGGGATAGGAAACGGCTCGTCCGTTCCTGGGTCGGTGACGAGAACATCTGGGCGGGGGACCCTTCCTCCACGAAGGCTCCCGCATCCATAAACAGAACGCGGTCGGCCACCTGGCCGGCGAAGCTCATCTCGTGGGTGACGACGATCATGGTCATGTGTTCGAGCGCGAGGGACTTCATGACATCGAGGACCTCCGTCACCAACTCCGGGTCGAGGGCCGACGTTGGCTCGTCGAACAGAATGAGCTCAGGGGCCATGGCGAGGCTCCGCGCGATCGCCACGCGCTGCTGCTGTCCTCCGGAGAGCTGCGCGGGCCGCTTGTCGACGTGGTCCGTCATCAACACGCGGTCGAGCTTGGCGCGCGCGAGGCGGCGGGCCTCCGCCCGTGGAAGTCCGAGGACACGTTCGGGACCGATGGCGACATTGTCCAGGGCGGTCAGGTGGTGGAATAGATTGAAGCGCTGAAACACGAAACCGATGCGCCGGCGGAGGAGAGGCAGCTCCCGCTCGCTGCCGGCGATGGTCGCCCCACGCAAGGTCACGGTTCCCGCCGTGGGTGTCTCGAGGTGGTTGATGCAGCGCAGAAGGGTGGTCTTGCCGCATCCGGATGGTCCGATGATGACAACAATTTCGCCCTCAGAGACATCCAGCGAGCAGGCATCGACGGCCACACGGGCGCCAAAGCGCTTCGTGAGCCTACTGACACAGAGGAGCGGAGAGCTCACCACGCGTGAAGCCGTTGCTCAAGGGAGCGCGAGAGCCAGGACAGAAACGAGATCACCACGTAATAGTAGAGGGCGATCATCGTGTAGATCTCGAACGGGACGAAGCGCTCGGAGATGATCGCCTGGCCCGCGCGCGTCAGCTCATAGACCGAGATCACGGAGAGGAGCGACGACCCTTTCACAAGCGCGATCAGCTCGTTGGTGAGGGGCGGCAGCACCGGGCGATAGATCTGCGGCAGCAGGATGAATGTCAGTACCTGGCGCGGCGTCATGCCGATGGACTTGGCGGCTTCCGTCTGGCCGAGCTCGATCGACGAGATACCAGCGCGCACGATCTCGGCAATGAAGCCGGCCGCATTGAGGCTGAGTGCGACGACCCCGGCCCAGAACTCGGAGAGGTTGATCCCGACGACGGGCAGGGCGAAGTAGACGAGAAACACCTGGATAAGAAGCGGCGTGCCGCGCACGAAATCGACGTACGCGCGGACGAACCACCGAAGGGGCGCAACCGGTCCGACGGAGAGCAATCCGAATACGAAGCCGAGCAGCGTCCCGAACACGATGGCGAGCGCGGAAATCTTCAGCGTCACCGCCAGCCCCTGGGCAAGCAGGGGCGCCGCGTAGCGGACGAGGCTCCAATCGAACGTCAAAACGTCGGCAACGTGTCCGGCAGGTTCATCCGGAAGCCGAACCACTTCTCCTGCAGTTTGTAGATGGTCTCGTTGGCCTTGAGCTTTCGAATCTCGGCGTTGAGGAAGTCGACCAGCTCCGTGTCTTCCTTCCGGACGGCCAGACCAGCCCAATTATCCGCGCCGATGCCGCGCACGAGGGCGAACTTGCCGCCCGCGTCCTTCATCACAATGGCCAGGGTGGGCAGGGTGTTGAAGACGGCGTCCACCTTGCCTTGGGACAGCGAGAGATAGCGCGGCGGATCGTCGTTGAAGACCTTGATCACGGCGAATCCAGCGCCCTTGCGCGCCTTCAGGTCGGCTTCGATCTTCTTTGCGACCAGCTCGCTCGGCGTACCCAGCTTGGTGGCTACGACCTTGCCGACGAGGTCGTCGGTCGACTTGATCGTTCCCACATCGGTGGCACGAATGAGCATGGCCTGCGAGGCCTCCGCGTAGGGGATGCTGTAGCCGACCTTCTGCATCCGCTCAGCGGTGTAGCTGAGACTGGTCATGATCATGTCGAACTTCTTCGCGTAGAGCGACGGAATGACGCCAGTCCACGCGGTATCGATGATCTCCGGCTTCACGCCGAGGTCCTCACAGAGGACATCCGCGAGGTCGATATCGTAGCCGACGATCTTCCCGTCCTTGCGGAACGTGAACGGCACGTAGGATGCTTCCACGCCGATGCGCAGCCGCCCGGAACCCTTGATGTCCTGCAACGTGAGCCCACCCGCGCCCGCCCACCGGGGAAGACCGACAACAAGCGCCGTGCTTCCGATGCTAATCAGGGTCAACGCGTCACGACGGTTCATCATGGATTCAGCCCCTCCAGGGTGAATGATCAGGAAGGCTCGACACTGAGTCGGTCGGCGACGACGGTGCCCTGTTTCATGACGAAGCGAACGTCGCGGACGGCCTTGATGGAGCGAACGGGATTGTCGGCAACCGCGACGATGTCGGCATGCTTCCCCACTTCCAAGGATCCCGTCTCGTGCTCGAGGCCCAGGGCGCGCGCGGCGCCGGACGTCGTCGCCACAAGCGCGTCCGAGGGGCTCATGCCGGCGGCGACCATCAGCTCGAGTTCGGCGGTGTTCTGGCCGTGCGGGCAGAGAGAGGCGCCGGAACAGTCAGTGCCCATGGCGATGGGCACGCCGAGTTCAAGGGCACGGCGGAACGTGCGCTCGTGCTGCTCGTCGAGGGCGCGCGCCTTGACGACCGCGAAGTCGGGGGCGCCGTGCTCAGTTCCCGCCGTCGCCATCCGGTGCAGCGTGAAGAACGTGGGGACCAGCGGGATGCCGCGCTCCGCCATCATCCGACAGCTGTCGTTGTCGATCAGGGTTCCGTGCTCGATCGTATCCGCGCCCGCCTCGATGGCCTCGCGAATGCCGCGCGCCGCGTGAGCATGCACCGCGACGCGGGCCCCCAGTCGATGCGCCTCGTCGACGATCGCGCCGAGTTCGTCGCGCGTCCATTCGGAGATGTCGGTGCGGCTGCCTGCGTGATTGAAGGCAGCCCCGGTGCTACACGTCTTGATCCAGTCGGCGCCGTCGCGCAATTGTTCACGGACGGCCTGCCGGCAATCGTCGGCGCCGTCGGCGAGGCGGGGGCCGGAAGAGCCGTCTGCCCGGCTCCACGCGAGGGGCATAAAGGTCGGATCGTCGGCACCACCCGTGCGCTCGATGAAACGCCCGACGGTGATGATGCGTGGCCCTGGGATGCTGCCCTCGGCCACCGCTTGCTTCAAAGCAAGCGCGGTGTAGCTGCCACAATCGCGGACGGTGGTGACGCCCGCGTCGAGGAGCCGGCGGAGGTCCGAGGTAGCGCGTGCGGCGCGCAAGCCCTCGCCGACGAGGATGTGGTGGCGGAGATCGAGGTCGCGCTTCCCTTGCAGATGGACGTGACAGTCGATGAACCCGGGGAGGAGGCTGAGGCCATCGAGGCGGATCACACGTGCGTGTGGGGGTACTGCGACGTCCTGCTCACGGCCAACGCGTGCGATCAAGCCCCCCTCGACGAGAAGCGTCGCGCGCGGAAGGGGCGGTGAGCCGAGGCCATCAAAGAGCGTCGCGCCCACCAGAGCGATCATGAGGCCACGATACTACCAGAAAGTGTTGTGATAGAGTGCCGCGCGATGAGGGCCACCAGTGAGTTGAAGGCGCGTCTCGACGCAATTCTTGCTGCGCTTCTGCGCGAAACGACCGCCGCTCGGTGCACGTTCCGCGTCGATTTGCCCGAAAGGGGGATCGACTGCAACGACGTGGCCGCAGAAGCGCTCGCGCCCGGAGTGCAATCGCTTCGTGGCCAGACCGCCATTGATCAACGCGCGGCCGGCAGCATCCGCTGGCTCGACGCGAACAAGCGGCCGCTGGTGCAGGGGGATCTCCAGGGCTCCGTGGACCCGGCGCCCCCACCCGAGCTCATGTCGGTCTTCCGGGTGACCGCCCAGATGCTCGGGCCGGTGGTCCGAGGAGGCAACCTGACGGGCTGGATCTCTGTTCACGTCGAGAAGGGCGTGCGCCGCTGGACTGAAATTGAGGTGAAGGCGCTGGAGAGAGCGCTGGAGAGCGTGCAGCGTGAGCTGGACGACCCTGGCAGCACCAGGCGACTCGCCGGCAAGGCAGCGGTCATCACGGGCGGTAACACCGGTATCGGACGGGCGGTCGCCATTGCCTATGCGGACGAGGGCGCCGACGTCGCTATCGCGTGGATTGCGCGCGAGCACGACGCGCACTCGCTCGTGACCGAAGTGGAGCGGCGCGGTCGGCGTGCCCTGGCCGTGCGATGCGACGTCACGCGCGAGGGTGACGTGCGCGCGCTGGTCGAGGGGGCACGCGAGCGCTTCGGGCGGCTCGATATCCTCGTCAACAATGCCGGCATCCAGAAGGCGCAAGCGATCACCGACATGACACTCGAGGACTGGGAGCGGATGATGGGCGTGCACCTGCGTGGGGCGTTCCTGTGTTCTCGCGAGGCGGCCCGGGTGATGATCCCGCAGCGAAGCGGCCGCATCATCATCGTGGGCTCGCAGCTCGCCTATATTGGTCGGCCCAACTACACGGCGTACGCGGCGGCGAAGGGTGGGTTGCTCACCTTCACGCGTGCCCTTGCCCAGGAGCTGGCGCCGCACGGCATTCTCGTGAACTCGGTGTCACCAGGCCTGATCGACACCGGCTTCGATCCACTGCCGGCCGGGACAAAACAGGCACACGCCGCGTCGCTGCCGCTCAAGCGTCTCGGCATGCCGGAGGACCTGGTCGGCGCCTTCGTATTCCTCGCCTCGGACGAGAGCAACTACTTCTGTGGGCAGACGCTCCATCCGAATGGCGGCGAGATCATGCCCTAGGGTGTCCGGTCTCCGGGAGTACCTTTCTGATCGGTCGCGGGGTCCATCCCGAAGGTAGATACGGAGGAGCCGGCTGTGAAGCCATCGCCGATGAGGTGCGTCTCGAGGAACGAGACCTTGCCGAGACGGGGCCGAAAATATCGACGGCCACGCGGCGAAGGTTCGCATCGTCAAAGCTACTGATCTGATGGTGCCTTGACGGGTCTCGGATCCAAGCCTATAAAATAGCCACCCATGAAACAGGCGGACTTCGCAGGGCTTCGGCGTCCCCTCGACGAGGCGAGCCATGCGCCCGGGTGGCTGTACTCGTCGCCCGAGGTGTATCGTCTCGAGGTCGAGCGGCTTTTCATGAAGCGCTGGCTTTTCGTGGGGCGCGAGGAAGAGCTGCCTCAGGCTGGCGACTACTTCACCCTCCGCGTGGCCGGTGAGCCCATCGTGATCGCTCGGGATGCCGACGGCATCTTGGGCGCCTTCCGCAACATGTGTGTGCATCGCGGGGTGGAGGTTGCCTACGGCTGCGGCAACGCCAGGGCGCTCCAGTGTCCCTACCATGGCTGGACGTACGATCTCTCCGGTCGCTTGACGGGCGCCGGGTACATGAAAGACAGCAAGGGCTTCGAGCGTGACCGTCTGCGCCTGGAGCCGCTACGACTCGATACGTGGCGGCGGTGCATCTTCGTGAGCTTTGATCCAGCCGTGCCGCCCCTCGCGCAGCACACGGCGGAGTGGGAGCGCGATTTTGCATTCATGCGTCCCGAAGCCTGTCGCCTGGGCAATCGGATCGAGCTCGAGCTGGCCTGTAACTGGAAGTTCGTGCCCGAGAATCTGATGGACTTCTACCACGTGGGCGTCCTGCACGCGGGCACCTTCGGGGCGCGCTTCTCGTGGGAGGACGAGAACGTGCATCTCAAGCCGGACGGCGGCATCGCCATCTTCTACAATGCCGGGCCGCCGACGCCGGGGGCCAAGCCGCTCCTAGGCAAGATGCCCTGGATGGAGGATCGCCCGTTCAGTTTCGCGTGCACGGGATTCCTGCCACCGAACTGTAACCTCTTTGGTCGCATCGACTGCGTGCGCCTGTTCGTGGCCTGGCCCGAGGGGCCCTCGCGATCCCGGACGATCATCTATCACCTTTTTCCCGAGGAGTTCCTTGCCCGCGAGGGCATTCGGGACACGCTGACGATCTACCGAGACTACCAGTTGCAGGTGCTGGAAGAGGATCGCTCGATGCTGGAGTCGATGCAGGTCGCCATGGCGTCCCCCGCCTACCGGCCGGGACGCATGTCCACCCTCGAGAAGCCGCTGCACCACTACTTGAACGCGTACGTAGATCAGCTCTTCAACGGAGACGCATGAGCCCGCGCGGGCGCGTGCCTCCCGCGGATGTCGCAGCGGCCGCCACCGTCCTGGTGCGCGACTACATGGCCGTGCGGGCCGGGGAGGACGTGCTCATCACGGCGGACACCGCGACCGACCCCGCACTCGCGGAAGCACTCCTGACGGCGGTCAGCCACGCCGACGCCCGCCCCTCGCTGCTGACCATTCCGCGCCTGCCGTTCCAGGGCAGGCTGGCCGATCCTTACGTGCCGCCGTCGGTCGAAGGGGCGTCCCGCGCATGCTCTGTGTGGCTCGACATCACCTTTCCGTATTTCGCGGGCGCCCGCGTGTGTGATGAGGCCGTGCAGCACGGCGGGGTCCGGTACCTCTTAGGCGGTGACATGGGCTGCGCCGGGCTCGCGCGACTGTTTGGCGATCTTGACCTCGACCTCTACTACGAGGTCCCCAAGGGCTTCGACGAGGTGACGGGGGCGGCGGTCGGCCGGAGCGTACGCATCGCGGACGAGCTGGGGAGCGACGTGAGCTTCGTGCTCGCCAAGCCGGCTTTCAGCAAACCGCGCCGATGTGAGGC
>Ga0306926_10001654_pt1 | contig 22272 bp, 23 predicted proteins | sample flu12Cox44000178_FD_203759 | JGI IMG/M metagenome (GOLD analysis project Ga0306926, IMG submission 203759) | Lab enrichment of tropical soil microbial communities from Luquillo Experimental Forest, Puerto Rico - flux8day.12C.oxic.44.000.178 (v2)... | ecosystem: Environmental > Terrestrial >...
ACATAGCTTCCCGTCAGCCCGCATTCGCGCGCAACGTCACGCAATTCGCAGCGTCTCGAATTCTGCGCGACAGGCCTCACTGAATTCGCGAATGAGGTTGACCGAGCCGCTGTTGACCATCTCCCGCAGCTCAATGAAGCTCTTGTCCGGCTCCAGATAAGTGTCGAGGATCTTCCGCGCGATGCGTTCGGCAGTTTCGACGACCTTGGTCGAGGACAGAATGCGCATCCTGTCAATCTTGGCGTAGAGGTCGACAAGGCCGGGAATATCCGCTTTTGCTCCTTCGTGCTGGAGCGCATGGACATAGCATCGCGCGGCCGACTCAATGAACTCCTTGTAGAGGTCTTGTTTGCGCAGGGTGTCCTCCTCGAGCCATTGCGCGCGTGCCTGGGTCCGATGCACCAACCACGTCGCAAACACCGAGGTCAGTCCGCCTGTCGCCGCACCCAGCAGCGTCGCAAGAGCGGTAGTGGCCGTTTCATCCACTGGCAACGCCTCCCGTCAGCGCGATAGGCGGACCGTCGCTGTCATAAGCGGACATGACGCGACGAATTTACGATGTCTGCTTTACCCCCGAAAGCAGACATTGCTGAGCGTGACAGTAACTGCCATTAGGCGATATCGCCCCTTCCAAGCTTATATGGAGTCGGCTTAACTTTGTCGCGGAGTCTCGTGAGGTGACGTCGTGAAACTCCGCCGAAGACAATTTCTGCACCTCGCAGCGTGCGCGGCCGCGCTCCCTAGTTTCTCACGCATCGCTCTGACGCTCGATTACCCGACGCGGCCGGTACGCATCGTCGTCGGTTTCGCCGCTGGCAGCGCGTTCGACATACTGGGGCGCCTTATCGGACAATGGCTATCGGAAAAACTCGGCCAACCGTTCGTGGTTGAAAACCGCCCGGGCGCCGCCGGCAGCATCTCCACCGAAACGGTAGCGCGGGCGCGTCCGGACGGTTACACGCTCCTCGTCACCGGTTCGAACGACGCTATCAACGCGACGCTCTACGATCACCTCAGTTTCAAATTCATCCGCGATATTGCGCCGGTCGCCGCTATTGGACGCGCGCCAAACGTGATGGTGGTGCATCCGTCAATGCCGGCCAAAACCGTTCCAGATTTTATCGCCTACGCCAAGGCCAATCCGGCCAAGATCACCATGGCCTCGGCTGGCGTAGGCAGCTCCAGCCACATGACGGGTGAGTTGTTCCAGATGATGGCCGGCGTCAGCATGGTGCATGTGCCGTATCACGGCCAGGCACCGGCGCTCACGGACCTCCTTGGTGGCCAAGTTCAAGTCGACTTTTCGACCATGCCGCCAGCGATCGAGTACGTCAAAAACGGCAAACTGCGAGCGCTGGCGGTCACCTCGCTAGTACGTTTCGGGGCGTTGCCGGACGTGCCGGCTGTGACTGAATACCTGCCGGGCTACGAGGCGAGCCTACTCACCGGTCTCGGCGCGCCTAGCAACACGCCTGCCGAAATCATCGAGATGATAAACAAGCAAACCAATAGCGCACTCGCCGATCCGAGGATAAGGGCGCAGCTTACGGCGCTCGGCAACACGGTGCTGCCGGGCTCCCCCGCCGACTTTAGCCGTATGATCGTTGAGGAAACCGATAAGTGGGCTAAGGTGGTGAGGTTTGCCAACATCAGGCCGGAGTGAACCGGCGCGGGGACGCTAATCCAGCCGCACCGCTTGACCGGTCGCGACCGCGCGCTCGATGGCGTAAGTCGTTCTTAGGTTGAGTATCGCCTGCTCCGGCGTGGCATGCACACTCGGTCGGCCAGTCGACAAGAAGTCGAGCCAAGCGCGCGTTTCGTTCCCGAGCGGGCCCCAGAAATCGCCGACCGCCCAGTCGCCGGCCGAGTTGCTGCCAAGAAACGCCAAATTGACGGAGTGGCCGGGCACATAAGGATGCGGGATGCCTTTTTCGGAGAAAATCAGATGCTCCATGTGATCGTCATCGATGATCATGGTGCCGTCGGCGCCGAGAAGCTCGACACGGTCCGATTGGCCTTGCGTCGGATAGTTTGCCGGCAACGCATAGCTGATGCCGAAATTAATCACCGCGCCGTCCGCGAAAGTGACCAGCGCCCATGTCACGTCCTGCGCGCTATAACCGGCCTCGCGAAAAATTCCAGACTGGCCGCGCCCCACCACTTCGACCGGCGGGTTACCTTCCAGGAACCAGCACATCAGATCGATGTAATAGGTGAGCACGTCGAGCACCGGCGTGGCGTGCGGGTCGCGCTTAAGAATTGCAAAGGTCTGCGCCCGTGAATTATAGACTCGAGCCAGCCCACCACTGACTTTGCCAAGACGGCCGTGCACCATCTGCTCTTTGGCGCGCAGGAAGCATTCCTTGAAGCGGCGGCTATAGCCGACGCGCAGCAGCCCTGAGGTTTGCTTGACGGTCTTGAGAATCGCCTCGGCGTCGTTGAGCGATAGCGCTAGTGGTTTTTCCACCAGCACCGGCTTGCCGAGCTCGAGCGCCTTGCACACCGGCGCGGCGTGTTCGCCTTCCGGCGTTGAGACAAATACTGCGGTGACCTCCGGCCGAGCAATCACCTCGTTGTTGTCCGTTGAATAGAGGTCGGCGCCGGTGAGATCGGCGAGTGCTTTACCTTGCTCCGCTTTTTTGTCGGAGACCGCAAGGAAGCGGACGGCGGGGTGCTTCGCCGCTAACCTCGCACGCAAGGTGCCGATGCGGCCAGAGCCGACGATCGCGATACCGAGTTCCTTCGCCGTCATGGTGCGCGTGCCACAACAGGGCCAGCGGCCGCCGCACGACCAACAAGTCCGACGAACTCGCGCGCCGCCGCGGGCCGGTGTGCACGGAGGAAGGAGCGGATCTGCCGCACCGCGAGCGGAATCCGCTCCTTCGGCTCCTTCCACGGGAACATGCTCACCTCTGCATTCGGCGCTAGCATCGCGGCCTCCATCGCAACCGCATAAGGATGCGCCGGGATGTCGTCGGGCAGGATCAGCACCGGCGTCCGGCAGTTGCGGACGAAATCGCGGGTCACCGTGAACACGAAGTCGGGGTCGGTGCGATACATCCTGGTCAGGAATTTTTCCACCTGCTCTATCGTGATATCGGGCCTTCGCTTCACAAGCTCCGGCCCCCAGCCCTTCATGTTGTTATCGTAGAACAGGTCACGCATCTCGGGCCGCGAGCCCGATGGCTGCGCCAGCACGGCCGCAACGATCCGGTCGGGCCCCCGCTTCAACAGATTCCAGATCATGGGACCGCCAATGCAAAAACCCAGCACCATGAACTTGTCGATGCGCAAATGATCCATCAGGCCGAGATGGTCGTCGGTATGAGAACCCCAGGGACGATCGATCTCGAGGGGACCTGTGGACTGGCCGCTATTAGCGTTGCGAAGGTCGGCGCCGATGCGGCGGTATTCGTACTTGAACTCGTCCATCGCATTGAAGGGGGAATAGGGCGCGGACAGATTTGGGATGGCGGAATTCAGCCCGCCGCCGGCAATCATTAGCAGCGGGAAGCCGGAACCTTTCTCCTCGAAATGGATGCGAACAGGGCCTTTCTCGTAAAAGCTCATGGCGGCTCCTTCCTGTTGGTATTTCTCTAGTCCGAGACCCCGCCAAAGCCAATGCGCGAAGTCGGAAGCAGGGATTTGCGACTGACTGCACCAGACCCTAGCCGCCGATGTCCGCTTTGGGTCAAAAAGCGGACATCACGTCACGTCCGCCTCATGTCCGCCTTACCTCCAAAAGCGGACATGGACTGGCGGCGCTTGGATGTCCGCTTTGTGCCAAAAGCAGACATTGGCCTAGGTCTCCAATAAGACTGACTTGACCTAGGTACGAGGCAATGATGAAAACTCGAATTCTTCTGGCCGCTGCGGCCGCGATAGTCGTTGGCCATGCTGCGCGGGCTGCTCCGATGGAGTCTACTTCTTCTACGACGACCTATCATCGTGTGACAGTTGACGGCGTCGGCATCTTCTACCGCGAAGCTGGCCCGGAGGACGCGCCAACAATCGTGCTGCTGCACGGGTTTCCTTCTTCCTCCCGCGAGTTCGATACGCTCATTCCTTTGCTTGCTACACGCTACCACCTGATAGCTCCGGACTTCCCGGGTTTCGGTCAGAGTGACGCCCCTCCCTCTTCGTCATATGCGTACACATTCGACCACCTGGCGAAGACGACCAACGATCTCCTCGAGCAACTCAAGATCAATAGATACACGTTCTACCTTCATGACTACGGTGGGCCGGTTGGCCTTCGCATCATTTTGGCGCATCCAGAGCGGGTGCGGGCTCTCATTATCCAGAACGCCAACGCCTACACGGAAGGCCTAGGCGCCAAGTGGGCCGGTATCGCGCAGTATTGGGCCGATCCGAAAGCACATCCTGAGGTGTTCGAAACGTTTGTGTCACTGGCAGCGACCGAACAGCGTCATACCCTTGGCACCTCGCATCGCGATCGTTACAACCCGGATACCTGGACTGACGAGTACATCCACCTATCGAGACCTGGCCAACACGAGATCCAGGCGAATCTGTTGTACGACTACCGGACGAACGTCGCTTCGTATCCGGCGTGGCAAGCGTGGTTGCGCGAACACAAGCCGCCGACTTTGGTGGTCTGGGGGCGGAACGATCCCTCGTTCATCGCTCCTGGGGCGGAGGCATATAGGCGAGATCTTCCGGACGCCGAAATCCATTTGCTGGATGCTGGCCATTTCGCCCTCGACGAGAAGAACGACGAGATCGCGAGTCTCATTCTCGAGTTCTTGTCCAAACACCCCGTCTGACGAAGCAGACATCGCGAGGTACTGTTGTGATCCGCTAAGAGCCATAAGCGGACTCTTGTCACTGCAACAAAAAAGCACCTCGCCAGCGTGCCCGAAAACCCGATGCACGCGGTCCCACCGTTCGCCGCGATGTTGGTGATAATAGACGACGGCCGCGTCAATCAGCGAAGTTGGTTCTGATACGGGGAGTTCACATATCCGGTCGATGCTGAGGAAGGGGAATCGAGTCCGTAGTTCGCACGGAACTGGTCTTGTTCGATCCGAGACGCGCAATGAGAAACTCATAGAGCATTCTTGCGCCTGCCTGCGCACGCTGGCCGAGCGTGACGGCCGTCTGTGATCCGACCACGCACGCTTCTTGCTGCCTCTCGCAGAAACGATCGAAGTCCATCACCGCACCTCGGGCCGCTGAAAAAGCTTCGCCCGCACTGACTTGCGACTTCGGTGCAGTCTGCGAGCCACCGGTTGGCAGCAAGACCAGAACAACGGCCAGCCAGAAAGTCACTCGCAGCAAGAACCACATTGCTCAGTCCTAGTTTCGCTGCGACGCAACGCTCATCCCAGCCTTAAGTAGCTTCAATCGTGAGTGCCCGGTCGCAAAATACCGAAGTGCCCGGTCGCTGTGGCAACAACGGATTGTGGATCAATGAGCGAAACCCATACGTTGGGGTCGGACTGCGATTGCCGCTTGACGAAACGGTAGCCGGTCTTTGACCACAGCAGGATGTCCTCTTTCTTATTGTCTAGGACAAAGTCGCCCTTATCGGTGCTCACCGTTAGCACGGCATGTCCTTCGTCCTCGCTGTCCAATACAACGGTCACCAGCAGTGCCTCTCGCGGCCAGCCGAGTTGGATCAGCGTTCGTCGTTTGAGGAGGACGTAGTCCTCGCAATCACCGTAACCGTCGTCAGGGTAATTCCATCGATCGACGACACCCCAATGATCTATGTCGGTCATCGGCTTGACGTGGGTGTTGACCCACAGATTAACGCGCTCGAGCTCTTTCCAAGCCTGCGTCGTGAGCAACATGTCACGGGGCACTGACGGCTTGGTCATGCATTCCGGAAAGTACTCCACGCAGAACCCCACCCATCCGGCTGGTGGCCGCGTCATTTCGGACACCAGCATATGGGCCGGGTGGCCGGATCCAGCGACTGCAGGTAGCCCGTTGATGACGCTTGCCGCGAGGGCGGCAACAAAGATTCTCGATCTCACGCTCAAGGTTTGCGAGACCACGGCGGCTCATCCTGCGGTTCAGACGACCGCCACGCTCGCGCGCGTAAGGCGGCTTACTTTGGGCAATCCCCGAGAAGCCAAGGTGCCGAATTGTGCTCGGCCACGCCACGCCATTGTTAAAAAACGGTTAACAGCGCCATCGGGACCGAGGCACCGTTGCCTAACAAGAACGTAGATCACAGCCTGATGACCGGAACGGCAGCGGTTTTTCTAATGCGTTAAGTTGACGTTCGTCCTCTTTGTGTAGCTCTCGAGCATGCTCGCCGGGGGAATTTTGCGTCGAAACGCCGGCTTTTTGAAAATCTTGTTCGTTATGGCCGCGCCTTCATACCGCCAGAACTTCCACCATAAGTGCCAATTGGGATCGTTGGGGTCTGTGTTGCGTGCCAACCTCAGCCTTATTGTGATCGCGTTCAGCCTTACCGGCTCATTCGGCAGTGCTGCCGCGCAATATTTGCCGGGCCAACCACCACCGGTCGGCTATCCGCCACCTGCATCCTATCCATCTCTGGCCAGTCAGCCGCGCTACCCAGGCGCGTATCCTCCCTACAGCGACCAGTACGAAGATCCATATAACGACCTTTACCCGCCGCGACCGCCGCGCTCGGTCTATCCACCACCGTATGCTTATCCCGCCAGTACGCCGCGCTATCCAGGCACGTATCCGCACGGCGTCCCGGGGCCAATGCCGCCGCCACAAGGCACTGCCGTCGCCGCTTTGCCACCGGAATATCAGCCGGAGCGAGCACCAGCCAAAGAACTACCGCCGCGGTTTCATCGGACGCTCGTCGATTACCCAATAGTCGAGCCGGCCGGAACCATCATCATCGATACGCCGAACACTTACCTTTACCTCACGATCGGCCACGGCAAGGCAATTCGCTACGGCATCGGCGTCGGCCGCGAGGGCTTCACCTGGTCGGGCACCGAGCGCATCAGCCGCATGAAGGAATGGCCGGACTGGCTCCCGCCCAAGGAGATGATCAAGCGCCAGCCTTATCTGCCGCGCTTTATGGCCGGTGGTGAAGCTAATCCGCTCGGTGCGCGTGCGATGTATCTCGGCAACACGGAATATCGGATCCATGGCACGAATCAGCCGTCGACCATCGGCAGCTTCGTGTCCTCCGGCTGCATTCGTCTGACCAACGAGGATGTTGAAGACCTTTACAGCCGTGTGACTGTCGGCACGACCGTGATTGTGCTGCCCGGAGCGAATACGGCCGCATCGCAATTGCGGCAGCGTTGAACAATGGCTTTGCAGACATTAGAACTTGGCCTAGTCAGGTTTGGCGCACCAGCTCCAGCAGCTTGGCGATGTTCGCCGCGATCCGCCGCGCCTATGCCGGACGTACGCGGCCTCAAAACTTCCCGCTGTGTTGGATTGCCACAACTTGATCTGACGCAGGAAAAAAAGACCCCTGGGCCGATGTCCGGCCAGCTCCACCAGCGGCGGCCAAGAACAAGCAAAAATGAATGTCGGCCCACCGCTTCCCGCCGCCGTGGTCTGTCGAGGACATCGGCGGCTCCTTTGTCGTAAAGGCCAGCAACGACCGGCCGCCGATATTCATCTATTACAGGGAGGGTGTCGGCCGCCGATCTCTCGCAAAGTTATTGAGCCGCAATGCGGCATGACGGATTGCAGCCAATATCGCCAAGCTGCCGGAATTATTGCGCAAGGCTTGATACTGATACTGTCCAGCTACCGGATGAACTTCTAGCCGCCAGAACCATGAATTATGCGCGCAATCCTAGTCAGTCTTCTCATTCTGTTGGCACCGCTCGTTCAACCTAACCCCGCTCAAGCCGCGGCCACTAAACCTGTGAGCTGGAACCCCTGCGCCCGCATCAGGGCGGTATGCAACCAGGCGGGCTTTGTTCGCAACGGCGCCAAGAGGGGTCTTGGCATCATGTTGGATTGCATTCGGCCGATTATGACGGAGACGCCGCAACGGATGCAGGCCACCAAGGCTTTGCCGCAAATTGACCCGTCGGTCGTGGCGGCATGCAAGCAGCGGAATCCGAATTTCGGAAAGGGTGGTAGGGCAAAATCACAACCCAGTGCGACGACGAAACCGCCAAGCACATAGAGTAGCGGAGGCGCGACGGATCGCGGCCAACATTGCGAAGCTGCCAGAGTTTCTTGCTCGAAAGGTGCTATTTTTCGGACTGCGTGTTGGCTTGGTTGCGCGACAGGCGCAAGCTCCTCAGACGGTATAGGTTTTTGACCATAGCCGCACGCCTCGCTTCCTCCAGCTTGATGGCACCCTTTATTTCCTCGCGGCTCTGCTTTGGCTCGAACAGGGCCTCCGCGATATCACGCTGCTCTGCATCAGACATAAGCGTCCTTTCGTCGTGACCGGGATGTCCGAGATACAGCTGTTGTGGGGATGCACGACAACGCGTTCGCCACTAAAAAGTTCACGCGCAACGGGGCTCAACAGGCCGTAAAACAAAACATTTGTAACAACTTTCAGATCTTTGGAAAGCAAAATACTCGTTGCAATGCAGCAAAAAGCAGCATGTTACGCCTTTCCTTCCGCCGCTAGCTCACGCAACAGAATTCTGGCGATCAACGAATTGCTCGATCCGCCCAACTGCCTGCTCTTGCTTTCGTAGGGTGTTCTGACCGTCACCAATCCCTCCCGCGACGTGCTGTATAAGCCTGTGACAGTGTGGCCGTTAAGTTCCGCCGTGATTTGTTTCCAGAGAATCAGCTCCCCCATCCGCCAAGATTAACTGAGGCCGCGCCCTGCGTACATCAGGCATAGAAGCGGCATGGTGGAACAAGGCCGGCACGTTAAGCTTGCGCGTTGTTTCTTGCGCCTCTGCAATCTCTCCAACTATGCGCTCGACCGCCTTAGTCGCTATGAAGCTATCCTTTGGCGCCAAGCCGGGCAGATTCTGTTTGCGCTCGACAATTTGGATCGCTGCAAGCCACAGGAGAGAAGGCGGCGTTTCGCTCTTGGCAGTGAACAAGCACTCTCAGGAGTCGGGCGCGAGAAGCCAGCATAGGTTCCCGACCCTCACTCAGGGCTCAAAGGACCATGTTTCGGACCACCTGCCACGACACCGCCGTGTCAATGACTTCTCTTCCTTGCATCGCCGGCGCATCTTCGCCGCTGTGGCAGAACTAAAACTAAAAGCGGTGCTTGATTTCAAGAAATCAATAGCTAGACGTATCATGTAGGTAGTGCAATCCAGCGCTATGAAACGGGTGAACTTTTATTTCGATTACGTAAGCCCGTATCCATGGCTTGCTTCGCATCAGCTTGACGAGCTGCGGGTCTCCGCGGACGCCAAGTTTCGAACGTCGTCACAGGACAGTGTGCGACGTTCGAGACAGACGAGACTGGCGCGCGCACCTTCAAAAATAAAGTAATTGTTCTTCAAATTCGTTCATAGATGCTTAGTTTCGGGTGCATGCCATTTGCGTCAAATCGCCACCCCGAATAGATAAGTTGGATTTCCGCTTGTGTAACTTCGCCGCCAGCCGTCAATTGGCCTTACGGATTGCAAATCGTGACAGCTGCTCAGCGACTGCGCAAAGTCCTGGCCGAGCCCGGTATCGAGATCATGCCGGGGTGCTTTGACGCAATTTCGGCAAAGCTCGTTGCCGACGCCGGGTTCAAAGTGACGTTCATGAGCGGCTTCGCCGTTTCCGCGGCTCGTCTTGGGCTGCCTGATACGGGGCTCATCTCGTTTGCCGAGATGCTCGATACTCTGCACAACTGTTGCAGCGCGGCGCGCGATGTCCCGTTAATCGGTGATGGAGATACCGGCTACGGCAATGCGCTCAACGTGCAGCGCACGGTCATCGAATATGCACGCGCAGGTGCTGCCGCTGTGATGATCGAGGACCAGGTGAACCCAAAAAAATGCGGGCACACGCGTGGAAAGCAGGTCATTACACGCGACGAGGCGCGTATGAAGATACGTGCGGCCGTGGACGCCAAGCGCGACGTTGACATTTTGATCCTGGCACGGACCGATGCCCGCGCTATACATGGGTTTGACGAAGCGCTTGCGCGATGTCGTGATTTCGAGGCGGAAGGAGCTGACATCTTCTTTCTGGAGGCCCCCGAGAACGAAGCGGAAATGACGCGGTTTTGCGAGGCAATGCAGAAACCCTGCATGGCCAACATGGTGCCAGGAGGGAAGACGCCGGTGCTACCACCCAAAGAACTACAGCAGATTGGCTACAAGCTTGCGCTCTATCCGGTCGCCTTGCTGACGTCTGCCATCACAGCAATGCAAACCACGCTCGTCGCATTGAGCCCGGAGAGCGGGAAGAGTTTGCCACCGAGCATCTCGTTTGCCGAATTGCAAAAGGTCGTGGGCTTTCCTGATTATTGGACTAAAGAGACGAAATATCAGGTTGGAGACTAATCTGTCCGCCGACCCGGCGCTTCGCCTGCGCCAAAAAACCAAGGTTGAGTCTTGCGCGATGACCGGCGCACATGCCGCGGCAGTCCCGCCAACGAGAGCGATAAAATCTCTGATGTTCATCGTGAGCGCGTTGCCGATATTGTTCGCATCCGAGCTCCGAAATAATTCGCGGTTTCGCGGGTTGAGCAACCTTTATGGCTGTTCAGATCGCAACGTGTTTGCTTCGGCGCTCATTCATCGGAACTCCTAGACAATGGCCGCACGAGCAGGACTGTCGCTGCCGGCAATCGCCTTCCCGGTCTTGGCGCTCGGATTTGTTATCCTAGCGGCTGCAATCGGCCTCAACATAGCGGCGCCCGCGTCCCCGCTTTCCTGGGCCCTTTCCGCGGCGATGATCGCGATCATGCTCGGCGCCGTTTTTGCGGCCGTCGAACTTGCGGACGTGATCGCCCACCGCGTCGGCGAGCCCTACGGTACGCTCGTGCTGACCCTCGCTGTCACTGTGATCGAAGTCGCACTTATTGAATCTATCGTGTTGACGCCGAACAGTCCGCCCGCGTTGGCGCGGGACACCGTGTTCGCGGTTATCATGATCGTATGCAATGGGCTGGTCGGGCTTTGCATCATGGTCGGAAGCCTCCGCCATTACGAGCAGGAATTTCAGGTTTCGGGCGCAAGCCTGTATCTCAATGTTCTCGGCGCGCTCTCTGTCCTAACGTTGATCTTGCCGAATTACACCTCAACCATTGTCGGCCCCTACTATTCAACGGCCCAGCTCTTGTTCGTTAGTGCGATCACGGTCGTGCTGTACGGTACTTTCCTCTTTATTCAAACGTCGCGGCACAAGAGCTATTTTCGCGCTGAGGACGTCGCTGCATTCGACGGCCGCCGTATATATCCCTCCAATAGAGCCGTGGCTGTCAGCGTTATCATGCTTCTGATGGCGCTGACTGGCGTCATTCTGCTGTCAAAAAAATTCGCGGTTATCCTCGAACTCGGCCTTAACAGACTCGGCGCGCCGCAAGCGGTCGCAGGAATCGTCATCGCGATGGTGGTTTTGGCGCCGGAGAGCATCACCGCGCTGCGCGCCGCGCAACGCAACATGCTGCAGAAGAGTCTGAACCTCGCGCTTGGCTCCTCTCTTGCGACGATCGGCCTTACCATACCGGCCGTAGCGGTTACCAACGTTGTTTTGGACAAGCAGATCGAGGTTGGGCTCTCATCCCGCGATGCATTGCTGCTTACGCTGACGCTTTTTCTGAGCGTTCTAACCTTTGCATCCGGCCGCACCAATATTCTTGCCGGCCTTATTCACCTAGTTGTATTTGCCACGTTCCTGTTTTTGGTTTTCATTCCCTAAAGGGAAATACGACAATTGAGCGCGTGTCGTGGCTCGACCTGTATGGTTTGTGGCAAAATGATACCGCGGTGCTGCCACCCAAAGAACTACAGCAGATTGGCTACAAGCTTGCACTCTATCCGGTCGCCTTGCTGATGTCTGCCATCGCAGCAATGCAGACCGCGCTCGGCGCATTACACCCGGAGAGCGGGAAGAGTTTGCCACCGAGCATCTCGTTTGCTGAATTGCAAAAGGTCGTCGACTTTCCTGATTATTGGACTAAAAGAGACGAAATATCAGGTTAGAGAGTGATCTGCTCCGCTGACCCAGCGCTTCGTCTGCGCCAAAAAAAACCAAAGTTGAGTCTTGCGCGATGACCGGTGCACATGCCGCGACAGTGCCGCCAACGAGAGCGATAAAAATCGCGGCTATCATGGGCCCCCTCAAGCTGAGTGCATATCCTATCAACCAGAGGCGCGTTGTGCTGCACAATTGCAGGCCGGCGCTCCAAAAGTCCGACCTAAAGCATTTTTGCGATAACACAGCCCGCGGCTATGCAGCTGAGGTAGACCCTTATGCTTCGATTAGGTTCGAGCAATATTGCCGGGAAGGTGGATTACAAATTCAGTGCCTGGATTAAGTCTATTGATTTCGAGAGTGCCACCAAGCTGCCGAACAGTTGAAGCGACGATCTTCATCCCCAAAGAAGAAGATTTGCTGTCTATTTTAAAGCCAGTCGGGAGCCCTCGTCCCCGATCAGCAATGCTCAATTCGATATCACGGCGCTTTTTATGTTTCAGCGTCACTTTGATGGACCCCGATTCGCCCTCCGAAAATGCGTGCTTGAGCGCGTTTGTTATCAATTCATGGGTCAACATGCCAAGCGCGATGGCATGTTGACTTGAAAGCTCGAGTGAATCAGCCTTAACTTCGATATTTGGTCTTTTGGCTCCGACATAAGCGCTCCCACTCGTGCCGCAAATTGTTCTTAGAAACTCACCAAATTCCACATATTCCAAGGTCTGAGTCTGATAAAGCTGGCGATAGACCGTCCCCATCGCGATAACGCGGTCTCGGGCATTCGCCAGGTTTTCTTTTGCCACGGAACTGTTGGTAGATCGCCTTTGCATTTCAAGCAAACTGGAAAGCAATGTAAGGCTATTCATCACGCGATGTTGAAGCTCACGTAACAGCAGGTCTTTTTGCTTAAATAGCTCAGCGATCGTGCCCGACATTCGTGTCAGCGCCGCACTCAGCTGTCCAAATTCGTCTGAGTACTTGAATTTAGGAAATGCGGCAGACGTATCGCCTGACTCCCATTTGCGGGAACTCTTGATAATCGCTCGGATGGGACGATCGATCATAAGGTAGGCAGCTAGCCATACGACGATAACAGCCAAAATTATGAAGATAAAAACAAATGCAATCCCGCGCACATTGACGACCGAGGTTTCCGCCAAAGCCGAATCGCGATCGAGTGCAACCGCCGTGAATAAGTTTTCAGGTGCGGCGGAGACCGCAACACCGACAATCAGAGACCGCCCGATTGAATCCTTGATATCAACCGTACCCGACTTTGCCGACGAAATCAGTGGAGAGATCGACTTTGCAAGAGCATCAGCTTCTTGAGAATCATTTGTTGGAAGCGCGAGTATCAACGAACCCTGACCGTCCATAACGAGAAGTCGGTGCTCCGGCCGCCATTGATAGGCGCGGAACCTTTCAGCCAATTGTTCTGAGTCTCCTGTGAGGACTACCACTCCTTTTATCGAGCCATCGGCATCTTTGAATGGCATCGACAACTGAATTGACGTTGATTGTGTTAGGCCACCCTGATTGATCGTTTCAACGCTGAGTTTACTAACTTTCAAAGATTGATAAAGACGGATGCGATCATCAACGTCGAGTGTTTCTTGATACGGAATTGTGGAACAAAGAAACTTTCCGTCCGTATCGAAGATCGCAGCTTCGCGAAAAGTCTGAACATCTGAAATCACGGATTTGAAATTGGAAGCGCATTCCGCTTGGTTGTTTACGGGGAGTTTTGTCATTGCCGTCATTAGCTGAAGGGCATTGTTAATTATTTGCTCTAATTCGTTCGACGCAAAGCGCGCTTCTGAAAGCGCTGTAGCGCGGGTTTCGTTTTCAATAAAAATTCTCCAGCGCGCAGCATTATAGGCCGTGAGTAATAACGACGGCACTAAGGCGATAGCGACAAGTACGGAAAGCCGGCGGCGAAGTCTCATGCTCGCCGCATTCTTTAGAGCGCAAACCGATTAAATTTCACCGTTACCTCGCACCAAGTAATGTCCTCTTTGACACTGACATTCGCCTGAAATTGTGCAGGAATACAATTTTTCCGACCGACATCGGCATCAAGGTAGATCCCGGTCCAGCTGTAAGTGATAGGCACAGGTGCAAGAGCTGGCGGTGGAGCCTTGACCGCCATGTCGGCTGCAAAAACGGGCGTTCCGCTAAGCGCGGCGAAGCCAGCAATCACGGTCAGAGTTTTCATCACGGCCGCCCCCTCGGTCACACGATGAGAACTTGTCCAGTCTAACGCCAAATGCGGATTCTGAATGTCACCTGTCCGCAACACTTGAGTATAATACTATTGTAAACTGGCCGGAGCCGCACCGCTGTTAATAGGATTCCCCTCCCCCCAATGAGTCCAAGGGGGGAATGTTTTGCTACGCCATTTAATTAGCGCTGCCTCTTGTAGATTGCAGTCGCCGTGCCAAGCTCTCATTGAACGTGTGTTTGCATTCATTTGGCGACATCAGCGCCGTACTGATATGTCGCTTACCGCCGCGTCGGGATGACGGGTTAATCGTTCGGCAAGCCGGACAGCGCACCCACAGAAACCAATAGCCAGCGGTAATGGCAGCGCCGATGGTCGGCGAGAACAGTATTGGCATTCGCTTGGCCTGGCGCTCGTTCCTCGCAGCAATTAAGCGCTCGGCATCTTCAAGCACTTGAGCATCGGTCGCGCGCCTGTTTGCCGCTTTTTTCTCTGTGGCCACACGGCGCTGATCTTTCACCTTGCGGCGGTTGAAACCCATGTGGCTGGATCGTCGGAATGTGCTGCCCAAGGACGTCAATCCGCGAATTAGTGCATCACCGTTGCCCGCAGGAATTATCGAGCTTAACGAAGGTCGACACAACCTCCTGATCGTCTTTAGAATTTGAATCCACGTGCTCAGCGGCCTTGAGCAGCGCGAGGTATTCGGGGCCAAGTTTTTTTTGCAACTCGTTTATCTTCTGGGACAGCTCCTCAGTTTTCTCGCGATCTTTTTGCTGGTCGACCTGGTCGAGCTCATCACTGAGATCGAGGATTTGGCAATAGGTCTGGATTTTAACCTTATCGTCACTGATGATGCTGACGACCTTTTGTGCTAATTCGGCAGCATTGGGCTGTTGAGCCTGAGCAAACAGCGGCGCCGTCGAAACAATCAGAATCCCCACGATTACCAACCGGTTCATGAATGCCCCTTGATCCCTACGTTGAGTGTCTTTTCGTGCTGCTTCAAGCAATGCACGCATCTTCGGCGTCGAGCTTGTCAATAGAACGTCGTTTCCGCGCCACCTTGTGGGCCAAGGAGGCTCCTACGAACGCCTTAAATAGCTGACTTGATGGCAGCGGGCCGGACGAAATCGCCTGCACGCGTCGTTCGGCCTTCTTTCCCGGGAGCCTCGGTCGGCAAGACCCCCGGCCGGGGCTCTTTATTTTTCAAAACTTTGCATTGCTCGCATCAAGCTTTATATCTGCGGCCGTTATGTCGTTGCGTGAGCGTACTTGTCTGGTCGGACCGGGGCGTTTCTTTATCTCCACTCCGATCCGCCCACCCAATACGCAAGCGTATGGGGGAAAGGAAAAGCCGCCGGTTCTCGAGCACCGACGGCTTTGCTGCGAGTCTGCAAATGACAACTCGCCGCTTCCCGCCGCCTTGTTCTTTCGAGGAATTGGACGGTCCTGCTTTCCACCATCACGAATAAAAGTAACGCGCCCAAACGCAATGCACCTCGCTAAAAACCACCTCCACCCGATGCTTGGCCTGGAACATAAACATACGGTCGCGATGCTGGATCACCAACCCAGGACTTAGGGTCACGGAGGTTTTCTGTAGGAGGCGAGGCCGGGACAAAATTATAAACGCCACGTCCTTGGCTGCTTCGTGTGACATATCCATTCTGATAAGCAGAAAGCCCCTATGGGTAGCCAATGCAGGAGTTGCGATGGTCACGGTTGCAATCGCAACGCCAAAAATCAGCTTTGACACATTTGCCATTGATTTCCTTCTCCGCGACTGGCGAAACAAGGACGTGCTTTCGGAAGATTGGATTACATTGCAGCAAATTCCATTACGCTTTCTTGGAGCACAATGCAGAGCTGCATTGCATGCAGAGGCGTGGCGGATCGCGGCAATTTACCATTCAGCCCTCAACCGCGCGTACCAAGCATGCCATAGGGCGTTTTGATTTTCACTTCACCTTGAGAGCCCGTTGTGAACCGGAATGTGCCGCGCGTGGCCTCAATGACCGTGCTGCCGGTACCTTTATTTGGATCATACACAAACTTGTCGAGTCGAACCTGCGACGACGGTCCAACATTCAGGTTGCTTTGATCATTGAACTGCATGCCCGCCTTGCCCGAGCTTCCGGTTTTAATCGTCTCGTTGGCGTGAACACCGCTACCAGTGGACAGTGTGCCTCCGACGCTGCCCGACGCTTCCGGTGTTACCGAACTCGCCGATCCAATTCGGGTCTGGGCGTCAACAGCCGTTGGCACCAGTGCAAAAAGTAAGACTAGCGGCAGCGCGGAAATCCAAAGCCAATGGACCGTCCTTATGATGGTGGTCATAACACATCTCCCAAGCTGTTTTGAAAAACGCTAGGTGGAGCCTTGGGGGAAGAAAGTGATGGCTGACACTCAACGCGCAAAAAGCGAATTTATGTGATCGGCATCAAACATGGTGTTGAATTTTGTGATCAGCATCACACTCAATGACCGCTAAGCCAATCCCCGTCCCTGACATCACGCGCGATGAGGCGCGGCGGATTGCGGCCAATACCGCCAAGCTTCCGCGCCATCGATTAAAACCGAGCAATTTCCACTTTGGCATAGAACCAGTACGCCCTGCGTATATCTTTGCTATACAAGTCTCATCCGTGACGGTCATCACTAAAAACGCGAATGCGATACCAATTTTTTTGTTTGTTTGTTAGTTCACCATCACCGCATTGATGCGCTAGCCCTGCCGCTGGTCTGCTTCGCACCACGGTGCGGTTCGAGGACCGTTTTCTGTCATGCGCAACGAACATTCTGGTAAATGCACGTCAAGGCCGCCGCATTGCCCAAGCTGCGCTCAAATCATGCGGCTCGTTCGAATAACATCACGATTTGGGAACCTGCCCGACCTTTATATCTTTGAATGCCGAGCTTGTGGCGTGTCGCACATCGACGCCGTTTGCGAGCAGATCGCATGAAAACCTCAGACGCCCTGATGGTGGTCTATTACGTGCTGTTGAGCGGCGTGCTGGTATTCACGCTCGGCTATCTTGCCGGCTGGCGCCACGCCAAGAGGAGGCAGAACTAGCGCGCTGAACGCTACTGTGGCCAGTTGCAGCCGTACCAGTAATAGCCGTTAGTGCAATACGCCCAGGTGACGGCTTGCCGCTCGGCACTCGCAGCTCGCTCTAGCGCCTCGTCCGGAATATCGAAGGTAAGCATTTCCTCGTCGCCTTCAGCTTGGCTAATCACGGCATTGTCCATGGCATCCACCCCTATGATGCGCCCACCAAATCGCGCTTGGAGACGTAGACCGTTTTCATGGCTACGGCTGTGACGGGAGGCACACCGAAAAACCTGGCTCCTTGTCGTACGCCTTTAACCGGGCCTCCGGGCAAAAGGCTACGCTGGCTCCTCAATCCGATTGGATATTGGCGTCTTTGATCATCTTCCCCCACTTGCCCAGCTGAACTTTGATGAAATCGCCCAGCTCTTCCGGCGCGGAGGAAAACCCATCGAAGCCGATATTCTTGAATTGTGTTTGGACCTCCGGGCTATCGATGATCTGGCGCAGCGCGCCGTTGAGTTTGGTGATGACGTGCGGATCGGTGCCAGCCGGCGCGACCAGCCCTGCCCAGGTGTCGAGGTCGAAGCCAGTGATGCCGGCCTCGTCCATGGTCGGCAGAGCCGGAAACAGCGTACTGCGGTGGATGCGTGACACGGCAAGCGGCCGCAGTGTACCGGCATTGATATGCGGCATCGCGGTCGTTAAATCGGCGAGCATCATCGACACACGACCGGCGACGACGTCCTCCAACGCCGGGGGTGTGCTCTTGTAAGGCACGTGCAACATGCTGATTCCTGTCCGGTATTTGATCATCTCGAGAGCAACGATGCCAGCTGTGTTGCCGGTGGCGAAGGTCAACTTGCCCGGATTGGCCTTGGCATACTCGACCATCTCTTTGACTGAATGGATCGGCAGGCTGGGATTGACGACCAGTATGAACGTAAAACTGCCGACCCGCGTGATCGGCAGAAAATCCTTCACCGGATCGTAGTTGATGTCCTTATGGAGGAACGGAGCGGCTGACAGCGGTGAGTTGGTCCCCATCAACAGCGTGTAGCCGTCCGCCGGTTGATAGTGGACGTAAAGCGCGGCGAGAGCGCCGTCAGCGCCCGGTCGATGTTCGACGATCACGGGCTGGCTGAGCGCAGGACCGAGCTTGTTGGCAATGATCCGACAGATTGTATCGCTGGCGCTGCCGGGACCGAACACCGCGACCATCGAGACCGGGCGCGACGGATAATCGTCCGCATAGAGCGCGGCGCTAAACAAGGCGCCAGCAATGGTGGCGATGGCGACGAGCAATTTTTTCATGGCTGATTCCTTCCAGAGGCTGCGTCTCGAACGCTGCCATCATCTTCACGGCTATGCCCCCTCGGCGGCTTTGCGTGCATCCCACCACCACACCGTCGGGAACGCCGCCCGGCCGTATGTAGGCATCAGATCGGGATGACCGAAACGATCCCAGCGCGCAGTGCGCACTTTGCCGTAGGTCCATTGCGGCACGACGTAATGGTTCCACAATAAGATGCGATCGAGCGCCTTGATGGCCGCTTCGAGATCAGCACGGTTTTTGGCATCGACGACGCGCTCGATCATGTTGTCTACGGCCGGATTTTTGATTCCGATCAGGTTGAGCGAGCCGGGCTCATCGGCCGCGCCCGAACCCCAGTAACCGCGTTGTTCATTGCCGGGAGTGAGCGATTCCGCCCAGGCAGCCGTAATAATGTCGAAATCCCACATCCGTAGCCGGTTCTCGTATTGCGCTTGATCGACGGTGCGCACGGTGACGTTTATGCCCAGGCGCTCCAGCGAAGGTTTGAAGAACAGGAAAATGCGCTCAAAACCCGGATCCGCGGCCAGGAATTCAACGGCATATGGCTCGTTCGTTTTGGTGTTGATGAGTCGCTGATCGCGCACCTCATAGCCAGCCTCTTTGAACAGCCTGATGGCTTCCCGCAAATTGGTCCGCACCTCCTCGCGACTGTTGTTGATCGGATTGGAATAAGGCCTTGTGAATAATTCGGCAGGAATCGCCTCGCGCACCGTTTCGAGAAGCTCGAGTTCCTTTCCGCTTGGCAAACCGATTGCCGCAAGATCGGTGCCTTCAAAATAGCTGGTAATGCGCTGGTACTGGCTGAAGAAAATCTCCTTATTCATTTCCTCAAAATTGAATGCGTAGTTGAACGCGAGCCGAACCCGAGGATCCCGAAACTTCTCTCGCCGAGTGTTGAAGGCGAATGCTTGCATGATGCCGACGTCGCGGATTGGAAATTCCTCGAGCACGACGCGCTTATTGCTGACGGCGGGAAAATCGTAGGCGGTCGCCCAGTTCTTGGCACTGTTTTCGGTGCGCCAATCGACCGTATTGGCCTTGAACGCTTCGAACGCGGCGGTAATGTCGCGGAAATATTCGTAATGCAACTCGTCGAAATTGTTCAGGCCTACATTGCAGTTGAGATCTTTACCCCAATGATCCTTAACGCGCTCATAGATCACTTTGCGGCCGGCTGAGAGATCTTTCAGCCGATAAGGACCGGAGCCGAGTGGCGGTTCGAGCGTGGTAGCGCCGATGTCGCGCTTCCTACCGTCCTTGTCAGCTCCTTCCCACCAGTGCTTGGGCAGCACGGTCAATCGGCCGACGACTTGCGGCAGTTCGCGGTTGCCTGGCCGATCGAAGATAAATGTGATTTCGCGAGCGCTGGTTTTTTCGGCCTTCGTAACGTGGAGATATTGCGCGGAGAACTGAGGACTATATTTTTTAAACGCTTCGAACGAAAAAATCACGTCCTCAGGCGTGACCGGCGTGCCGTCGTGCCACTGGGCCTCAGGCCGCAACCGGTAAGATGCTGACGAATAGTCTTCCGGATAGCTGACCGCGGCGGCGAGCAAGCCATACTCGCTTGAAATCTCGTCAAGTGAGGCAACCAGGAGTGTTTCATAAATCAGGTCGACGCCGGCAGCGAGCGAGCCTTTGAGCCCGGCGATCACCGTGTTGAAATTGTCGAATGTACCAAACGCGCCTTGCCACGCGACGCCGCCTTTCGGCGCGTTTGGATTGATGTAGTCAAAATGCTTGAAGGCAGCCGGATATTTCAGATCGCCAAATGGGGAAAGGCCGTGCCGCCAAACTCTTTCCTCCGCCTGTGCAACAGCAATCCAGTTTGGCAGCCGCAGAATGTTTCCCGTAACTGCAAACGAAATACAGGCCAGCAGGGATCGGCGGGTAATTCCCAGGCGCCCATGAGGCCGAGGTGGGTGGCGCAAGCCTCCAGGCGCGATCGCGCGTAGTGCCTTGAGTTGCAATCTGATGGGCATGCGAACTCCCTCCGACACGTTACCGTCCAGAGCACTTAAACCTCGCTGCCGCGGTTGGGGATTAGGTTCCGGCACCTGGCAGCTGCAAGCGTTTAACCTCGTCCAGTCGCATCTTCCGATGTCGCAAATCCTCGGGTACCCGTGCCAAAGTTGCGCACGGTAAGCTTGTCACGAATTTTGGCAGGCCGCGATTTAATGCTGTGAAGGCTGTAATCACACATTGGGACCTCCCTTTGGAAAGCCCCTCGCCAGCTCAAATCTTATCCTCTTTCTCCTCCTAGCGCATCAGCGTGCCGCCTCGCTTAACAACGCTACCGAGCGATGTCTGCTTTGGATCAAGCGGACATTTCATCTGTCAAACGCAATGTCCGCTTTACCCCCAAAAGCCGGCATTGAATGGCGTTCGCCGAACGTCCGCTTTGTGCCAACAGCAGACATTCCGCCTTCCCGATTAAAACGCCGCACCTTTGCGCTATTGGCTACCGACGATCGAGCGCTTCGATGCTCAGGATGGTCGGGAGATGCCGCGCGATCTCCTGCCAGCGCTCGCCCTCGTCGAGACTGGCAAAGACTGAGCCGCTATTGGTCCCGAAGTACACCCCCACCGGCTCACGTTCGTCACGCCCCATAGCCTGCCGCAAAACGGTGAAGTAGCAGGCTTCCTGTGGTAACCCATCGCGCATAGCCTGCCAGGTCTCGCCGCCGTTTCTTGAGCGCCATACGGCTGCAGCGGCATCGGGCGGAAAACGGCCCGCCGTGTCACCGTTCAATGGCACGGTCCAGATGGTTTCTGGGTCCCGTGGATGAACGCAGATGGGGAACCCGAACGTTGACGGAAGACCGCGCGTGATGTCGTCCCAACTCCGGCCGCCATCGGCCGAACGCCAGACGCCGTGATGATTTTGCTGATAGAGCAAGTCAGCAGTTCCCGATGCCCGCATCATGTTATGGACGCAATGTCCGATTTCGCCGTCGCGGGGTGCCGCGCGATGGGCATGTGCGGTGCTGGGCTCCGTGTTTGATAGTCGGTTGCGATGGTCCCAGGTCCTGCCGCCATCCTCCGTCGCAAAAACGCCGGCCGCCGAAATCCCCACCCAGAGCTTTTGAGCGTTCGCCGGATCAAACAAGATCGTATGCAAAACCAATCCGGCGCCGCCGGGATTCCAGCTGTCGGCAGACGGATGATCGCGCAGCCCCTGTACCTCTTCCCAACTCTTGCCGTCGTCCCGGCTCGCAAGCAGCCTTGCCGGTTTGGCTCCAGCATAGAGTGTTCCGTGGGCATAGCTCAGCGACCAGATCTGCGCGAACTGATCCGCGAACGGCAGCGGTCGGTTGGTCCAGTTCATCATGGCGGCAAGTTGAGGATCTTTGGCCGCCCAGTCGTCGATGAGACCCTTTGTGAGCTTGGCCACTTGCCAAGTTTCACCCGCGTCTTCAGAGCACCACACGCCGGCACCGTGCCATTCGCCGCCGCCACCGGCCCACAGCAAACCCGTGGCAGGGTCACCGACGATGTAGTTTATAGGCCAGCCATTGCAGAATGGCCCCTTGACTGTCCAGCCCTGCCTGTCACTGCCGCCGGATATCAAGAAGGCACCCTTAGTCGTTCCGACAAGTATCGTGACCCCATCTT
>Ga0306926_10001660_pt1 | contig 22249 bp, 20 predicted proteins | sample flu12Cox44000178_FD_203759 | JGI IMG/M metagenome (GOLD analysis project Ga0306926, IMG submission 203759) | Lab enrichment of tropical soil microbial communities from Luquillo Experimental Forest, Puerto Rico - flux8day.12C.oxic.44.000.178 (v2)... | ecosystem: Environmental > Terrestrial >...
CCGGGTGGATCGTCGAGGCAATAAACGACATCCACGAGATGGCTTGCGCCTCGGTTTCGAGGTCGCCCTCCGGCCAGAGACCCTTCGCGGGGTAGCGTTTCGCCAGGAAATAAAGGATCGCCGCCACCTCGGTGAGCGGGCGCCCGTTGACGAGCAGGGTCGGGACCTTGCCCTCGGGGTTGAGCGCCAGGTATTCGGGCGCGAACTGTTCCCGCTTGGCGAACGACACCCAGCGGCGCTCGAAATCGACGCCGACCTCGTGCAGCGCAATATGCGTCGCCATCGAGCTCGACCCGGGCGAGAGATAGAGAACGAGCATAGACACCCCCTTATCGATGGATCAGCCGGCCGTGCGGACGATCGGCCTCACAAACGGCCAAGTTTCGCGGTACGATCGCGCAGTCGGTTGGATCGATGTTTTACCGGATTTCGACGGAACAGAAGAATGTGTCTCTTGCGGTTGCTCTTTTGGTGCGCGGCTTTGCTGGTTGGGAATTCCCGTCATTCCCGGTTCGACGGATTTAATTCCCGCTTAGGCGAGAATAAATTCCCGTTTAGCCGGTGCCGGGAATTGACCCGCAATCAATTGATTTGCCTCGCAGTTTTCGGTGCCAAATCGGCACTTTTCGGGAACAATCGCAAAAATTCCCGTTCCCACGGGAAAACCCGGGAATTCCGCCCAGAGCATCAGCGCCCCACGGCCGCCATCGTCAGCTTCATGAAGCCGTCCATCGCGGCGGGGTCGGTCCAGCGCAGTACCGCGACGATGTCGTTCTCGGGATCGACCCAAGTCAGATTGCCTCCGGCGCCGCGCGCGTAATAGCTCGCCGGCGAGGCACTCGGATAGAGGCTGCGCTTGGTGTTGAGCCACCACAGATAGCCATAATTGCGGTAGAGCGGGCAGGGCTCGATCATCCGGTCGATCCAAGCCTCGGAGAGGATGCGGCTCGTGCCCCACACCCCGCGGTGCAACAGCATCAGCCCCAATCGGGCCTGATCGCGCGCGCTGATGAATACGCCGCCGCCCCAGTGGCCGCCGCCCGAGACCGATTGCACTCGCCTTTGGTCGATCTCGACATAGGAGTTACGGTAGCCGTGCCATTCCCAATCCGGCGAGGCGCCGATTGGGTCCATCACCAGTTCCTTGAAGACTTCGGGCAAAGGCCGCTGCCACACCCGCAACAAGGCAAGGCTCAGCCGGTTGACCCGCACGTCGTTGTATTCCCAGAACTCGCCCGGTGCCCGCAGATCGCGGTGGGTACCCTTCGGCGCCACGCTCTGCCGGCCACCGACGGCGCGGTTGCGGTCGATCAAATCCGGCTTTTCCCACAGCACCCCCTCCCACTCCGAGGTCTGCTGTAAGAGGTGGTGCCAAGTGATCGCGTCATTGTGCGGCGGGTCGAAGCCGCCGTCATCGACCGTCAGATGCACCTTGTCGTGCGGGTCGCCGATCAATCCGCGATCCCACGCGAGACCCGCAAGGATCGCGAGATAGCTCTTGGCCACGCTGAAGGTCATGTCGACCCGCGTCGTGTCGCCCCACTCGGCAACGATTTGACCGCCGTGGAGTACGAGCCCGTTCGGGCCGCCGCGGGGACGCACCGGCCCGAGCGTCTCGTTCCAGGGCGGCCGCTCTTCGAAGTCATCGGCCACCATCTCCGCAAGATCCCGTCCCCAGGGCGTCTCGTGCTCCGCGGCGTGACGCGCCGCGGCAGCGAGAGCGGTAGGCTGCGGCCCGGCGGCACTCACCCAGATACCGGGGTGCGGTGGTGGAAAATAGCTCATCGGCGTTCGCCCTCAACCGTCGGGGTTGACTTTCGGATCATCGGCACGACCTGGTAGAGCGAGTACGGCTTCGCCGTGAAGTACTGGCCATTTGGCGGAAATGCTTGGTAAACTTGCATCCGCCATCGTTCTGAGGTCGTCGTAATGGGTTCCTTCAGTTTGATGCATTGGATCGTGGTATTGGCCATTATCCTCATTCTGTTCGGTGCCGGGAAGCTACCCCGCGTAATGGGTGACTTCGCCAAGGGGATAAAGGCGTTTAAAGCCGGCATGAAGGAAGAGGATGAGGCTGAAACCCCGGCTTCACCGGCGCAAGTGCCGCCGCCCAGTGCTGCCACCGCTTCCGCGGCGCCGACGGGGAGTGTCGACGAGCACGCGCGTGAACCCGCCAAGACCGTCTAGGGCCTGCTGAGGGTGCATGATGCGGCGGCAGGTGGCCGCATCGCGCTGATACCCAATCATCGAATCGAGATCCGAACGAACCCTGGGCGCGGCCGGGGGGTATTCGCGCTTGAGCCGATTTCGCCCGGAACCGTGATCGAAGCCGCGCCGGTGATCATTCTCCCGGCCGGGCAGTGTCCGACCCTCGATAAAACAATCATCTACGACTACTACTTCCATTGGGATGGCGATCCCGACGGGGATGGCCGCGGTGCTCTCGGTCTGGGCCTCGTCACGTTATGCAACCATTCTAGCCGCCCCTCGGCGCGGGTCGACCGCAACTACGCCCAGCATACGCTCGACTTGATCGCGACGGCCCCGATCGCACCAGGTGAAGAGGTCACGATCGATTACGGCTGCACCTTGTGGTTCGAGCCGCAGGAGTAGCGGACCCCACCTCCGCCCCCGTTTGCGGGAGAGGTCGCATCAGCGGCTTAGCCGGAGCGGTCGAAAGCCGCAAGAAACCCTGGCAGGAATTTCTCCATTCCCTGCGGCGGAGACAGTTGTGCCGGAAAGAGGCCGCCGACATAACCGGCCGTAATAAAGGGCGCGATGAGCGCAGGATCGCGCGACAGCACGTGGATCGGCACGGTCCATTGCCGGGCCTCGCCGCCGACAACAGCCGGCGGCTGGTGGTCCCCGAGCAGAATGATCAGGGCGCCCTCCGAGACGCGCTTGGTGAGCCAATCACCGAGCACGGCAAAATCATAGGTCAAACTCTTGAGATAGCTGGGCGCGAGCACCGTCCAATCGGGATGGCGGTAGATCTCCTCCCAGGCCGCGGCGGGTACGGTCACAAAGGTTCCGCAATCTCCCCAATCGGCGAGATAGGGTGGCACCGGGGAAAATGGGATGTGGCTCGATACGAGGACGATCTGAGTGAATACTGGCGGTCCGACCCCCATCGCCGCGCGGATTGCCGTCGCGCGGTCGAGCGTGAACTGGTCGGGGATCGCAAACCAGCCGAAGGACGGGCCATGATAGCCGAGCTCCTTGGCATAGATCTCTCGGTCGAAGCCCCAGGCCCTGACGGCTTCGTTCGAAGGCGCCTTGATCCCTGGCATGATATCGACGGTGCGCCAGCCGGCATCCTTGAAATAGGCCGGGAAAAGCTTGCGGCCGGAACGCAGCAGCTGCGAATAAAGGACGGGATCGTCGAGGCGAACACCGCTGGCGAGAGTCGCATGAGCCAGCCAAGACCCGCCGCCGAAGGTCGGCGAAACTAGCCGATTCGAAGCAATGGTGTACCCGGCTCTGCGCAGCGCCGCCTCGAATTGCGCAAGCGGCTCCCGCAAAGCAGCACGAAACTCGGGCGTATCGTAAACGGTCGTGCCGTAGGATTCGATGTAGATGAGATAGACGTCTTGCTGCTTCAGTCCAGCGAGATCGCTGCGCGGCGGCTCCGCAGCCGCCAACAGGGCGTCTAGTCCAGACGGTGAGCGCCAGCCGCGCTCGAGCGCCGTTGCGTGCCGGACAAGGTCGATGCCGAGCCCCGTCGCCAGCGGTCGCTGTTCGTCAGGGACGAATGCGGTGACGCCCAGGCTCGAGCCGAGCAATACCGCGGCGCCAACCGCAATGCTCTTATCGGTGAACGCAACGAGCACCTTGCGCCAAACCCAGTAGGTGCCACCGATCCCCAACAACAGTACGACAAGTCCCGCGGCAGCGGCGGTCGACACGATCCACAAACCCGCCGACTCGCGGGCCAGACCGAACAGCGAGGGCAAATGGCGCAGATCCCAGTAAAGATTGAGGTCGCGGCCGAGCAGAGTCGAGGTCGCCGCACCGGCCAGGTTGAGAAGCGCTGCGGCGACCACCAGCAGGGCCAAAATCAGCGCAGGTCCGCGCCTGGCGACCCATTGCGGGCGGGCCAAGGCTGCCATGCTAATGAGGAAAAGCAGGCCCGCCAGTTCGCCCGAAGGGCGCCACTCGAGCGCGAGCCCGCGCGTGAGTGGGTCTCGGGTGGGCAAAAAAAGGGCGGCGAGCAGCAATATCCCGACGCCCGAGCAGAGCGCTCCGTGCATCAGTCCGCGTTGCACCGCAGGCTGCTGCGGGGGTGGCGTCATGGCGCGCCTCGGGCTATGTGATCCTCACCATGATAAAGGATGTGGCGAGGATGGTACGTTTTGAGGGCACCGACACTTACGTGGCGACGCAGGATCTGCAGGTCGCCGTCAATGCCGCGATTGCGCTCGAGCGCCCCCTCCTCGTCAAAGGTGAACCCGGTACCGGCAAGACCATCCTCGCGCATGAGATCGCCCGTGGTATCGGCAAAGACCTGATCACTTGGCACATCAAATCGACGACCAAGGCGCAGCAAGGGCTTTATGAATACGATGCCGTCTCCCGCCTGCGCGATGGCCAACTCGGCGACGAGCGCGTGCACGACATTGCCAATTACATTGTGCCGGGTAAGCTCTGGGAAGCGTTCGAGGCGGTGGAGGCGCCGGTCCTGCTGATCGACGAGATCGACAAGGCGGATATCGAGTTCCCGAATGATCTCCTCCTCGAGCTCGACCGCATGGAATTCTATGTCTACGAGACGCGCCGCACCATCCAAGCCCGGCAGCGCCCAATCGTCATCATTACCTCCAACAATGAAAAGGAGTTGCCGGACGCATTTCTCCGCCGCTGCTTTTTCCATTACATTCGCTTTCCCGACCGGGAGACGATGCAGCAGATTATCGACGTGCATTTTCCGAATTTGAAACACGAACTGGTGCGCGAGGCTTTGACGATCTTTTATGATATCCGCCAGGTTCCCGGACTGAAGAAAAAACCCTCGACCTCCGAGCTGCTCGATTGGCTCAAGCTTCTGTTGGTCGAAGACGTCTCACCGGAGGTGCTGCGCACGCGAGAGCCCGCCAAGCTGATCCCGCCATTGCACGGCGCCCTCTTAAAAAACGAGCAGGACGTCCACCTTTTCGAGCGCCTTGCCTTCCTGCACCGGCGGGAACGGGGTTGAGCCACTGTGACGTCCCGTCGCTCGCTGCCCCTCACCCTCCCATCGCTGACGCGATGGGCCCCTCCCTCTCCCCGCTCGCGCAGGGCGAGGGGCTGCACGGGCGCGCTCCCTCGCCCCGCTTGCGGCGGAGGGTCGGGGTGATGGGCAGCCGCCGGATGCGGCGCTAGCCATGTTCTTCTCGTTCTTCGCCGAACTGCGCGAGGCCAAGGTACCGGTCTCCTTGCGCGAATACCTCACTTTGATGGAGGCGATGCAGCGACGCATCGCGGCCTTCGACATCGAAGATTTCTACTTTCTTGCGCGCGCCTCCCTAGTCAAGGACGAGCGGCATCTCGATCGCTTCGATCGGGTATTCGGGCACTGCTTCAAGGGGATCGAGACTTTGGCCGATCCGAAGACCGAGCTCCCGGAGGCCTGGCTCAAAAAGATTTCCGAACGGTTTCTAACCGAGGAGGAAAAGCAGCTAATCCAGTCGCTCGGCTGGGAAAAGCTGATGGAAACTCTCCGGCAGCGCCTCGCCGAGCAAAAAGCACGACATCAGGGCGGCAACAAATGGATCGGCACCGCCGGCACCTCTCCGTTTGGCGCTTATGGCTACAACCCCGAGGGCATTCGTATCGGTCAGGAGGAGGGGCGGAACCGCAGCGCGGTAAAGGTGTGGGACCGGCGCGAGTTCCGCAATCTCGATGACACCGTCGAGCTCGGCACCCGCAACATCAAGCTGGCGTTACGCCGGCTGCGGCAATTCGCCCGCGAGGGTGCAGCCGAAGAGCTCGATCTCGACAGCACTGTAAAATCGACCGCGCACAATGCCGGCTGGCTCGATCTGAAGCTCGTGCCCGAGCGGCACAATACCGTGAAGCTCTTGCTGTTCGTCGATGTCGGCGGCTCGATGGAGGACCACGTGCGTGTCTGCGAGGAATTGTTCTCGGCTGCACGTTCCGAATTCAAGCACCTGATCCACTTCTACTTCCACAACTGCGTCTATGATTCGGTGTGGTGCGACTCGCGCCGGCGCCAAATCGAGCAGACGCCCGTCATGGAGCTCCTCCACACCTATGAGTCGAGCTATCGCGTCGTGCTCGTCGGCGATGCCAGCATGAGCCCTTACGAGATCGAAAAAGAGGGCGGCAGCGTCGAGCGCTGGAACGACGAGCCCGGCGAAGTCTGGCTGCGCCGGTTGCTCGACGCCTACCCGAAAGCAGTCTGGCTCAACCCGGTGCCGGAGAAATACTGGACCGGCACCGCCAGCATCGGGATGGTCCGCCAGATCGTCCAGGACCGTATGTTTCCGCTGACCCTCGACGGCCTCGACCGTGCGATGCGCCGCCTCACCCGCTGACGGCGCGCGTTATGCGGCCTTTTTTTCCTCCTTCGGCCGCACATAGGCGATCGCCGCATGGGCGGCGCAATAGGGTCTGCCAGGAATTGGGCGGGCGCCACAGAAATGGAAATGCTCATCATCGGGGTGGCCATGCGGCCACAGACAGCTCGGCCCGCTGAATTCGAAAAAATTGCGCTGCGGCACAAATTTCGGCCCGGTTTCCCGGCGCGTCATACCGTTGCGGTGCAGCCGGCCGATGATCGTATTTTTGGTCAGCCCCATACGGCGCCCGATCTCAGAGGTTGGCAAGCCCTCTTCGAACAAGCGATTCAGAATCTCGACGCGCTCCGGCGTCCAGGTCATTTCCATCGATTTCCCCCGTATGCTGTGGACCCCCCGGTCCACCCCCACAACATACGGTACTACACTTGTGCATCGATGCCAAGCAATATCTAAATCTGGGTCAAGACAAATCGGAATCCCTTTGGTAGCTCAACACCTTCGAGAAATATGCTGGAAAGTGCTCGCCGGGCGTGAAGCCCGGGCTCCATAACCGGTCGAGGTCCTCGCGCAGATAGCTCGCGTAATAGGGCTCGTGAAAAGCGACCGGAAAAAGCTCGAGCGTGGCATCGTAATCGGGTTCGTCACCCGTCTGTAGCGAGTCGACAAAGATCAAGGTGCCGCCGGGCCTCAGGACCCGACGGATCTCGGCCACGACCGCCGGGCGAATGTGCGGTGGCAGTTCGTGAAACAAATAGATGCAGGTCACGACATCGAATTCCGCATCGCCAAAGGGCATCGCCTCGGCCGCTCCTTCGATGAGGCGGGTGCGCGACCAAGGCGCGAGCTCGCGCCGGGCGACAGCAAGATAATGCGGCGACAGGTCGAGACCGGTGACAAAGAGGCGCGGGTAGTTCGCCTTGACCTCGCGCAGAAATCGCCCGGTTCCACAAGCCACATCGAGTAGTCGGGCCGCGCCAGAGCCACCAAGCGGGCGGCCTGCGAGCGCATTCTTCAGCGGCACCAGTGCCTGGCGCCGCATCGCGGCGGCGCCGCCGCCGAACAGTACCTCGACCTGGTGATCGTACCGTTCGGCGGAAGCGTCGCTCAAATAGCCGTCGGTTTGGAAATGGAATTTCTGCAGGTAATAGGGTGGATAGCGACCAGGCGGCACCTCCGTCACCAAGCGCTCCCTGCGCGCGCTATGCCTCCTCTCCTCCACTGCGCTCAGATCGGCAAAAAAGTCGAGGGCCCGGCGGATCTCCGCCAACGGGTTGCCGAGCTCATCCGCCGGAGGCGCGTAATAGCCGGCCTCGATGTTGCGCCAATCCTGCTCGAGCAGCGCGCGCAGATCGGCGAGAATGCGCTGGCGGCCCGGCGTCGGACGCGCGCGCAGCGCTTCTAGCAGCGGTATGGGCCGGCCCATGCGCGAGGCGAGCAATTTTTGCCCGAAGAACCAGCTAATGCGCGCCGCTTGTACGGTTTCGAAGGCGAATTTGTCCAAGACTGATGGCATGGGATCGGGGGTCATTCCTCAAGAGGGCTGTGCAGGGGTAACCAGCGACCGATATTGCTCCGCCTGGGAGTGCTGCCTATTATCGGCCGCCACGGAGGATTAAGCGAACGAGGTGGCGCCGAGTGAAGCCCTTGTGTCCGTCCGGGCCGCGCCGCTCGGGAATTGTGAAGCTGGTCGTTGTTTGAGCTGACCACTTGCGATTGCAATCCGCAATGTCGGACGACAATACCCTCCGCGGCCCGTCGGTTCGAGGCATCCCCGAAGGCGATAATCGGGAGCGCATGATTTGCGCCGAATGTGGTTACATTCTATACGACAATCCGAAAATCGTCGTCGGCTCGGTTGCCCGATGGGGTGACCGCATCCTCCTGTGCCGCCGCTCGATCGAACCCCGTTACGGCTTTTGGACACTGCCCGCCGGCTATCTCGAGCTCAATGAATCGGCCAGCGCCGGCGCCGAGCGCGAAGCATGGGAGGAGGCGCGGGCGCGGATTGAGATCGAGGGACTGCTCGCGATTTATGACATCCCTCGCATCAGCCAAGTGCAGCTGATCTATCGCGCACGTCTCCTCGACGAGACCGTTCAAGCGGGACCCGAAAGCCTCGAGGTCAGGCTCTTCGCGTGGGAGGAAATCCCCTGGGGCCAGCTCGCCTTCCCCTCGATTGGTTGGGCGCTCCAGCACGACCGCGAAGCGCGGGCGACCCGCGACTTCACGGCGCGCATCAACCCGCCGGGGTCTTGAGACGTGGCACCGTCGCAATAAGGGACGAAGGAAAGAAGCAATGGCGTCGATCGGCTTTATCGGTCTCGGTAATATGGGAGGGCCGATGGCGGCCAACCTTGTCAAAGCCGGTCACCAGGTCACTGGGTTCGATATCGTGCCGAAGCTCTCCGAGGCATTGGCGGCGACGGGCGGCCGCGCCGCCGCATCGGCGGCCAAAGCCGCGGCCTCCGGCGAGCTGGTTATTACAATGTTGCCAGCCGGCCCGCAGGTACGCGCGGTCTATCTCGGCGAGGAGGGCGTGCTCGCCAAGGCCCATAAATCCTCATTGCTGATCGACTGCTCGACAATCGATGTCGATACCGCGCGCGCAGTTGCCGCGGCCGCGGCCGAAGCCGGGTTCGACATGTTGGACGCGCCCGTCTCGGGCGGGGTGGCTGGAGCCGAAGCCGCGAGCCTTACCTTCATGGTGGGCGGCGAAGCAGGCGTCTTTGCCCGCGCCCAGCCAGTGTTGGCGGCGATGGGCCGGACGATCGTTCACGCCGGCCCAGCGGGCAACGGCCAGGCGGCGAAGATCTGCAACAATATGATCCTCGGCGTTTCGATGATCGCGGTGTGCGAGGCCTTCTCACTGGCCGAAAGGCTGGGGCTCTCGGCGCAGACGCTTTTCGACATCGCCGGCAAATCCTCCGGCCAGTGCTGGGCGATGACAAGCTATTGTCCGGTGCCGGGGCCCGTCCCCTCTTCGCCCGCCAATCGCGACTACGCACCCGGCTTTACCGCGGCGATGATGTTAAAGGATCTGCGACTCGCGCAGCAGGCCGCGGGCGGCGTTGCGGCGCCGACCCCACTCGGAGCGGCGGCGGCCAGTCTTTACCAGCTGTTTGTCGATAAGGAGACAGAGGTTCTCGATTTTTCTGCGATTTATCGCCTGATCGGCAGACCCGACCGCAAAAAGTGAAACGATAAATTTACGAAACTAACGCTAACATGCGCTTGGTCGCCGCCAACCGAGGCTCGCATGAACAACGAGTATCTTGAAGCGATTTCGCTCGTCGAGCGCCTTCATCGCCATTTTCTGGAAGTCGTAAAGCTCGAGCTCGAGGGGCTCGGGATCCACGACATCAACAATGTCCAGGGGATGATGCTGTTCAATATCGGCGATGCCGAGATGACCGTCGGCGAGCTCACCTTGCGCGGCTGCTATCTGGGCTCCAACGTCTCCTACAATGTCAAGAAAATGGTGGAGAACGGTTACCTAGCGCAGCACCGTTCGCCCCACGACCGACGCTCGATCCACGTCAAGCTGACCGAAAAGGGGATCGAGTTACGGGACAGGCTGACCGTGATGCATCGGCGCCATGCCGAGATGCTGCCCCCGGGTGGTCTGAACGTAGAGGACCTGCAAGCCACCAGCGCAACCTTGCGCCGTCTCGAGCGGTTCTGGATCCGCACCAGCGACCTCGTGCAACGCCGGCCGCAATTCGCCGCCTGATTTTTTTGCTGACGCCAGCGTCCTCGGCTGCGAGTGTGCGCGCAGTCAATCGCGGAGGACCAGCATGGCAGCCCAGCTGTTTCCCCTGGGGCCCGATCTGAGCGTCGCCGGCCGGCTCGATCGAGCGGACATCGATGCGCTCGCCAAAGCGGGTGTGCGGACGATCATCAACAACCGCCCCGACGGAGAAGATCCGGGACAACTCCCCGCCGCCGAGGCTCGGCGCATTGCCGAGGCGCACGGCATTGCCTATCACCACATTCCGATCACCGCGGCGACTTTGTCGCGCGCCGATGTCACCACCTTCTCCGCCGTGCTTCAAGAGGTGCCGGTACCTGTCGTAGCCCATTGCCGCAGTGGCACGCGTTCGGCGCTGCTATGGGCCTTGACGCGGATGCGCGAAGGCGCCGACCCCTTGTCCCTGATTGCCGAAGCCGGCAAACATGGCATCGACATCGCCGGCCTTCCAGCCATAGCGGCCCGATTGCGCTAGCGAACTGTTTCGTCCTTGACGTCCCGGCGCAGATAGGCGGCCTGGGTCGAAGCAAGTCAGGCTGCTGATTATGGACATGATTACCCGCGGCCTGCGATAACGCGGCGTTGCCTCTTGTCTGGCGGCCATCTAGGGCCAGAATCTGTTTATGCAGACGACCAACGACATCCGCAGCGCGTTCCTCGAATATTTCGCGCGCGACGAGCATGAGATCGTGCCATCGAGCCCGCTCGTGCCGCGCAACGACCCGACATTGCTGTTCACCAATGCCGGAATGGTGCAGTTCAAGAATGTCTTTACCGGACTGGAGAAGCGGCCGTACCAACGCGCCACCACTTCTCAGAAATGCGTGCGTGCGGGGGGCAAGCACAACGATCTCGAAAACGTCGGCTACACCTCCCGGCATCATACATTTTTCGAGATGCTCGGCAATTTCTCATTTGGGGACTATTTCAAGGACTGGGCTATCGAGCTGGCTTGGAACTTGATTACCCGAGAATTTGGCCTCGCCCGGGATCGCTTGCTGGTGACGGTCTACGCCGAAGACGACGACGCTGCCGCTTTATGGGCGAAGATTGCGGGGTTGCCCGAGGAGAAGATCATCCGCATCGCGACCTCGGACAATTTCTGGGCGATGGGTGATGTCGGGCCGTGCGGCCCCTGCTCGGAAATTTTTTACGACCATGGCGAGGCGATTCCCGGCGGGCCCCCGGGGAGCGACGGCGCGGAAGGTGACCGTTTCGTCGAAATCTGGAACCTGGTCTTCATGCAGTTCGAGCAGCTGGCCTCGGGGGAGCGCGTTGCGCTGCCTCGCGCTTCAGTCGATACCGGCATGGGGCTCGAGCGCATTGCCGCGGTGCTGCAGGGCAAGCACGACAATTACGACATCGACCTGTTTCGCACTCTTATCTTGGCCTCGGCGGAAGCCTCCGGAGTTGCAGCGGACGGGGCGCATGCGGTTTCGCATCGCGTCATCGCCGATCATTTGCGCGCTTCGGCGTTTCTGATCGCCGATGGGGTGCTGCCGAGCAAGGAGGGGCGCGGCTATGTGCTGCGGCGCATCATGCGCCGGGCCATGCGCCATGCGCATATGCTGGGCTGCAAGGAACCGCTGATGTGGCGGCTGGTGCCGGCCCTGGCGCAGCAGATGGGCGCCGCCTATCCCGAATTGCTCCGCGCGCAGCCTCTGATCGCGGAAACTTTGCGGCTCGAGGAAAGCAACTTCAAACAGATGCTCGAACGCGGGCTTCGCTTGCTCGAGGACGAGACGGCGCGCCTGCGCCCGAGTGAAGCATTGCCCGGCGAGGTTGCCTTCCGGCTCTACGACACCTACGGGTTTCCGCTCGACCTCACCCAGGATGTGTTGCGTGCACAAGGGCACGAGGTCGCAGTCGATGGCTTCTCGGCAGCGATGGAGCGGCAGCGCGCGGAGGCCCGCAAGAGTTGGATCGGCTCGGGCGAGGCCGCGACCGAGGCAGTCTGGTTCGCGCTGCGCGAAGAGGTCGGCGCCACCGAGTTCCTCGGCTATGAGACCGAAAGCGCCGAGGGTGTAGTCCTGGCGATGATTCGCAATGGCGAGCGCCTGACTGAGGCCGCGGCCGGGGACGAGATCGGGGTGATCCTTAACCAGACGCCGTTTTACGCGGAGTCGGGCGGCCAGGTGGGTGATACTGGGGTTATGTTCTCGGCCGCCGGTGCCGACTTGGCGGTGCGCGACACGGTCAAGAAGGCCGCGGATCTGCACGTCCATCTCGGCACAGTGACCCACGGCACCTTGAAGGTGGGCGACGCCGTCGAGCTCAGGGTCGACGGCACACGCCGCCGGCTACTGCGCGGCAATCACTCGGTCACGCATCTGCTGCACCAAGCGCTGCGGCACCGCCTCGGCGAACACGTCACGCAGAAGGGCTCGCTCGTCGCGCCCGACCGATTGCGGTTCGATTTCAGCCACCCGCGGCCGCTGACGCAAAACGACATTCAGGCGATCGAGGCGGAGGTCAACGAGCAGATCCGTGCGAATGCTGCTGTGCGCACGCGCCTGTTGACTCCGGATCGCGCGGTCGCCGAGGGAGCGCTGGCGCTCTTTGGCGAGAAGTACGGCGAGGAGGTGCGGGTAGTCTCGATGGGAGGAGCCCGTGACGACGACCGGCCCTTCTCGGTGGAGCTGTGCGGCGGGACTCATGTCAGCCGTACCGGCGATATCGGGATCTTCAAGATCGTCGGCGAAATGGCGATCGCGTCCGGAGTCCGCCGGATCGAAGCTCTGACCGGTGCCGCGGCCGAGGCTCATCTCTCCGAAGAGGAGGGGATTTTACGCAAGGCGGCCGCCACGTTGCGCACAACTCCCTCCGAGCTGCCGACCCGGATCGCCAGCCTCGTCGAGGAGCGCAGGCGCCTCGAGCGTGAGCTCTCCGAGGCGCGCCGCGCACTTGCAAATGCGGGCGCCACCGCCAAACCGACCGCAAAACGGATCGGCGACATCGCCTTCGACGGCCGCATCGTCGATGGCGTCCCTGGGCGCGAGCTCAAATCGTTGGCCGACGATCTGAAGCGCCGGATCGGCTCCGGTGTCGTCACCGTCGTCTCGCGCGCCGACGAGAAGGCGGCGATCGTCGTCGGCGTCACCCGCGATCTGACGAGCCGCTTCGATGCGGTGGAACTCGCTCGGACCGGGGCGGCCGCGCTCGGCGGCAAAGGCGGCGGGGGACGCGCCGACATGGCGCAGGCAGGAGGTCCTGACGCGGCGCGCGCCGAGGCGGCGCTGGCTGCGGTGGAGCATGCGATCGCCACCAAGGCGCAGGTCGCGGCGTAAAGTTTGGTTAACGCGATTCGCCCCGCCCCGGGCTCAGCTAAGGGACGCAAGGCGCCAAGATACTGAGGAATCGAGAGGTTCTGGACGCCCCACTGACGCGCTTCGCATAATGAGCCCTGGGGTGGATTTCATCTGCGTATCCTAAATATGCCATTGGAAGGCCGGAACGCGCGCAGGGTGAGGGGACTTTCTGCGCTGGTGTTTGTCTTCTCGTTACCGGCCGCACTCGTTCTTGCGGGGTGCGCTCAGTCTCCGGTTAATCTCGACCCTCTGAGCGTCAACGGCCGTGACGGAGGCGGCCCGACGCCGACCTACCCGATGCTGATGAGGATCGGGGCAGCCGCTCAGTCCGGCGGCGACCTCCCCAACGCAGTTGGCGTTTACCGTCGCGCCGCCGAGTTGGCGCCGCAAGAGCCGGCCCCTCTCGTGGCCGCCGGAGATGCACTGCTGCAAATGGGCGCTGTCAACGAGGCGATCGTCAGCTACAACGCTGCGCTCGTCCGGCCCGGCGATACCCAAGGCGCCCAAGCCGGACTGGCCAAGGCGTTTCTGAAAACGGGTAAGCCCGAGCTTGCACTAACACCACTTTCGAAAGCATTGGAAGCGAGTCCCGAGGATCCAAAATTGCTGCTGCTCCTCGGCGTTACCAAGGATTTGGCAGGACGGCATTGGGAAGCTCAGGGCTATTACCGGGATGGTCTTGCACGGGCCCCGGGCGACCCGGCGTTAACTGTCAATCTCGCTCTATCGCTTGCAATAAGCGGTGATTATCCCAACGCGATAGTGGTACTTCAGCCGCTGGCGATTGCGCCGACGGCGTCACCGCACACACGGCAGACCTTGGCTTTGATTTACGGCCTTAAAGGGAATGTAGCCGAGGCCGCCCGAATTAGCCGGATCGATCTCGACGACCCGTCCGTCGAGCACAACCTCGCCTATTACCAAACTTTGCGCGAACTTTCGCCGGAAGCACGCAGCCAGGCGATTCTTTCGGCGCGTCCCGGCGCGACCACCCTGGCGCCGGGCACAGCAACCCCCATCAGCGCTTCATCATCGTATCCATGACGTTGATCACCGCTGGGCCGAGCAGCACGATGAACAGGGTCGGAAGGATGAAAACGATCATCGGTACGGTCAACATGGCCGGCAGGCGCGCCGCCTTCTCCTCTGCGAGGGTCATCCGAGCTTGACGCATTTCGGCGGCGAGAACCCGCAAAGATTGCGCCAATGGTGTACCGAATTTGGCAGTCTGTTGCAGCGTGTTGACGACGCCTCGGACTCCATCGGAATCGGTTCGTGTCGTAAGGTTTTCGAAGGCCATGCGGCGCTCAGGCAGAAAGGTCAGTTCGGCTGCTGTGATGCCGAACTCTTCGGCCAGTTCGGGCCAGGTGTTCCCAAGTTCTCGCGACACCCTAGCGAGCGTCGCGTCAAGACTCAGCCCGGCTTCGGCGCAAATGACCATCAGATCGAGCCCGTCGGGTAGGGCCTTTTGAAGCTGCTTGGCTCGCTTGTCCGCGGCGTTCCGCAAATAGATTTTCGGGGCGTAAAAGCCGAGCAGTACGGCGGCCATGGACGGCACAAAATTGAGTTGCGGCGGCAGCGGCATCAGACGGAGCACGTGAGTATCCGCCAGCATCACGATGCCGAATAGGAAAGGAAGGCTGATCTGGGCAAATAAATAGCCCACCATTGCATCTTGCGATCTAAAGCCAGCCCGGGCGAGCATGCCGCGCGCGTCCGCGGCTTGCCGTGAACGCAGCAGATTGAGCCGCGTCACGGCTTGGCGCATCAGTCCGACAGAGGTCAGGCGCGGCCGGCCGTGTCGCGTCGCGAGAAGGTTTTGGCGCAGTCTTTCCTTGCCCTGGACAATTTGCTCGACACGCCGTTCGAACGCGCTGCTCGGCCGGAGCACCTGCCACATCGCGAAAAATGTCGCCAATACCGCTAAGGATGCGAGCAGGACGATGGCGTCGTCGAGCCCCATGCCATTAGGAAGCCAGTCCGCGATCTGAAAGTCCTGAAGGCGGGTGCTTTTCATATTTCGAACTTCGCCATCTTGATCATGATGGTGATCCCGGTGCCGAGCATCACCAGCGCGAGCCCGTCGAGCATGAGACCCCGGATGTCGGTGAGCAGCGGTCGGAGATAGGCGGGCGAGGTCAAGGCGAGCAACAAACCGACGACCACCGGCAGCCCGCCCAATATCATCGTGGTTGCCCGTGTCTCACTCGACATGGCGCGGACTTTGGCGCGCATCTGTCGGCGCCGGCGCAGCACATCGGCAAGATTGGCGAGAGTCTCCGCCAAGTTGCCGCCGGTCTCGCGTTGCACGCTGAGGGCAATGATGAAAAAGCGGAATTCCGGCACGTTGATGCGCGCTGCTATTTCCCAGAGCAGGCTCTCGAGGTCGCGGCCAAGCCGCATCCCGGCCTCGACGCGGCGCAGTTCGCCGCCCACGGGATCGCTGATCTCGTGTCCTGCTCCAATGATCGCTTCGCTGATCGGCAGACCCGAGCGCAGCGCCCGCACCATCAGATCGATCGCCTCCGGGAAAAGCGCCACGAAGGCCGCGATGCGGCGCTTTCCCATGCGGCTCACAACCATGTTAGGGAGTGCGGTCCCGATCAGCGCGCCGAGGGCCAAGCACGGAAGCACCTTGATAGGCAGGATAATCGCGAAAACGAGCGCCGACCCCGCCGCCAGACCAACACTCACCATCGCGAACTGCCCGACGCTGATTGCACGCCCGGTGCAGGCAAGGCGGGCGGCCAAGATATCGCGGCGCGGCAACCATCGCCGCGCAATGCGATCGATCCTCGGGGTCGCGCTCTGCTGCCTTGCGAGCGATCGGGTTGCCACTGCGTCGGTCAACGGCTTGCCTTGGGCGCGGTCCTGCACCGCCGCCAGTCGCCGTTTGATCCGGCGATCGCCAAACACGCCGGCGAGTGTCGATGCCGCGAACCAAAAGACCAACGCCACGCCCAGTGCGCAGGTGATCGCAATCGCGGTCTCCAGATCCAGTGACACACCCATTTTCACCACCGCTCCCTCTCCGCCCCCAGGAGCGGAGAGGCTAATAGCAAGGGAAGCGCTGCGCTGGTCATCGGCTCAAATGATCTCGAGGAGAGCACGATCGAGCCCGTAATATTCAGCCCGCGGCAAGAAATTCGGGCGAATGCCGCTCGAGTTGAACACGCCACGTAACTTGCCGTCGGTCGTTTCACCCTGGAACTGATACGCGAACAGCTCCTGAGTGGTGATCACGTCACCTTCCATGCCGACGACTTCAATTATATGGGTGATGCGCCGTATGCCATCGCGCATGCGGTTGACCTGGGCGATCAGGTGGACAGCGGCCGCGATCTGGGTCCGCACCGCGCGCGACGGCAGGTTGATGCCGGTCATTCCCACCATATTTTCGAGCCGGGTCAGCGCCTCGCGCGGCGCATTGGCGTGGATCGTGCTCATCGATCCGTCGTGACCGGTGTTCATTGCTTGCAACACGTCGAGCGCCTCGGCACCGCGGATCTCGCCGAGGATGATGCGGTCGGGGCGCATGCGCAGCGCATTGCGCAACAAGTCACGCATCGTGATCTCGCCGTTGCCTTCGAGGTTCGGCGGCCGGGTCTCCAATCGCACGACATGCGGCTGCTGGAGCTGCAGCTCGGCGGCATCTTCGATCGTCACGGTTCGCTCGGCCGGGTCGATCATTCGCGACATAGCGTTCAGCAATGTCGTTTTGCCCGAGCCGGTGCCGCCGGAGATCAGGATATTGAGACGGCAGCGTGCGGCGATTTTCAGCAGAGTCGCCATCTCGGCAGAGATGTTGGCTTGCTGTGCCATCGTATCGAGGGTGATCGTTTTCTTGGAGAATTTGCGGATCGAGATCGTCGGCCCGTCGATCGCCAGGGGCGGGACAATGATATTGACCCGGCTGCCGTCCTGAAGGCGGGCGTCGACGAGGGGCGTTGATTCATCGATCCGCCGGCCGACCTTCGTCACGATCTTCGTGGCCACGTTCATGACGTGGTCGTCGTCGCGAAATTTGACGCCGGTCAGCTCGAGCTTGCCGCGCCGCTCGACATAAACCTGCTGTGCCCCATTGACCATGATGTCGGTCACAGTGTCGTCTTCGATCAACGGCTCGAGGGGTCCAAGCCCGAGCATGTCAGCGAGCAGCGATTCAACGAGTTCGTGTTGCTCTACGAAGTTCAGCTGGATTTTGTTTTCGGTGAGCAGATCCTTGACCCAGCCACTGAGCTGTGCCTCGAACACCGGGCGCGGCATCTCGGCGGCGGCGGTAACGTCCATGTGCTCTAGGACGAGCGGTTGGATCTGCGCCTTTGCCGCCGCGACCGCCGACCGGTTGAAAGCACGCCGTACTCCGCCATCATCGGCGGCGGGTTGCGGCTTGTTCGGATCGAGCAGTCCTTTGATCAGGGCCGTGATCAAGTTGCGTCGGGCGATCGGGTCCGCCTCGAACCCGTTGCGCGCGAAATAGCCGTGGACCGCTGCGTCCACGACCTTGGCAAGTTCACCGCGGCTGAGAATACTGAGGCGTTCCGGACTAAGCTCCGCCGATAGGCGCAAGAAAAGCTCTTCCTGCGCCAGGAGAAGCCGATCCTCGTCAGACAAATCTGGCGCCACGGCAGCAGAGGGCGTGGCCAGAGGTGTCGGCGCCGCGTCCTGGATCAGTTCGGCAGCTGTGTCCCCCACCGGGTCCGGGGCGATGTCCGGCTCCGGCGCGGCGTCCTGTGCGGCCGCGGCAGCCGGCGCCGCGGCCCGATCAGGCACGGGCGGGAGCGGCCGTGCACGCCGCGACAGCACGGCAATACGTGCGTCGAGCGTCTCTTCAGAGGATGGTCGCTTAAAAAACGCTACCATAACGACGGAAGGGAAAATACCCGCCGTTTCGGAGTGGCCTGCGCGGGGCCGGCAAGCAAGGTCATGAGCTGGCGCAACTCGCGCGCGACCGCGCTGCGCGGCGCAGCGGCTGGCAGCGGCTGGCCCGAATTGGCCGCAGCGCCGGCCGATTTTGGGTCGTAGGTAAGCCGTGCGTCGAGGGGTCTGCCAATTCCTTTCTCGAACTCGCCTTTGCCGATCAAGGCGCGTTCGCCGCTGGCGCCCGCCTCGACCAGCCACAGTCGTGCCTGGGGTGCCTGCTCGCGGACCAAGCTCTGCAAGCGGATCGTATCCCGCAGACCGGCGAGGCTACGCTCACAGAAAACAACGACATGGCTCGCCGCCGCGAGCACGACGCGCTGCATTGGGTTTGCGCCGCGCGGCAGATCGACGGCGACCCGAGGAAATTTGCGGCGCAGTTCGTGCAGCAGAACGTCGATCGCCCCGGCATCTATGGTGAGGTGCTGGGTTGCTGAATGTTCGGCGGCGAGCACGCGCAGATTGTCGGTCACTTTTATCATCGCGCGCTCGATGAAGAGGCTGTCGATGCGCGACGGCTGCTCCAACGCTTCGCACAACCCGCCGCCCGGATCGAGATCGAGCTTCAAAGCGACGGTGCCAAAATGGAGATCGAGATCGAGCAGCGCCATCCGCTCGGGATGTTCAGTGGCCAGCAGCCAAGCACACGCGACGGCCGACGTTGTCGCACCGACGCCGCCGCGGCTGCCGATAAACACGATCACCTGTCCCAGCCCATCGGGGGTCGCCCCGATGGCGGATGATCGCTTGTCCAACACCGCCGCCAGCGCGTCACGCGACGCCGGTTGAACCAGGTAGTCGCTGGCCCCGGCCGAAAGCAGGTCGCGGAACAACGCGACGTCGTTGACCGTACCGAGCACGACGAGTTTGAGATCGGGACCGGCCACCGCTCGTGCCGCACTGACTTCGGCGATCGGCGCGCTTGAATTGCTGAGATCGACGAAGAGGATGCGAGGCAGCGCACCCGAACGGATCCGCCGCAACGCCGCGTCGAGCGTGTCGGCGATCATCAGCTCGTCATCCAACTGCAGCTCACGCACCACGCCCTGCACGCGGTCGACGGTCGCCGGGTCGTGGAGAACGGCGAGGATACCCGCCCGCTCCGGTTTTGACCCGGCGTTTGAGCGTGTAGTGTTCATTGCGGAGCCCCGCCTCCTGCTCCCGCTCCGCCGCCCCCGGCGCCGCCTGTGTCGCCGCCGCCGGCCGGCGCTGCGAAGGGCGAGGCTGTGGGCTGCGGCGGCGGTTTGATTCGATCGGTGAGGTAGCGCTGGACGGCAGTGACCGCGGGCATGCCGTCGGCCGGCGCGAGCGCCCTGCCGCTGATGAGGTCGGCCGGGTTCGCCACCATCAGGCCAAGATTGGTGGCCGCTGCGCAGCCCCAGTTGCTACGATATGCGTTGGTGTATTCGGAATTGGGCGACTCGCTCCAATTCGGACAAGGTGGCAGGGTTACCGCGTATCGGCCGATTCCGAGAACGGCGCGATTTGCGGGTACGTTTCCGAACGGCGATGTATCGGCGACGATGCCATAAGCCAGAAGCTCGCGCGAAATTGCGATCTTGCGCTGCTCTGCTAAGCCTGGAGGGCCGGCCGCCGAGATCGTCACGCGGTCTGTGGGCCGAATGCGCCCATCAGCCACTAGCTGCTGGACTGCATCGGGACGCGCTAGTCGAGCTGATCCCGGAATGAAGGAGAGATCGACCCGGGTCTCGGCGCCCTCGACCTGCAACATGTTCGGCGCTTCACTTTTGGTATAGTCGGTAGCACAGGCGCCGAGTGCCAGGACCGCGGCGGCGATCGGGTAGAGGGGGGTTTTCATTCTGCTGCTCTCCCTCAATCGAGCCGGAAGCCGCCGGGGCCGATCAGACCCCCGCCGCCGGCGTTGAGCGGACCGCGCGCCGGGGGTGGCAGACCTCGGCGATAGGTACTGCTGAACAACACCTGCTGTGGGTCGCTCGGCAATATGAGCCCGTCTGTCGGGGCGGCGACACGCGTAGCTACCGGGTTCACGAGGTAGGGCGTGACGATGATGACAAGCTCGGTCTCGTTCCGCTTGAAACTGTTCGAGCGAAATAGCGCCCCGAGAATTGGGATGTCACCGAGGACGGGAACCTTGGAGATGTCCTGCTCAGTATCGTGCTGTAGCAGGCCGGCAAGGGCAAAGCTTTCGCCACTGCCGAGCTCGACCGAGGTTTCGGCACGGCGGACGGTCAAGGCTGGGATTGTGACGGTCTGTGTAGCGGTGAGCGGCACCGACACGGCACCGACCGAGGTCAGCGCGCTGACCTCTGGCCGGACACGGAGATTAAGGTGATGCGCATCGAGGATCGTCGGGGTAAAAGCCAGGCTCACGCCAAAGCTTTTGAACTCGACCGTAATTGTCGGGACCCCGTTTGTGGAAGAGCTGCTACCGGCGACCGGCACCGGAAACTCGCCACCCGCGAGAAAGCTGGCAGTCTGACCATTCAGCGCGACGAGGTCCGGCTCTGCCAAGTCTTTGATAAACCCTTCCGTCGCAAGAGCGTCGAGGGTGGCGCTGACCTGCTGTCCGAAAAGAGAAGGAAACGTTCCGACAATAAGTGAGTTCAGTATCGGCGTGGGGTTATTGGTCGTATTGAACGACAGCCCAGGACCGTTAACAGTTGTACCGATCGCGGCGCTGGTACCAAACTTGTGCCAGTCCACACCGATCTGGGTCAGTATATTGAGGCTGACCTCGGCGATTCGAACGTGCAGGGTGACCTGGTTCGGGGTGGCGACGGTCATCTTGTTGATGACCTGCGAACCCTTGGCCTCGCCGGCAATCGCAGCAGCAAGCGCGCGCACCTTGTCTGCCTTGCTGGCGTCCGACACGATGCCACTCAGCACCAGATTGCCGTCGACAGATTCGGCAGAGATTCGCTCCCCCGGCGCCAATTCTCGGAGTGACGAGCGCAGACGTGAGACGTCGTGCTCGACCCGAACCGGCGAGTTCAGGAGCACGCTGTCGCTGGCATCGACCGCGTAGATCACGGTCTCACCCGGGGACTTGGCGCTGAGATAGATTAGTGAAGGCGACTTGACCTGCACATCGGCAATATCGGGGTTGGCGATAAAGACCGTGGCTGCAGGGGCGGTCAGCCGGATCAGGGTGCCTTTGTTGACTTCGAGGATGATCGGCGCGCCATTGGCGCCGACCTGACTGGCGCCGCCACCACGCAATGCTCTGGCAGTGTTCTGAGGAGCAGCGGTGGTCGCACCACGCGCATCGGGCGTGGCGACGGGTGGCATCTGGGCCGCCGCTCTAGTGTTGCTTCCAAAGATAACGAGAATGATCGATACGGCCGAACCGGCGAGCGCCAAGGCGTGCATCAAAACCCCCGAAACGCGGGTTACAACTTGGTTAACGCTAGCCCGATTTAGCATTTCCGCGCAATACTGTGACAGCATTATCCTTCTGAGTGAGAAGCTTGCTGACCTCGCTGTCGAGCGTGAAAGTGCCCGAATCGGCGGTCCCCGAAGAATCGGTCGCGATCATTTCGACCGGCGGGGAAGGGAGGCTCCTAAGACTGAGCCACAATTTCCCCATCTCAGCCGCGACCGCAATTATCTCGCCCTCTTTGGGGCTCACTTCCAGGGTTACACTTTGGGCGACGATCGCTTCGCCACCCTTGCTGTCGAGCTTCTGGTCAGCTGCCAGTACCCGAACGTCATGCAGCACCGTCTCCGCCGCCTGGCGCTGACGGGCTCCGCCGTCGCCACCGGGAGATGAAAGC
>Ga0306926_10001661_pt1 | contig 22246 bp, 20 predicted proteins | sample flu12Cox44000178_FD_203759 | JGI IMG/M metagenome (GOLD analysis project Ga0306926, IMG submission 203759) | Lab enrichment of tropical soil microbial communities from Luquillo Experimental Forest, Puerto Rico - flux8day.12C.oxic.44.000.178 (v2)... | ecosystem: Environmental > Terrestrial >...
AACAAAGGTTGGCTTGACGATGCCCTGCTCGACACGCTGCGCGAACACAACGTGGCCCTGGCTCTGACCGACCATTCCTACATGCCGAGGCCCTGGGAATGTCCTAAGCCGCAGGACCTGATTACCGCCGATTTCGTTTATGTACGCTGGCTTGGCGACCGCAGCGCCATCGAAGCCGTCACCACCACTTGGGACCAGACCGTGGTGGATCGCCGCGATGACCTGCTGCACTGGGTCGAGCTATTCCGCGAACTGCGTCACCGGAATCTCCAAGTCTATGCCTACGCCAACAATCACTACGCAGGACATGGCCCCGGCACGGTAAAACTCTTCTGGGATCTCTATGAACAGAAAACGTAAGCAGGGTTCCATTTCGCTGACCGCGTCTCACCAACTCTTTCGGTCACAAACCCGCGGAAAACCTTCTACTTCCTGGTAGTGATCGAGGCGCACCGCCACCCCCATCGCCAGCGAGCTCGCGTCGAGCGCGTTTGTGCGCACCACGCGCCCGAGGCACCGCCAGCTCCAGTCGGCAGGACCCGTAATCTCCTGCGGCATTTTCAGGATCAGCTCCAGCTCCTCGCCTTCCTTGAACCGCGAACCGCTCGCGAAATAGACGCCGCGTTCAGAAATGTTCAGGCACTCCACTTTCTGTTCGGGAACGGTTGACTGCCACACACGAACTCGCAAAGGAACGTTGAGGGGCAGCCGACGAGTCGACCGCCTCTCCGCCACGGGCACCGATATGGACATGGGTAGCTCCTGGCGCTGGAGGGCGGCAGCTTAGTGATTGTGTGGGAGTTGTACTCTAGCACGCGCAATGCCCAAGGCAAATACCATTGGCCCCGTATGTCATCCGTTTCGGCCGTGTTCGGGGCGCGTCCTTGGTTGCCGGGGCGGCAGGGCCTCCGGCGCCGCGTTGCCCGCAAACCCAAAAGCTGCTAATACATATTCCCGCGACGCACACTCTTTCGGTACCGCCACAAGGGAGCGACTGCATGAAACGCACTGCCCTGCTTCTCCTCACCGCCGCGCTCTCGGCCACACTAGTGGCCCGGGCGTCCGCGCAGTTCGGTTTCACCCCCATCAAGCGCCCCAACATCGCCCATATCTTTCATCCCGTCGTGGGCCAAGGAGCCGCGTATGAAACCACCGACAAGGACGGCAAGAAAAGCAACATGTAAATGTACGTCGTGGACAAGGAAATGGTCGGCACCGAGCAAGGTTACTGGATAGAGCTCGGGCACGGCGAAGACGCCAGTGGCAATTTGAAGTACGGCAAGATGCTCGTCACGCCCGCTGACTTCAAGTTCCACAAAATGGTCTTCGTCATGCCCGGCCAGACGCAGCCGATGGAGATGGACATGGATGCCACCAAAGGGCACCACAGCGAAATGGAAAAGGAAGTGGAGAAGTGGCACTCGGTCGGCACGGAAAGCATCACCGTGCCCGCCGGCACCTTCTCCTGCGAACACTGGACGAGCGACGAAGGCAAGGGCGATGTCTGGGCCAGCACGAAAGTCGGTCCGATGGGACTGGTAAAGTCTATCGAAAACGGGAGCACCATGGTGCTTACCAGGATCATCACCGACGCCAAGACCAAAATCACCGGAACGCCCGTGAAGTTCGATCCCCGGGCCATGATGCAGCAGCGCATGCAACAGCAGCAAAACCCGTGACCTTCGCTCTATACTTGTCATTCCGAACGCGGTGAGGTATCTGCTTTTGTAACCAGGACAGCTAATGAGCGAAATCCATCTGGCGCCGTCGAGCGATAAACACTACCAGGCCACCATCCTCGAACGGCGCGATCTCTCCGAAGATCTGTGGCTGGTAAAGGTAGCCCCTGGGGGCCCGTTCTCGTTCAAGGCCGGCCAGTACGCCACGCTCGGAGTGGACCATGACGGGAAGCGCATCGAGCGCGCGTACTCCATCGTATCGTCGCCGTATGAGCAGGATTGGCTGGAGTTTTTCATGGAGCTGGTTCCGCAAGGTGAACTCACGCCGCATCTTTACAAGCTGCAGCCTGGCGACAAGTTGCTGTGCCGCAAGATTGCCAAGGGCCGCTTCACCCTCGATCTCCGCAGCGGCCGCACAAACCACTTTCTGCTCGCCACCGTCACGGGTTTAGCTCCGTTTGTCAGCTATGTCCGCACGTTGTATAAGGACTGGAGAGCTGGCAGTTCGCCCATGCCCGGCAATCACAAACTCTTCTGCCTGCAAGGCGGCAGCCGCTCTTGGGAATTCGGCTATCGCGACGAAATGGAAAAATTTGCCGCCGAGGCTCCCTGGTTCAAATACGTCACCACGGTCAGCCGTCCCTGGGAAGACGCGGACTGGCGCGGTGAAACCGGACGGGTTGACGATTTGATTCGCAAGTACACTGATATTTGGGGACTGCGGCCGGAAGATACTACCGGATATTTGTGCGGGCATCCCAACATGGTGGAGAACGGCCGCGGAATCCTGGCGCGCGCCGGCTGGAAGAAGGATCAGATGTTTGAAGAGGTTTATTTTCAACCCGCGAAGGAAAACTGAAGGATATTGCCGCGCAAAGACGGAGCGCAAATCAACGGCCACGCGGAAAGTCGAGCAGGCGTGAAGGAAGCCAAGTCCGCAAAAACTAAGCTGCCGAACATCCTCGAAGCCGCGGAAAGCTTCGAGCATTAGACCGCAAATCAAGTACAGATCGTGCCGGGCGACTTGTAGCTGACACCGGCACATGACCGAAGCTGTATTTCCCTTCCTGCGTGCGACGTTCTATCGCTGGGCGCAACTGTGGCCGGAAATCTGTCGCGAGCTTTCCCGCGGGCCGCAGGTGCTGGTGGTCGGCGATCTCCACGTGGAAAATTTCGGAACCTGGCGCGACGCCCAATGGCGCCTGGTCTGGGGAGTCAACGACTTCGACGAAGCCGCGACTGCCGCCTACGCCGCTGATCCGGTGCGGCTCACGGCGAGCGCCTATCTAGCGATCGAAGACCAGCATCTGGTCGTGACCCGGCGTGAGTCGCGCGAAGCCATTCAGGATGTGGATCAAGCTCACAGAAAAAGTGCACGAGAATAGAACTAACCTAAAACCGCAGGGGAAAGCACGCGAAGGCGGCGCTGCTTCTCAGGCCTAGGGCTGTTTGCTAACATCACGAAAAGCCGCGTGAGCAGCCCTAGAGTTCCCTTTCGGCACACATGTTGGTGGCATGGGAAACCGAGCCAGGTGAGGTCATGACGGATTCCAATCATTTTGACGTAGTGACGGTCGGAGGCGGAATGGGCGCCTCCGCATTGGCGCTGGCTATGGCGCGAAGCGGAGCGCGCGTGCTGGTGCTCGAGAAGGAGACGCAGTTCCGCGACCGCGTGCGCGGCGAAGCGCTGACACCGTGGGGAGTCGAGGAAGCGCGGCGGCTGGGGATTCGAGACCTGCTGCTCGAATCGTGCGCAAAGGCCGTTCCCTGGGTGGACATGGGATTTGGTCCGCGGAACCTCGCGGAGACGACTCTTCAGAAAGAGCCGTTCGTTACCTATTCGCATCCGGAGATGCAGGAAGTGCTGCTGGCCGAGGCGGAGCAAGCAGGAGCGCAAGTACGGCGCGGAGTTACGGTAGAGGGTGTGGAGCCGCGCGCAGCGGGAACGAAGCACGCGGCCGTGGTGGTTCGAAACTGCAAGACGGAGCGAGTCTCAGCGCGACTGGTGGTGGGAGTGGACGGACGCGGGTCGGCGGTGCGGCGATGGGCGAGATTTACCGTGGAGAGAGAACCGATTCCGTTTCACTTTGCCGGAGTGCAGTTGACCGGAGTGCGGAGCCGCGAAGACCTGGCCATGTTCGTTTTCAATCCGGAATTGGGAATGGTGTTGGGGATGGTGCCGCAGACCAAAGAGCGATGGCGCTCTTATTTGGGTTACCCGTCGGGGAGTTATGGCGGAGGATTGACGGGCAGTGAAAAGATATCTACGTTTCTGACCGAAGCGAAGCGGGCGGTGCCGATGGTGGCGGAGGCGTATGCGGAAGCAAAGAGCATCGGACCGTTGGCGTCGTTTGATGTGAGTGAATCGTGGGCGGTGCACCCGTACCGCGAGGGTGTGGCTCTGGTTGGAGACGCCGCAGCGACGAGCGATCCTTCGTTTGGGCAGGGAATGAGCACGACACTGCGCGATGCGCGGGTGTTGCGCGATGCTCTGCTTGAGAATCCGGATTGGGACGCGGCTGGACACGCTTTTGCCGCCCAGCATGACGCGTACTTTGCCAACACGCACAAAGTGTGCGGATGGCTGCGGACATTGTTTCAGGATCCGTGCCAGCGAGCGCAGACTTTGCGCAGGCAAGCGATGCCGCGAATCGCCGAGGATTTAACGCGTGTGCCAGATCACCTCTTTAGCGGGCCGGATTTGCCGGCGGACGAAACCGTACGGGCGCGGCTGTTCGGCGAGGTTTGAACCGCCACCGGTTACAAATCGCAAGCCTATTCATCTAAGCGAAAGAAGAGCCGTCGCGAAGAGCAGCTCGCGAGCGGGATTCCAGGAATCTGAAAGACAGTTCCAAGAGCCACGGAGGACCCGATGTACCACGTCCGCGAACAAGACTTGCCTTTTGTGGGCAGCTCCTACGAGTTTGTCGGAGCCGAGCATGGAGACGTGAATGCCTCCGTGTTTCTCCTGCGGGCCCAACCGGGAAAAGGGCCTGGCCCACACCGCCATCCTTACGACGAGATCCAGTTTGTTCGGGAGGGTCGCGGACTCTGGACCGTGAACGGAAAGACCTTTGAAGGCGGAGCAGGTGATATCTTCGTGATCAAAGCCGGCGAGATCCATGGATTCAAGGCCATCGGTGACACGCCGCTGGTGCAGGTGGATGTGCACCTGAGCCCGCGGTTCATCCAGGAAAACTTGTAGCTCTAGGAGTCTTCGGGGCCGCGGAGCTGCGGTTTAAGCCGAGCGCGATTCGGCCTTGGTCAGATATTTGATGAACAGTACTTCGTTTTGCGCTTCGTTATAAATCAGCTCGTCGGCAATCGCGCGGGTCATGGCGATGCCGAATCCACCTGGGCGCAAGCCCAGTTCATCGCGAACCGCCACATGGGCAAAGGGATCATTTTCGGGCTGCCCGACGGCGGCATGTTTGAGCTTGTTGAAGTGAAAGCCGGGCCCGGGATCCGCCACGCGGTACAGTAGCAAACGAGAAGAGCGCACGTAGGCGATGCGTACTTTGTGGTTGGGATCGAGCTTTCCTCCCCATTCGACCGCGTTGAGAAGCAACTCGCGGAACGCCAGTCCGATGGTATCGCGCTGCTCTTCGGGCAGATTGGTATCGAGTTTCTTCAAAAAGGAATGGACGCGGTCGGCCGCTTCTCGGGTGCAAGGGATCAGAAGCTCCACCCACTGCGGTTTGGCGGAGACCACTTCGATCGGGCGCGGAGCCTCCTCACGAAGCACGCGTTCGGCGACCTGGACGGCCTCTTTCGGGCTGACGGGCTTATTCAGATATTCGTAAGCCTGCTGGCGCACTGCGCCGAGGACGACTTCCGGCGTGTTGTCGCTGGTCATGATGATGATTTTGGGACAAGAAGCAAGAGTTCGAGCTTCTGCGAGCATTTCGAGCCCGGTGGCTTTGGGCATCCAGATGTCCACAAAGGCCAGGTCAAACTTGAATTTGCGGAGCTTGGCCAGGGCTTCCTGGCCGTCTTTCGCTTCGGTGACCCGATAGCCGGAAGCCTTCAGCATGCTGGAAATGGCAAAACGCGTGGTGCGATCGTCATCGGCTACGAGGATATGGTTCTTAGTTGCAACTTGGCGTGCGGGTGCCATGTGTTTTTCCGAAAATGCTACTGTGATGCCGTCAGTAGGGTCAACAGGGATCGGAAGCCGAAACCTGCTTGCGGGAATCTGGCGGCGGGTACCAAAATAGGTCCCGCCATCAGGCTGGGCAGTTCCGCTCGAGGTCAGCGATGGGAAAGACAGGCGGCAGCATAGAGAACAGCGAAGATTTGCGCCAGTTTTTCGAACTGTCGCTAAGCCTCTGGTGTATTGTCGGCACTGACGGTTACTTCAAACGCGTGAACCCGGCCTGGGAATCCACCCTCGGTTACACCACCCAAGAGCTGCTGGCGCATCCCTATCTTGAGTTCATTCACCCGGATGATCGCGCAGCCACAGCGGCCGAGGCGTCCGCCATTGTGTCCGGGCGGACCACGCTGACCTTTGAGAACCGCTACCGCTGCAAAGACGGCTCCTACAGGTGGTTCCTGTGGACGGCGATTGTGCGTCCTGAAAAAGACCGGATTTACGCCGTGGCCGCCGACGTCACGGAGTGGAAACGCGAGGAGGCGCGGCTCGCGGCGCAATATGCTGTAACGCGTGTACTGGCCGACGCTCCCAGTCTGGCCGCTGCAACGCCGCGGATTCTGCAAGAGATCTCTGAGAGCCTCGGATGGTCTTTTGGAGCGATATGGTGCGTTGATTCCAAAAACCAACTGTTGCACTGCGTTGAAACCTGGCAAGCGCCTAATTCGCCGGCGCCAGAATTCGATCGCGAGACGCGCCATCGAGCTTTTCCTCGCGGAGTGGGACTGCCGGGCCGAGTGTGGGCGGAGGCGCAGCCCGTTTGGCTCGAGGATGTGCCCCGCGCGGGAAACTTTCCGCGTGCGCCGATCGCGGTACGAGAGGAGCTGCATTCGGCGTTTTGCTTTCCGATTCTGCTGAAGGGAGCGGTACTGGGCGTGCTGGAATTTTTCAGCAAACAGATCGAAAAGCCCGACTACCACTTGATCGACATGATGGGAGCGATCGGCAGCCAGATCGGGCAATTTATTGAGCGCCTGGAGGCGGAGGAAGGACTGAGGGTGTATGCGCGCGACGTTGAGATAGCGAGGGCCCGAGCGGAGGACGCTACGCGGGCCAAGAGCGAGTTCCTAGCGAACATCAGCCATGAAATCCGGACTCCCATGAACGCGATCATCGGCATGACCGAATTGGCACAAGCCACTTCCCTAACCCGGGATCAACGCGAATACCTGAACGCGATTCAGAGCTCGGCCGAGGCGCTGCTCGTTCTGGTGAACGATGTTCTGGATTTTTCAAAGATCGAAGCACGCAAATTACGCCTGGAAAACGTCGTTTTCCAATTGCGCGATGTGCTCACGGACGCCATGCGAGTGCTCGGGCCGCGCGCGCAACAGAAAGGCATCGAACTCGCGTGCCACGTCGAGGCGAGCATGCCGGACCTGCTGCGGGGCGATCCGCTCCGGCTGCGCCAGGTGGTTGTAAACCTGACCGGCAATGCCATCAAGTTCACCGAGCACGGCGAGGTCGTGCTGCGGGCGTGGAAGACGGCGGAGAGCGACGGCACCATCGAGGTTCATTTTTCGGTGAAGGATACGGGCATCGGGATCCCTCCCGACAAACAATCCATCATCTTTGAGGCTTTTTCGCAGGCGGACAGTTCGACGACCCGCCGTTACGGAGGAACCGGGCTGGGCCTTGCGATTTCCGCGGAGCTGGTGGGGTTAATGGGCGGAGCGATTTCGCTCGAGAGCGAACCTGGGCGCGGGAGCACCTTTCACTTCAGCGCGCGATTTGGAGTCGAGCGGGCGGACACTGACACGCCGCCAGCGGCACCGCGTTCGCTGACCGACCTTCGCATTCTGATCGTCGACGACAATCTGACGAATCGGCAGATTCTGACCGAGGTGCTGACAAACTGGCATATGTGTCCGGTGACGGCGGACGGTGGAGCGGAGGCCCTGCAGCGTCTCGAGGATTCGCTGCGAAACGACCGGCCATTCGCTTTGGTACTGCTCGACGGACATATGCCCGGAATGGATGGGTTTGAGGTGGCTGCCAAAATCGCGCGCGATCCAAGGTATGCCAAGGTCAGGATCGTCCTGCTCACGTCGGGATTGGCGGAGGACCAGAACCGCCTGCGCAAGCTTGGCATTACTTCGAGTTTGAGCAAGCCCGTCAAGCAATCGGAACTGTTTGACTTGATCGTCAGCGTCATCGGCGAGCCCGAAGCGCATACAGCTCCGGATCGATCCGAGGCACGTGGCGCCCAGAGGCCGAAGCGTGGCCGCGGGCCACGCGTTCTGGTGGCCGAAGACAATGAGATGAATCAGCTGGTGGCGAAGCGCATCTTCGAGAGGCTTGGTTACCGGGTGACGGTCGTCGGAAACGGTCAAGAATGCGTTTCCGCGCTGGAACGGGGCCGATTCGATCTGGTGGCAATGGATGTGCAAATGCCGGTGATGGACGGCCTGGACGCAACGGCGGCTATCCGCAAATCAGAGGAGAAAACCGGTGGGCATACACCCATTGTGGCGATGACCGCACACGCTATGAAGGGCGATCGCGAGCGCTGCTTGGCCGCCGGAATGGACGGCTACGTCGCAAAGCCAATCCGTTCATCGGAGCTTGAGAAAACCCTTTCAGAGGTGCTTGGTGACAAGGTTTCTGGTACGGCGGTCGGCAGGCCTGCAGACAACGGAGAGGGTTCGGTAATCGACTCGGGTGCACTGCTAGAAGGTGTCGGCGGGGATAAGCGTCTGCTCGAGAAGCTCGCGAAGCTTTTCCTTACAGATTCGCCCAGGTTGCTGACACGAATCAGAAGTGCTTTGAAGGCGGGCGACGGAGAAGAGTTGGCCAAGGCTGCGCATGCACTGAAAGGTGCCATCGGAAACTTTGGCGCGACGAAGGCGGTCGCGGCTGCTGCGGAGCTAGAGAGGCTTGGCAAAGCGGGTGAGCTTTCTTCTATGGAGGGCGCCTGGGCCGCACTCAAAACGGAGCTGTCGGTTGCCAAGAGAGAGCTGGAAAAGCTTGCGGCACCCTCGCCGAAAGGACGCGCAGGAGCGCGGAAGAATAAACGCGGCGGGTGATGACGGTTGGCGTTACTGCAGGTTCTGTGCCGGAGGTCGTTCCGACTCAGTGCTTACCTCATTCATTCGCGACAAAGCTGCTGGTTGTCGGGGCGCCACTGCAAGGTTATCGTTGCTGTGGAGTGGCCCGAACTGAGATATTCTCGTTGTCGAGCTCGGAGAATTCTGTACGCCTGACCTTTGCACTTGACAAATACTCCATCTAGGGCATATTAAAAATGAAGAGCTATTCGATTTCTGACGTGTCGAGGCTCCTTGCAATTGATCGCACAACACTTCGGCGGTGGATTCGAGAGAAGAAAATTCCAGCTCCCACGCCAGGTATTGTCGACGGGCGGCTCTCTAAATGCTGGTTGAAAGAAGATCTCGTAAAAATAGAAGAGTTCAAGGCCGCAGGATACTGGGGTAAGGGCATCAATCGAAAGACAGGTCAGAAGGCGAAGCAAACGAACAAGTGACCAGTCGGGACGCGCTGGTGCGGCAAACACCGAGCGCGCCCCTAACCACCCTCACCTGTATAGGAGGCAACGATGGCTGAAACAGAAATTATCGACTTCCAGTCGGCTGTGCAACCTGGCTTAGCAAGGTTTCTCGCTTTAGTTCCCTCCTTGAATCCCGCAGCTGGTTCATCTGTTTGGACCGCTCAGTACAGTCTTCGCAAGCGCCCCAACTACATCCCCTGTGCCTTAACGGTTGTCTTGCCGGCGGTGCCCAAGCCGAACGGCTTTTGGGTGGGGTTATGACAAAACGCAAAGGCGTCGCCCACGACCTAGCCGGCAGACTCGATCCAACGCGTGCGTATCGGGGGATCCGAGGCAAGATCGTCGATCAGGTGCAGCACGGGTTTGAGGAGGGAGTTCTCTTTCTCCAAGTCAGGTTCACGGACAAGACAGAGCTCTGCTGGCAGATCACTACTCGCATGACGATTGAGAAAGCTGAACTGGCTGACTGGAAGACGGGCGACTTCAAACAGCTAAAGGTCTTCGTCCGGAACGAAAGCGACAGGTCCCCTTAATGCACCGCAACCTCGCTCGTGCCTACGACTACCTCCAAGCCGAACACGGTCGAGTTCGAGCCGTATGTATCGGTATTCTCTCCCAAAAGGACAAGCAGCTCGAGCGAACACTGCTACGAGCGAGCATAGACGACGAAAAGCACCTTGACGAAATGCTTCTCTACGAAGAGCGCCTTTCAAGGGCGGAACGGCGACGGGTACTTGCCCTCAATCGCTATGGCCGAAAGATCGAACGCATAATGGATTTGCTTCTTAGGCTTTAGCTTACGACGCGACCTTTGAAGGGATCCCGTGAAGTCTATATCGACATCGTGCACTGCGCGGGGAGAGCGCCCAATACGGAAAAACCAGCGGGCGATTCGCCACGGTCTTTTCGCGGTCTGGCCCCCAGTAAGATGTAGTTTTCCGATAGATTCCCCGGCAAAAGCGATGAACGAGCCTTTGTTGTTCAAAGGCGATGATTTCACGCACACGGAGATTACGTCTGCACTTGAATAGTTCTCGGCAGGGATGACTAAGGCGGCGTGCACCGATTTAGGCTCCACTGACGCCGAAGATCCTGAAACAATTGCGGCCCTGCCCTACCACGTTCAGAGCCTATGGTTTGCCGTGATGCACCTCCCGCGATACCAAGCTCCAGCGACTGCCGAGATCGGTTAACAATGCCTCAAAAAATCTTTCACAGAACGATGCACATATTTCCACAGGAGCGACTACTTCCGCGCACATTAGCGGATTTGTAGAATGACCGCCTCAAATTCCTATCGGCGTTCTTGTCGGGAGGCGTCCATGCTGTATGCCACGGTGTCGCGAGGGAAAAATCGCGGAGCACGTTTGCTGCCGCATCGGTTCAAGGACCAGCGATACCACGTCCAACTTGGGAAACAAGGTCCGTACATTCCACTGGCGGATTCGCGCGATATTCCTCGTTATCTGGCAAACGGCTACTCGCTGCAGATGAGCGGGGTGGAGAGCGCGACACCCAGTTTAATACGGCCGGGATCGATCCGCGGTTGGGAGAGAAATCTCTGGCCGTAGAAGGAGAAAGTCAAACTCGAGCCGCGAGGACGCCGGCATTACAGAAAGAAAGACCAAGGTTTCCACGCCTGAGGCGGGCAGCCTACAGAGCGACCTGAGCACCCTACCTTCCAACACTGCAAGACTGGGCTCGGGTCTTGGACCTGCTTCACTCCCATCCGCCGCCGAGCGCCAGATAGAGTTGAACTAGAGAGTTCAATTCGTTCCCCTGGGCCTGTGCCAATGCCAACTCGGCGGAAAAAGCGTTCGTTTCGTTCGTGAGAACTTCTAGATAGTCCGTGCTTCCCGCTTTGAAACGGAGTTCCGAGAGGTGGGCCGCATCGCGCGCAGATTCCACCAGTAGCTGTTGCTGAATCCGGAACTCGCGGTACTTGCGGTAAGCAACCAATGCGTCGGACACATCGCGGAAAGCGCCTTGAACCGTCTGTTGGTAGCTCAATAGCAATTGGTCGTGCTGCGCTTCAGCCAGGCGAACGCCCGACTTTAGCCGGCCCCCTTCGAAGATTGGTTGGGTGATCGATCCTGCCAGGCTCCAGATGCCGGCTGGACCTTGAAAGAGATTGGTCAGCTTCGAGCTTTCGAAGCCCCCCGAGCCCGTCAAACTAATCTGCGGAAAATACGCGGCGCGCGCGACGCCAATCTGAGCGTTGGCAGCAATGAGATTCTGCTCGGCCTCGCGAATGTCCGGGCGCCTTTCCAAGAGAGCGGAAGGCAGGCCAACGGGCACCTCGGGTGAGTGCGGTTGCTCGGTCAGCTTCAAGCCGCGCGGAATGTCCTCCGGATTGTTTCCGAGCAAAATGCTCAGAGCATTTTCCTGGTTCGCAATTTGTCTCTCCAGGTCAGGCACTTCCGCGGAGGCGGTATAGACCAGCTGCTCTGACTGCCGGACGTCCAATAGATTGTTGATTCCATGTTCTTCCAGGGTCTTCGTTAGCTCCAGGGAATCCTGGCGCGAGGCCAACGTGCCCTTGGAGATCTCCAATTGATAATCCAGTTGTCGTAACAGAAAGTAAGACCTGGCCACATCGGCGACCAGAGTCGACACCACCGCTTTTTGTGCCCATTCGCTGGCAAGAAGATTGGCGCGGGCAGCCTCGGTCGCTCTCCGGTAACGGCCCCAGAAATCCAGGTTCCAGGCTGCGGACGCGGAAACTTGTCCCTGCGTGAGCTGATAGCTCGGGATCGGACCGATCTGCGGGTTTCCGGTGCCAGTGACATTTCCGCCCACGCTCAGCGAGGGAAGTTGATCGGCTCGGGTAACGCCGAGCTGAGCCTGGGCCTGCAGAACTCGCGTGGCTGCGATGCGCACGTCATAGTTGTTCTTGAGAGCTGTGCGGATCAGTTCCTGAAGCTCTTTGTCTTGGAAGACTTCCCACCATTTCTCGTTGCCCAGCGATGCCGTGCTTCGGCCGTCGTTCGCCATAGAGTTCGCTGAGGCGGGCGTCGGCTCGTCGGCCGGAGAAACTACTCCTCGAAAGGATGCGGGGACGTTCACAGCAGGTCTTTTGTAATTCGGACCCACCGAGCATGCTCCCATCCAGAGCACGGCTCCGATGGCCGATAGAGTCAAAAAAAGCTCCGAGCAGTTGCGTCTGGACATCGTCGTTTTAATCTCCGTGCCGTTCCTCAAGCGCATAAGCCTGAGCGCCAACGGGAACTTCGGACAGGTGCTTCCGCGTGGACCGGAAGAAGGAGAAGCGGTCCAACACTTTTTCCTGGAATTCCTCCAGGTATAGATAGATGGCTGGGGTGACGAACAGGGTCAAAAACTGCGAGACGACTAAGCCACCTATCACCACTAGGCCTAAAGGACGCCGCGACGAGCCGTCGGCGCCGTAACCCAGCGCGATCGGCAAGGCTCCAAGCAAGGCCGCCATGGTGGTCATCATGATCGGCCGAAAGCGTTCCAGACTGGCGTCGTGAATCGCTTGATCGTCTTTTATTCCTTGTCGAACGCGCTGCTCAGCAAAGTCCACGATCATAATTCCATTCTTTTTAACGATACCCATCAGCATGAACATGCCGATGTAGGCGTAGAGTGAGGCTTCTTCCTTGAAAAGCCAGAGTGTAAGCAATCCTCCGAGCAAGGCTACCGGCAACGAAGAAAGCACCGTAATCGGATGCAGGTAGCTCTCATAGAGAATCGCAAGAATCACATACATCACAAACACCGCCACCAGCATGAGGACAGCCAAGTCGGCAACCGTGTTCTGAAATGTCAGCGCCTCACCCTGCAGTGATCCTTGAACCTCCGGAGGCAAAATCTGCTTGGCCGACGTTTGCACAAACTGAGTTGCCGGACCAATGGCATAGCCCGGCTTCATGTTGAAGAACATGGTTACGCTAGTAAACTGATCGATGTGATTCACCGCCTGAGGACCGATTACTGGATGCGCGCTCGTCACCGCGCTCAGAGGAATCATTCGCTGGCCATCGTCGCTCTTGATGTAGAGCTTGCTCAGATCCTCAGGCCCCGAGCGCTGGTCGTCAGCCACTTCCAGAATCACCTGGTACTGATCTGTGGCTTTCTTGATCAGGTAGCTGTAATTCTGCGAGTATGCGTCGTGCAACAAGGTCAGAATCCGTGTTTCAGAAATGCCGTAGAGCTTTGCCTGATCCCGTAGGATATCCACCTGCAGGTTCGGTGTGTGATTGTAGAGGTCGGAATTCACAAAGAGAAAACCAGGATACTCGTGCATCTTTGCCATCAGCTTGCCCGCGGAGGCATACACCTCACTCGGATCGATTCCCGAAAGCGCAAAGGCAAATTGACCCTGTACGTTGGCCGTGGCGCCCGTGCTGATTTCAAGCGCCGGGTTGGGCTGCAAGAATGCCACCGCACCAGGAGTCGTGCCTGCGATTCCGCCCATCAACTCACCTGCCACTTGTTGGATCGGCGGCCGCTGCGACGGATCCTTCAAAAATGCGATCAGGAACGCCTGGTTCGATCCCAGAAATGCGCTGTTTCCGCTCATGGTGAACGTGCTGCGCACGGCGGGATTGGCGTGCATGATCTTTTCCGCTTGCGTTTGATAAGCGTGCATTTGCTCAGGCGAAGATCCTTCCTGGGCCACGAGCACGCCGCGGATAAACGAACTGTCCCCCACCGGCAGAAACGCTTTCGGCACAACATAGAACAAATACGCAGTTCCGGCGAGACACACGGCCCAAGTGACGGCTGAAATCCAGCGATTTCGCAGGAAGAACCACAGGTACCGGCCGTAAACATCTAGCACGCGGCGTTCGATGCCGCCGATCACTCGCTCCACCCAGGTTTTCTTCGCGTTTGCGCCGCGATTGCTCAGCAACCTCGAGGTCATCAGCGGTGTCAGTGTCAGAGAAACGATTCCACTCGCCAGAATCGAAATCACGATGGTGATCGAGAATTCGCGGAAGATACGCCCCATCAAGCCGCTCATAAATACCAGCGGGATGAACACGGCAGCCAGCGAAAGCGTCATCGCCAGAATCGTAAAACTGATCTCCTTGGCGGACTCGAGCGTGGCATCCAATGCGCTTCGTCCTTCCTCCATTAAGCGCACCGTGTTCTCGAGAAACACGATGGCGTCATCGACCAGGAAACCGATGGCGAGCGTAAGCGCCATCAAGGACAGGTTGTCGAGGCTGTAACCGAGGAGGTCCATCGCTACGAATGTCAACAGCAACGAAAGCGGCAGCGCTACGGCGGGAATCAATGTATCCGTGCCGCGTCCAAGAAAGACGAAGATCACCATCACCACCAGGACAAAGGCAATATAGAGCGTAGTCTGCACGTCCTTAATGCTGGTGACGATGGTCTGCGAGCGGTCGTAGGCCGTGAAAAGCACGACCGAACTCGGAAGTTGCGCTTGAATCGACGGCAACAGGTCGCGCACCGACTTGGCCACCTCCACCGCATTTACGCCCGCCCGCCGAAAGACGCCGATGAAGACGTTTGCCCCCGGTTGTGGGTAGCCACGGACCCAAACGCGCATGTCAATGCGTTCGTCTTGCACTCCTTGCTTGGCGGTTGCCACATCCTTCAAGTAAACCGGAGCGCCGTTGGCCTGTCCGACAATCAGACCGTTATATTGGTCTGCAGTCATCAGCTGTCCTTGCGGTTGCAACAAGAAGCTGCGATGCGGACCGTCGAATTGCCCGGCTCCGGTATAAGCGGTGCCGTTTTTGACTGCATTGGTCAGATCTTCCAGCGTGATATTGCGGGTTGCCATGGTCGAGGGATCCGCTTTGATGCGTACCGCCGATTGTGTTCCGTAAATAGCAACCTGGCTTACTCCTGGCAGGATGCTGATCCGTTCGCCGATCTGTGTGTTAGCGTAGTCGTAAAGCTGCCCTTCTGTGACTGTGTCGCTAACGATGGCAATGTACATGATCGGCTGATCGTTGGGGTTGGTCTTCGTAAATGTGGGAGGACTGGGAAGATCTACCGGCAACTGCCCGCTTGCTCGCGTAATTGCCGCTTGCACGTCAGTGGCGGCACCGTCGAGACTCTTGGAGAGGTCAAACTGAAGCACGAAGCTCGAGTGGCCCTGGCCATTGTTCGAGGTGACCATCTCGAGTCCTGGAATCTGCATGAACTGACGTTCGAGAGGCGTCGCAACGTTGTTTGCCATGGTCTCCGGCGTGGCACCCGGATAGTTCACTTGCACCTGAATGACGGGGTAGTCCACCGCCGGCAGATCGCTAACGGGCAACCGGCTATAAGCGAATATTCCGAAGAGAATGACGGAGACCGTGAGCGCCACGGTCATTACAGGTCGTCGAATGAATGGTTCGGAGAGATTCACGAGCCACTTCCTTTTTCTGAACCAGCCGGCTTGCTGCCAGGCGTCGCCGCTGGCGCTGAGGCGCCCTGGATCTGTACCTTGCCTCCCGGCCGAACCAATAGATGACCGGCCAACACTACGCGCTCGCCGGGAGCCAACCCCTTGTCTATAACGACATCGCTTCCCTGACGCTGGCCCAAAGTGATCTGGCGAAGTTCCGCCGTGTTATCCGACTTGATGACGAACACGTACGGGCCTTGCTGGCTAATTTGCGCCGCTTGGCTCGGGATAAGCACGGCTCCATTTTTCGTTTCCAGGACCAGCTTCACATTGACGAACTGGCCGGGCCAGAAATGCCGATCGGAATTGGGAAGTGTCGCGCGCAGGTTGACGGTTCCTGTGGCGTTCTGGACGGAGTTATCAAGAAACTCGACCTTGCCCGGCCGCGCGTTGTTCTCCGGTTCACCGGGGAGGCGAACGAGGGCCTTCAACGTTCCACGAGTCAACTGTTTTTGCGCTTGTGGAAGATCGCTTTCGGTGATGGTGAACAGGGCATAGATCGGGTCCATGCGCTGGATTGAAAGAAGAGAACTTGTGTTGGCCTGCACGATATTCCCGGCATCGACCAGACGAGCGCCGGCGCGCCCGTCGATAGGAGAGTGTATGTAGCAATAGTCCAAGTTGATCTGCGCCGTCTCGATCGCCGCCTTAGCGGCTTCCACTTGCGCTTCACTTTGGTCCACGGTGCTCTTCTTTGTGTCGTAATCCTGCTTGGAAATGGCGCGAGTGCCTACAAGCTCCTGATCGCGGGCGAATTGCAGTTTAGCGAGTTCAAGCGCGGCTTTGGCCTGAGCGAGATTGGCCTTCGCTGAATCCAGTTGCGCCTGGAACGGGCTTGGATCTATGACGAAAAGGAGCTGCCCTTTCTTTAGGTTGTCTCCGTCCTGAAAGCGGCGTTCCGTGATTCGGCCGGACACTTGCGGCATTACAGTCACGGATTCGAATGCCGTATTCCTGCCGATCTCGTCGAGATAATGCGGCACATCTCTAGCCGACGCTTCCGCCAACGAAACCAGAGGCGGCGGTAGAGTATCGGCGCTCGCAGCTTGCGCTTTGCCCCGGTTGCAGGAAGCCGCGAAAAAGGCGAATGGCAATAGCAAAGCGACACCGGCCATCGGAAGGAGTTTCAGCGCGGCCGCGCTCTTGGTTGGCGGCATGGTTCGTTTTCCGTCAAAGGTGTCGCGAGAGATTGGCCTCAGATGCATCATTTGATCTCCGTGGTCTTAGAAATTTGCAGCTCAGTCGTTAGAGGAACCCTGATTCTTTGCACCGCCCAATTTCGCCTGGAATTTCCGGGTCATCTGCTTAAGCTGGTACTTTGTGTAGACTCCAGCACACAAAAACCTTGCGCCTTGGCGCACCAAGTCGGACAGAACGCCCTCAGCCTCTTTGCTGATGGTCGTAACGTTATCGAGGTCGATGATGAGTTGCCGGGCCGACGACTTGTCAGCTGTCGCTGACCATTTTTTCAGCTCTTCGACCCAGGGCTGTACCAGCGCTCCCTCTAGGATTATTCGTCGCTGACTCCGAGTGTCCACGATGGTTACCTTCAGCATGTTTCTTCCGCTGTGGACAAACGCATTCGCAATGCCAAAACGAAAACTTCCAGGACGGCCGCATCTGATTGAAGCTGCAAGAAACGGGAGAGAACAAACCTCTGTCATGTCGAAATGTGTCGAAGCAATTGTCGAAGTTTGACGAAGGTCAAAATACCCTGCGTGGATCAATGCCAAGCTTCTTCATGCGCGAAATGAGTGTAGTGCGCTTCAGGCCCATACGTGCCGCGGCGCCCAGCGCGCCGGAGACGCGACCGTTTGTCTCTCGCAGTATCCGCACAATCTCTTCACGTTCGCCGCCCCGGCGCGCTGCCAGTCCTTCGGAGCCGGGGCCGGACTTGTCCAACTCTCCCACAGGCACTTGAAGCGCCGGTCCGCGGGTCAGAATGACCGACCGCTCTATGAAATTCTCAAGCTCCCGAATATTTCCGGGCCAATGCCATGCGGAAAGCTTCTTCAACGTTGCGGCAGGAATGGATTCGATCCGCTTCTCCATTCGTCGCCCATATTTCTGGGCGAAATACCGGACCAACAGGGGAATGTCCTCGGGACGTTCGCGTAGAGGGGGAATGCGAATGGGAAAGACGTTTAAGCGATAATAAAGGTCGCTCCGAAACTCGCGATTCTCGATCATTCTTTCAAGATCGCGGTTAGTAGCAGCAATCAGGCGGACGTCAACTTTCTTCGTTTGTGTGCTGCCGAGCCGTTCGAATTCCCGCTCCTGAAGGGCACGCAACAATTTGGGTTGAATATCCCCCGGCACATCCCCAACCTCATCGAGGAAAAGTGTGCCGCTATGCGCCAGCTCGAGCCGGCCGATTTTTTGAGAAATCGCTCCCGTGAAAGCGCCACGTTCGTGGCCGAAAAGCTCACTCTCGAGGAGCCCGGTAGGAATCGCAGCGCAGTTTAGTTTCACAAAGGTGCGGGCGCGACGCCGACTGCGATCGTGTATGGCTCGCGCAATCAGCTCTTTCCCGGTTCCTGTTTCGCCAAGCAGCAAAACCGTTGAATCGCTGGGCGCAACCGTTTCCACTAGTTCGAGCACGTGGCGCAAGGCCAAACTCTGTCCCACGATCCCTTCGAAATCCATATCGCCACGGATTTCGTTTTCCAGATAAAGCTTTTCCTGGCCGAGCTTGTCTTTGAGTTCTGTTATTTCGCCAAACGCTTGCGCATTCTCTATACCCATGGCCACCTGGTTTGCCACCTGCGTCAGAAAGGCTACTTCGTCCTCATCGAACGTGTTCTCTTCCCGCCGGGCGATTCCCAAAACTCCAAGCAGCCGGTTCCGGCTATTCAGCGGTACGTCGCAAAACGAGTGGAGACCCTCCGCTATAGCCTTCTCGTACATGTCGGGTGGTACGCTCTTCGCGTCGAGGCGGTTCACGACGACCGGTTTGCCCGTCCGGAACGCCTCCCCTGGCCCTGTCCCCTCGATAGGGCATAAGGCTGTTTCTACGAAAACACCTTTGTTCGCGGGAAAGTCTAGGGCATGAACGATCAAGTTTTTGCCGTCAGAATCGGGAAGAAAGATGGCAGCAGCATCGGCGCGAATTGCTCGGCGGACGCTAGAAGAAATTGCATGGAGCAGTTGGCAGAACTCCAGATTGGAGACAGCCTGGTTGGTAATCTCCAGAATCAGCTCCAACCGCTCCCGCGAACGCCGCGATTTCTGAAAACTCACGGCAGCATCGATTGCCAACCCGACTTGATCGGCGACCAGGCACAGAAAATCGACTTCTTCGGCAGAGTAAGCGTGTCGCAGGCAACGTCCCACACTCAGCACGCCGATACGCCGCCGGCCATTGACTACCGGCAGCGTACATGTGGATAGGATGCCCAGTTCCAGTACCGCGTCGCGGTGCTCCGGGAAGGCGGTCTGTTGGACCCAGTCGTCCGTCACCAGAGGTTTTTGGTTTTCGAAGACCCAGGCAATGGGATCTTCTTTCGCCGAACCGTTATGCAAATGGCAGTTCAACCTCTGGCCTCTAGCCTCGAGAAGCTGCCAGCAACGAGTCCCGCTATCGTCGAAACCTACGAAACAAAGATAGTCGAGCGAGATCACCTCGCGCAATTTTGCCGTGAAAGTGTCTGCCATTCCGCAGCAGTCCCCGGATGAGGCGATTGCTTTGGTTACTCGCAGCAGCGCTTCGTAGCGATTCTCGGAGGGAGCTCGCTCGATTACTGTAGCAACATTCATTCGGCCTTCCCGGAGTCAGATCTGTCGTTACGACGCAACACCAGCTGGCGACGGCGGTACGGAGTCGAACCGCCCTAAGGTCTAACTGCCCTACGGTCTATAGGATGTAAGACCGGCGCTGATTGGTACCTGGCTGACCACGGAGAGGGGGCGGCGACTGCAATCGTCTGGATACGGCAGCGGACGTGGTGCACAAACGAGCTGCTCAAGGCGGATGACTGGTTTCCGGACGGATCTCACTTACTTGTTTCTCACGTAGATAAGACGGCAAACACAACCTTGTGGAGCATTTCAGTCTTTGGTGGCTCACCTCGACACCTCGCGGATGACGCGTCAGGCGGTTCACTGTCCCCAGACGGAACTCACATTGCGTTCCGTCGCGGTAACCTGGCGTACGAGGGCGCGTGGGGTCGAGAGGTATGGGTGATGCGCTCCGACGGAACAGACCAGATCAAAATTGCCGCCGAAAGGTCGGATGGCTCGGAGGTGGGGGCGCCGACCTGGGTCCCCCGACGGCAAGCGAATCGCTTACATCAGATCGGCTTGGGCCTACAACGCACGTGGAGGTTCCGTTGAGGTGAATGACTGGCAGAGGGCACGCGCCGAGACGATATTTTCAGACGATGGCTTGAGTGCTGCGCTGCACTGGCTCTCGGATGGACGCCTCGTCTATGCCCTTGGGAACGTGAAGACCTCAAGCCGGAAAGACTCAAGCCTGTGGGTGGTGTCGCTGCAAGCATCTGGAAGGATCTCCCGCTCCCCGAAACGCATCGCCCAAGTACATGGCCGGGTTTCGCATATTACCGGGAGTCTTGATGGCAAGGTGCTGATCTTCCGCAGCGATACTTGGTCGCCGAGCGTGTACATTAGTAGCTTGACACCGGACGGCGCTCTGCTCTCCAAGAGGCGGCTAACCCTCGATCAAAGTGTTAGCATTCCATCGTCTTGGACGCCGGACAGCAGGGCAGTCCTTTTCAATTCAGACCGAAATGGAACTCCAGAGATATTCAAGCAGGCCGTCAACGAACCGTTGGCGCGCGGTCTGGTAGCTAGCGAAGACCAGCTCTCCCAGCTCTCACAACCTGGTGTCACACCCGACGGCTCGGAGATCCTTTATATTTCCACGCCGAAATCGGGCAGTCCCGAAGCTTCTTCCTCCATTTTTGCAGTTCCCATTGACGGCGGAGTTCCACGTTTGGTGCTCAAGGACGAAGGCATCTACACCGTGCAGTGTCCGCGAGTGGTATCGACGATTTGTCTGTATGGCAAGGTGAAGAAAGGTACTTAGGAAACATTCCGATTCGACGTGAGGAGCGGAAAGCGGGTAGGTGACTCACAAATCGACCCGGAGTGCAATTGGGGATTGTCACCTGATGGGTCGCAACGCGCCATTGTGCCTTACCACCCTAACCAGGAAACCATCCAACTCCGCTCTACTTCGACGGGCGAAACGCGTGATGTGGTTGTAAAAGGATGGAACGGATTGATGGGCGCGGCATGGTCCACGGACGGAAAGAGCCTCTTGGCTTCTTGGCATAACAAACAATCGGAGAGTGCATTACTGAATGTCACATTAGATGGCAGAGCATCTGTCCTGCTCCACTCCAAAAATTCCGACATCTGGAGCGCAATCCCTTCGCCGGATGGTCGTCTGCTAGCCATATGTGAATCCAGTGGCACACAAAACGTGTGGCTCATCGAGAATTTCTAGTGACTTGCTCAACCTCTGAGAGTGTAGTGCTCCCCGCTGAAACTGGACTCGCCGATTAGGTAACGAGTGCTATCTGATTAGCGGCTATGTTGAGGCTCATTTCGAACGATAGCGTCACGGAGATCGTGCATATCGGGCAGATCAGGATCCGCGCTCGCCCAGGCCTTTGCCGCCAAAGAAAGCTCGGTCAAAGCACGATGCGTATCGCCCTCGTGCTCAGCCGACAGTGCCACCGCTTAGTGAGCGCCGGGATACTCGGGGGCACGTTCGATCATTAAGTTCGCGAACTGGGCAGGGAGTTGATCTTCTACCACCCAGGCGCCGGTTGATTTAGAAAGTATTATGGAATCAAACGTTAAAGGAGCCTTGCTTCGACCGTCTGAGCTGGCACCGTTTTATCAGCGTTATTCCTGTTCTGCGACTTCAACCTCGACGTGCGTGTGTTCCTGGGCGGATCACAGTGAGCCCAGTCGCGAGCGCATTCACAGGACGAGGGTGACGAATCTAGCTTAACTTCATCCGTGATATGCTCCCGGGCCTAGGGCGAGACCTTGCCGCGATGGTTTCTTTCGATCAAAAGCCGAGGGAGGCAGGTAGTGAACAAATACATCGCTGAATTTATCGGGACGTTTTTCCTCGTGTTGACCATCGGTTGCACGGTCATCGGAAACGGTGCAGGCGCACTCGCTCCGTTGGCGATTGGTTCCGCGCTCATGGTGATGATTTTCGCGGGCGGGCATATTTCCGGGGGGCACTTCAATCCGGCTGTTACGCTGGGGGTCTGGCTGCGCGGGAAGTGTGAAGCCAAGGATGTGGCGCCGTACATGCTCTTTCAGATTATCGGGGCTGTGCTAGCGGCCCTCACGGCCAAGTTCTTGAAGGGAGGAACTCCTGTGCTGCCGCTTCAGGTTGCGACAGTACCCGCCCTACTCGCAGAATTTCTTTTCAGCTTTGCGCTTGTTTACGTGGTGTTGAATGTCGCAACCGCCAGAGGGACTTCCGGCAATTCCTTTTATGGGCTAGCAATAGGATTCACGGTGTT
>Ga0306926_10001662_pt1 | contig 22241 bp, 17 predicted proteins | sample flu12Cox44000178_FD_203759 | JGI IMG/M metagenome (GOLD analysis project Ga0306926, IMG submission 203759) | Lab enrichment of tropical soil microbial communities from Luquillo Experimental Forest, Puerto Rico - flux8day.12C.oxic.44.000.178 (v2)... | ecosystem: Environmental > Terrestrial >...
GATCCGACGCTGTGGTGGAAGGTCGGCTTCAAAGGACGACCGAATGACCGTGACCACCGGAAATCCCATGACTTCGAGCGGCTTGGCGTTCGCGGCGATCGGTGCCCGCGGATCGAGCTGATGGGATCACGACCAGAGCCGGGATCGACCAGACGACAAAATCGATACGGCCCTCATAGGCCAGCTCCTCGCTCCGTTTGGCACTCGTGTTGGACGGTCTTCCTAAGCCCTTCTCGTGGGCGGAACCAGCACCTCGACACCCGTCGTGGAGGCGACGACGACAATCGATGTTCGTCCGACGAAGAGCCCGCTCTCGACCGCCCCAACCGTCATCGCGATGTGCTGCTCGATGGCGCCCGGATCGGCGAGGGGTCCGAAACGGCAGTCGAGGATGTGGTTGCCGCCATCGGTGAGGTAGGGCTGTTCGCCGGTTGCGTAGCGCCTTTCGGGAACGCAGCCGAGCTTGGCGAGCGCTACGGCCGTGGCTTGCCAGCCGAACTGGGTGACCTCGACCGGCACTGGGGTATGCTCGCCCAGCCGCTCGACCAGCTTTTCCTGATCGACGACGATGACGAGCCTGTCGCTCGCTGCAGCTACGATCTTTTCGCGCAACAGCGCGCCGCCCAGACCCTTGATCAGGTGGAGCGTGCCGAGCTCCACCTCGTCGGCCCCATCTATCGTCAGATTAAGGCGTTGGTGCTCGGCAAAGGTCGCGATCGGGATGCCGAGCCGGCGCGCCTGCGCTGCCGTGCGCTCCGAGGTCGGAATGCCCACGACCCGCAGCCCATCTGCGACTCGCGCGGCGAGCCCTTCGATGACGAAGGCCGCGGTCGAACCCGTCCCGAGACCGACGACCATTCCGTCGTCAACCTCCTTTATCGCGCGCATTGCGGTAGCGCGCTTCAGCTGATCGCGATCGGTGCTCATGACTCCTGCCGCGCTGCCGCGTCGACGAACCACACCAACTCGCCGGCCGGTCGCAAGCGCGCCGCCGGCAGCGCCTGGTCGCGGGCCAATACCCGAGCCAGTATTTCCCGCTTATCCGGCCCGGCGACGAGAAAGGCCGTATGGCGGCTGCTTTCGAGAGCGGGATAGGTCAACGTGATGCGGGGCTCCGGCCTGGCGCCGACGACCTGGGCGACCCAAAGATTGCGCTCGTCGAGCACGCTCGTCCCGGGAAACAACGATGCCGTGTGCCCGTCCGGCCCCAGGCCCAGAAGCTGCACATCGAACAGCGGCCGCTCCCGCTCGAGGCTTTCCGAGCCGTAATAGAATTTGAGGGCGCCCTCGTAGCGGCGGGTCGCGTCCTCGAGGGTGCCGGTCGTCGAGATGCCGTGGATGTTTTCGGCCGGACTGGGCGTTCGCGCCAGCATCGCCGTCCTCACCATGCGGTAATTGCTTTCCTCGTGATCCCATGGGACGAAGCGTTCATCGCCCCAGAACCAATGCACGCGCTCCCATGGCATGGCGTCGCGAAACGGTCGCTCGGCGAGCAACTCGTAGAGCCGGCGGGGCGTCGATCCCCCGGAGAGTGAGATCGCGAAGCGACCACGACTGTCGGCGGCGAGGTCGGTGATCCACTGCGCCGCGCGCTGAGCCAGGGCTTCTGGATCCTGCGCGACCTCTATTTTCGGTGTTGCCTTCGACATTTGGCTCCTCAAGACCGGTGGGTCGAACGGCGGATCTCGGCAATTGCCCGAGCGTAGTCCGATGCATGGAAAATGTGAGAACCGGCGACAATGGCGGTGGCGCCGGCATCGCGCACCAGCCAGGCATTCTCGCCGCTCAGCCCACCATCGACCCATCACAGGATCGAGATCGCGTTCGTCGCACAAGCGCCGCGATGCGCGAATTTTCGGCAGCATCTCTGGCAGAAATTGCTGCCCGCCAAATCCTGGGTTGACGGTCATCACCAGAACAATGACGCAAAGTTCCAACACATACTCGATCAGTGAAGCCGGGGTTGCCGGGTTGAGCACCACCCCGGCGGGTTTTTTCGAGGTCGCGAATATGCGCCAGGGTGCGGTGCAGATGGATCGTCGCGCTCGGCTCGCAATGCACAAGCAGATGATCGGCGCCGGCTCGGGCGAAGTCGTCGAGGAAACGCTCGGGCTCGACGATCATCAAATGCACATCGACAGGCTTCGCCGTCGCTTTTCTCACGGCTTCGACGACGATCGGCCCGATCGTGATGTTCGGCACAAACCGCCCATCCATCACGTCGACATGGATCCAATCAGCCCCGCCGTATCCACCGCCCGGACCTCTTCGGCCAATCGGCCAAAATCGGCCGACAAGATCGATGGGGCGACGATGACTGGCCGGGTCATCGCGGCGGCAGAGCCAGCATCAGGCGATCGGCCGCCACTGCCGGCCGCTGCGCCACAGCAGATTGTCCGCCGCCTCGGGACCGGCGCTGCCTGCAGGATAGGTTTCGAGCGAGGCCGTCTGGTCGGTTTTCCACAGATCGAGGATCGGCTGGACCACCTCCCACCCAGCTTCGACCCCGTCGGCTCGGTTGAACAGCATCTGGTCACCGATCATGCAATCGTACACCAGAGTCTCATAGCCCGTGCTCGGCTCCGTCTTGAAATAGTCCTTATAGCGGAAATCCATGCGGACACCGCCCAGCGCGATCTCCGGGCCGGGGATCTTCGCACCAAATTGCAACGAGGCGCCCTCATCGGGCTGAAGATGCAGGACGAGGATGTTGGGAGTTAGAATGTCGACCGGAGTGTCGCGAAACAGCGCGAACGGCGCTTGCTTGAATTGGATGGCGATCTCGGTGGTGCGCCGGGTCATTCGCTTTCCGGTGCGCAGATAAAACGGCACGCCGGCCCAGCGCCAATTGTCGATACCGAGCCGCATCGCAACATAGGTCTCTGTGCTGCTGTCGCGGGCGATGCCGGGCTCGTCCCTGTAAGCCTTGTCCAGGGCGCCGCCGAGGTTCCCTGCAGCATATTGCCCGCGAACGGTATTGCGCCGCACCTCGGCATCGTCGAGCGGATGCACAGCCTCCAGAACCTTGTGCTTTTCGGTGCGCACCGCATCGGCATCAAAGGAATTGGGCGGCTCCATCGCGGTCATGCTGAACAGCTGGAAGACATGGTTCGGCACCATGTCGCGCAACGCACCGGTCTGTTCATAGAATCTCGCGCGCAGCTCGACCCCGACGGTCTCGGCGACGGTGATCTGCACATGGTCGATGTGATCGCGGTTCCAGATCGGCTCGAAGATGCCATTGGCAAAACGCAGCACCATAATGTTCTGGACCGTTTCCTTGCCGAGGAAGTGATCCATCCGGTAGATCTGCGATTCCGCAAGCACCTTGAGGATGCGTGCGTTCAAGGCGCGGGCGGAAGCGAGATCGGTGCCGAAGGGCTTCTCGATGATGACGCGGCGGAAGCTGCCGTTCTGTTCCCGGGCGAGGCCGGCAGCGCCGAGCTGGTCGACGATCGTGCCGAACAATTGCGCGGCGACGGCTAGATAAAAGACCGCATTGCCGCCGGTTTGATGCCGTGTTGCCGTCTTCTCGAGGGTCTCGTGGAGCCGCGCATAGGTGTCGGACTGGGTCAGGTCTCCGGCAAAATGCGAGATGCGGCTCGCGACAAAATCCCAGGCCTGGGCATCGAACGGCTCGGTTGCCGGACCCGCCGCCGTATCCGAGACAAAGCTTCTGATTCCCTCGGCAAGATAGTCGCGATAAGCATCGATCGGCTTGGGTGTGCGGTCGACGGCAATAATCGCGAAATTGTCGGACAGCAGCTTATCCTTGGCCAGATTGTAGATGGCCGGCATTAGGAGCCGCTTCGTCAAATCTCCACCGGCACCAAAAATGACCAAGGTGCATAGCGGCGCTTTTGGCGCGCGCTGCCGCGCTGCCGATCCCAGCGTCCCGTCGTCGGCCCGAACCTCCATGCGTCAAGCTCCTATTGCATGGCCTGCTCGATCGCACGGCTCAGCGTAGCGAGACCGGCATCGAGATCCCCGGTGATGTGCGCCCGCAAAGCACGCCGGCCGCGCTCGGCAAGAACGTCGTAGTCGCCGCGCGCCTGCGCCGCCTTGACGATGCCAAAAGAATAGGATTGTCCGGGCACCGCCAAGTCCGCGGCATCGTCGCATGTGATCTGCAGAAAAACGCCGCTGTTCGGTCCGCCCTTGTAGGCCTGTCCGGTCGAATGCTGGAACCGCGGCCCGAAGCCGACGCAGGTTGCGGCCTTGGTGCGGTCGCGGATGGCGCAACGAATCCGCCGCACCACATCGATATGGGCCGGGCTGCGCTCGATATAGGCGAGCAAGCCAGCGTAATCCCCCTGGCCGATCCGGCCGAAATGGGCCTTCAAAGCTGCGGTCAGGCTCGCTGCTTGCGGCTTCAGCGCGGCCTCGTTGCGCGGATCTGCGAACAGCTTGATCCCGTCGCCTTCGAAGAACGCGCGCTCAGCGGGCAGCTCGCCGGTCTTCTCATAGGCGTCCGTAAGATCGCGGGTCTTGACCTTGGCCGCCTCGACATCGGGCTGGTCGAACGGATTGATGCCGATGATCGAGCCGGCGGCCGCGGTCGCCATTTCCCAACGGAAGAACTCCTGCCCGAGCTGCATCCGGTCGTGCACGGTGATCCGCACGACTGGCTGTCCCGCGGCCTCCAGCGCCGCAACCCCGCGCTCCTGGTCCGCGTCTCGATCGGCCGCCAGCCGCAGATAAGCGAACAGGCGATCGTTGCCGTAAACCGCGGGCGCTCCCAGGGGCTCGCCATCGACCGGGACTATCCCCTTGCCGAGCTTGCCGGTCGATTCGGCGAGAAGCTGCTCGAGCCACGCGCCAAAATCGGCGATACCGGGGGAGGCCAAGATGGTCACCTTATCGCGCCCGCGACGCTGGCAAGTCCCGAGGATGGCGCCCAGGATCACCCCCGGGTTCTCGAGCGGCGGAGCGCTCGCCGCACAAGACCGCACCATCTCTGCCGTGCTTTCAAGGAAAACCCGGGGATCGATGCCGATCGCCGCTGCCGGCACCATGCCGAAATCCGACAGCACCGAATAGCGGCCGCCGATACTCGGCAACCCGTGAAAGACGCCGCGGAACCCTTCGGTCAACGCGATCTTTTCGAGCGACGAGCCGGGGTCGGTGATCGCGACGAAGCGGTTTGGTGCCTCTTTGGCGCCAACCGCCTGCCTTGCACGCTCGTAAAAATATTGCTTGAAGATGTTCGGCTCGAGCGTGCTGCCGGACTTGCTCGATACCAGGAACAATGTTCGTGCCGAGTCGATCCGCGCCTCGAACTGGCTGATCTGCGCCGGATCGGTCGAGTCGAGCACGTGCAATTTAGGGAAGCCCGGCTCGCTGAAGGTTTCGCCCAACACCTCGGGACCGAGGCTCGACCCGCCCATGCCGAGCAACAGCACATCGGTGAACCCCGAGCGTTTTACGTCATCGGCGAAGTCTTGCAGGTGGGCGACACCCTTCAGCTGCTTGTCGACGATCTGCAGCCATCCGAGCCAGTTGGCTTCGTCCATCTCGGTCCACAGCGAAGCGTCGGCGGCCCACAATCGCCTGACTTTCCCGCCCTTGCGCCAATCTTCGAGCGCTGTCTGGACATCCTTGTCCAATTCCTCTGCCAGTTTGTAGCTCATCGCGTTTAGCTTGCCGCCGAGTACCGTGCGGCGCTTATTTTGCACGGCGGCGTAGAGGTGGTCGGCGGCGTCGGCGAACAACCGCACACCGTCATCGACAAGCTTCGCGGTTACCGCGTCGATCGAGATCCCCAGCGGCGGCAACGCGTCCATCACTGCCTTCGCGCCAGCGATATCCTCTTCGAGGCTCGGGCGCAGTCGGCCATGATCCCGGAATGCGTCCATCGTCGCCGGCGGGATCGTGTTGACGGTGTCGGCGCCGATCAGCTCTTCGACATAGAGGACGTCGCTATACGCCTTGTTCTTCGTCCCGGTGCTGGCCCATAGGAGCCGCTGCGTCTGTGCGCCTTGTTGGGCGAGCCGTTGCCAGCGGTCCCCAGCGTAGATCTTTTTGGAGAGCTCATAGGCGAGCTTGGCGTTGGCGATCGCCACCTTGCCCTTGAGAGCCTGGAGCCGTGTCTTTTGAGCCGGGTCGGTAGCCGCCGCGATCTTCTTGTCGAGCTCCTCATCGACGAGCGTGTCGATGCGGCTGACGAAAAAGCTCGCCACGCTCGACACCTTGTGCGGGTCGCCGCCCTTCTTGGCGAGCGCCTCGAGCCCCGAGATGTAGGCCTCGGCGACCTCGGCATAGACTTGCTGGGAAAACAGCAAGGTCACGTTGACATTGATCCCCTCGCTGATCAAAGTCCGGATCGCCGTGAGCCCTGACTCGGTGCCCGGCACCTTGACCATCAGGTTGCGGCGGTTGACCTCGTGCCACAGCCGGCGCGCTTCCTCGATCGTCTCGTGCGTGTTCATTGCCAGGTAGGGCGAGACCTCGAGACTGATGAAACCGTCGCGTCGCTGGGTCTGCTCGTAAATGGGACTTAGCGCGTCGGCGCCCTCTTGGATGTCGCGCACCGCGAGATCTTCGAACAACGCTCCAGGGTCGAGATCTCCGGACCCCTCCGCCGCGGCGATCAGCGCGTCGTAATCGTCGCCATGGCCGATGGCTTTCTCGAAGATCGAAGGGTTCGAGGTGACGCCGCGCAGTCCGTCCTCGGTAATCAGCTTGGCCAGCCCGCCGCTCTTCAACAAATCCCGGCTGACGAAGTCGAGCCACACCGATTGCCCGTATTCCTGAAGCGTTCTCAAAGGATTGGCCATGGCTGCTACTCCTTGCGCGCCAGCTGCTGCTTGGCTGCCGCATAGACGTTGTCGCCGGTAAACCCGAATTTGACCAGCAGCTGCTTCAACGGCGCCGAGGCGCCAAAGGTCCGCATCCCGATCACCGCGCCGTGCAGCCCGGTATAGCGCTCCCAGCCGAGGGTCGAGGCTTGCTCGACCGCCACCCGGCGCGTGAGTTCGGGCGGCAGCACCGCCGCACGATAAGCATCGTCCTGCTGCTCGAACAATTCCCAGGACGGCATGCTGACCACTCGCGCGGCGACCCCCTCGGCCTTCAGCTTCTCATAGACATCGACGCAGAGCGCGACCTCGCTTCCGGTGCCCATCAGGATCACGTCCGGCTTGCCGTCTCCGGCGTCGGCGAGGACGTAGGCGCCTCGGCGGACCCCGCTGGCCGGCGCATAGCGGGTGCGGTCCAGGGTCGGCAGGTTCTGCCGGCTCAGAATCAGGCAGGCCGGCTCGTGCCTGAGCCCGAGGGCGACGCGCCAGGCCTCGGCCACCTCGTTGGCGTCACCCGGACGCAACACGATCAGCCCGGGGATGCTGCGCAATGCCGCGAGCTGCTCGACCGGCTGATGCGTCGGCCCGTCCTCGCCAACCCCAATCGAATCATGGGTAAAGACATAGACGACCGGGAGCTCCATGATCGCGGCTAGCCGGATCGGCGGTTTCATGTAATCGGAGAAGATCAGAAAACCCGAGCCGTACGGCCGCAATTTCGACAGGGATAGGCCGTTGCAGATCGATCCCATTGCATGTTCGCGGACGCCGAAATGTAAATTTCGGGCGCCATATTCGTGGGCCTCGAGATCGCCTGCCCCTTCGAATGTGAGCCTCGTCTTCGTCGATGGCGCGAGATCGGCGGCGCCGCCGAGAAGCCACGGCAGACGGGGCGCGATCGCATTCAAGACTCGAGCCGAGGAGTCTCGACTGGCGACTCCGTTCGGATCGGCAGCGAAGACCGGAATGTCCTTGTCCCAGTGCTCGGGAAGGTCGCGCCGCTGCATGCGCTCGCACTGGTCGGCGAGCTCGGGGTGGGAATTTCTATAGCGCTCGAACAGCGCCATCCAGTCCGCTCGCAGCGTCTTCCCCCGTGCCGCAAAGTTCTCAGCGAAGTGTTCGTATACCCCCTCCGGCACTAGAAATTGTGCATCCTCCGGCCAGCCATAGGAGCGTTTGGCCAGCCTGACCTCTTCCTCGCCCAACGGCTCGCCGTGCGCTCCGGAGGTGTCCTGCTTATGCGGCGCGCCGTAGCCGATGTGGCTCTCGACGATGATCAGGCTCGGCCGATCGTCGATGCGCTTGGCGATCGCGATCGCGTCGGCGATCCGCTCGCGGTCGTTGGCGTCGCTGACCCGCTGCACGTGCCAGCGATAGGCGAGAAACCGTCCGGCGACATCCTCGGAGAAGGCAAGGGCCGTGTTGCCTTCGATCGTGATGTGGTTGCTGTCGTAGATCCAGCAGAGATTGCCGAGCTGCAAATGGCCGGCGAGCGAGGCGGCTTCGCTGCTGACCCCCTCCATCATGCAGCCGTCGCCGCAGAGCGCGAACACGTCGTAATCGAACAGCGTGAAGCCCGGCCGGTTGAAATGCCGCGCGAGCCAATTCGCCGCGATCGCCATGCCGACGCTTGTGGCGACGCCCTGGCCGAGCGGTCCGGTCGTCGTCTCGATACCAGAGGTCAAATGGTATTCGGGATGACCCGGGCACTTGCTGTCGAGTTGGCGAAAATGCCGCAGATCGTCGAGCGATACCGTTGGCGTGCCGAGCCGCTCGTAATTCTCGTCGACCGATTTGACGCCGGTCAGGTGCAGCATCGAATAAAGGAGGGTCGAGGCATGGCCGGCGGAGAGCACGAAACGGTCGCGGTTCGGCCAGATCGGATCCTCCGGATCGAAGCGAAGAAAATCCTGCCACAGCGTATAGACGACCGGCGCCATCGCCATTGGTGTGCCCGGATGGCCGGATCTCGCCTGCTGAACCGCATCGATGCACAGGGTGCGAATGGTGTTGACGCAGATTTCGTCGATCGAACCGCGTGGCGCCATGACGTTGTCCCTCCAAAAAGTTCGCACCGGTGGAGGTGGTTTGGTCGGTAACGGTCTTAGCGGACGTTCTGGCAGCGGCCAGCCGCACTAAACAGTTGTGTCGCTACCCCGCGATGGCTGCACCTGCAGCAGATCTACGCCATGATTTCGCCTTTAGGTTGAAGACTTCCCTCCGGCCGGGGTCGACGGAGTCGTCCCCTTTTCAACCTACCACTCCGCGCCCAGCCGCGGTGCTTTTGGCGACTGAGGTGTCTCGAACATCTAGGTGTGGCGCCCTCTCGCCTGCGGCAAGGTGCTCCACGGCCTGAACGAGGATGCCGACCGCCGCCGCAAGGCACAAAAGCCGTTGGACCCTGCTGCCTACCATGCTCGCCCCCGCGCCGAAACCCGGCCGCCCGCGGCTGACAATGCCGGGCTCAAAGCTGTGATGCAATGTTGGCCTAATTGAGTACGGTTCCCTGCTTTATCCCTGTTAAGCTGCAAACGCAGTGATTCACTCCCTGTTCCGCCAAAAGAATTTCTCTGTTAGCGGCGATTAATTCCCTGTTCGCTAAACTAGGGGCCGGCCGGTCGGGGCAGGTCAACCTCCCGGTTTCTCGACGTTGTCCGCCGAACTCGTAGCGCATCGCCGAGAGCACCTTGCCCGCGAAATCCGCTTCGCCGCGCGAGCTGAAGCGCTCATAGAGTGCCGCCGTTAGGACATGGGCGGGTACGGCCTCGTCGATCGCCGCCTTGATTGTCCAGCGCCCCTCGCCGGAGTCCGAAACACGCCCTGCAAAACCGGAAAGAGCCGCGTCTTTGGTGAGCGCATTCGCGGTCAGGACCAAGAGCCAGGAGGCGATGACGCTGCCGCGCCGCCACAGCTCCGCGATGTCCGGCAGGTTCAAGTCATATTGATAATGCTCGGGGTCGCGCAGCGGCGTGGTTTCCGCATCGGCGGCATGGGTCTCTTTGCCGACGTTCTATGCCCAGGTCAAAGGGTTCGGCCAGGACAGCCCTTACGAGAACAACCTCGCCTTCGACATGATCGCCCAGGCCTGCGGCGGCACGATGGCGATCACCGGTGAGCGCGACGGGCCCCCGTGCAAGCCGGGTCCGACCTTGGGCGACACCGGGACCGGCATGCTATTGGCGATCGGCATCCTGCCCGCAACCGGTCATCGACCACGGCCATCGGGTCCCGTCCCATCTTGCAGGTGCAGGTCGCGTGAAAAACGGTCGACCCGTATTGCCGCGCGTAATCCAACAGCTCGTCGTCGCTCTGCACGTCGCCGCCGGGGAGGTTTTCGGCGACGACGTAGCTCTTTAGCGCGGGGGCGGCGAAGAGCCGGCGCGCCATCCTGAGACCGCCAATCACGGCGCGGCGGTCGGTCTCCTCGGAGAGATAGCGCGGATTGATCGCCGGCGGGTCGCCAGGCCGGTTCGAGCGGGCTTCAACATAGCCGCGTGACAGCGGGCGCATCTGCCAAATGCCGGCGGTCATGCCGGGCTTGTCGTCGAGGCGGCGGATCGGCCCCGGGGCGAAGCTGCCGGACGCCAACATGCACTGGATGTCGGGCGTAGCCGATTCATCCAGCACCTTGACCGAAGCGGCAACGAGGGAAGCCGCATAGGTCAGCATGCCGGTCCCGGCGAACAGATAGCGCAGCACCTCCCCGGCAAACGGCAGCCCGCGCGAGGTCTCGTTCAGTGTCTTGACACCTTTCACGACACAGGTGATGCGCGCCAGATAATGGTCCTGCAGGTTTTTGCCGACCCCCGGCAGCGCATGATGCACGGCAATGCCGACACGGCCCAGATGCTCGGGCTCGCCGACGCCCGAGAGCTGCAACAGATGCGGCGAGCCGACGGCGCCCTCTGCCAGGATCACCTCGCGCGCCGCATCGATGCGCTCGACCCGGCCGCCGCGCGAATACTCGACGCCGACCGCGCGGGTCCCGGCGAACAACACCCGATGCGCCAGCGCATTGGTGAGGATCTCGAGATTGGGCCGCTTCTTCGCCGGGCGCAGATAGGTGCGCGCCGCACTTTGGCGTCTTCGTCCGCGGCGCGTCTGCTGGACCCAGCCGATGTTGTCGCCCGAGCCCGGAGGCAGATGGTTGACGTCTTCGTGATATTCGAGGCCGCTCTCGATGCCGGCCTCGATGATCTTGTGGCAGAGCAGCGGCTTGTCGGCGGTCCGCGAAGTCAACAGCGGTCCACCCTTGCCGTGGAAATCGTCGGCCTCGCCCTCCCAATCTTCGGCTTTCTTGAAGTGCGGCAGCACGTCGTCCCACGACCACCCGCGATTGCCGAGCTGAGCCCAGTGATCGAAATCCTCGGGTTGGCCGCGGACATAGATCATCCCGTTGATCGAGCTTGAACCGCCGAGCACTCGGCCGCGCGGATAAAGGACGGCCCGCCCATTGACGCCGGGATCGGGTTCGGCGGTGAAGCCCCAGGTCAGCTTCGGGTGATCCATCAACTTCATGTAGCCGGCCGGGATGTGAATGAGCGGGTTCCAGTCACGTCCGCCCGCTTCGAGCAGCGCGACACGTGCGTCGGGGTCCTGGCTCAGCCGGTTGGCCAATACGCACCCCGCCGAACCTGCGCCGACGACCACGTAGTCCGCCTGCATGCTGCACTCCTCCGCGCGTTCTGACCTCGGCAGACGCTACACCGGGCTGGAGCGGGCACGAAAGAGGCAAGCCTTCCTCAAGCGCGGTATGATATAGATCCATAGAGCTGCCGGCGGCCAGGGACGCTGAGCGGTTGACGCCCGAGAGGAGGACCTGACCATGGGTTGGCTCGAGGGACAGGTGGCGCTGGTGACGGGCGGCGGTTCGGGCATCGGCCGGGCCGTGGTTGCGCGGTTCATCGAAGAAGGCGCCCGCGTCGGAGTGTTTGATCGCGTCGCGGAGAGAGCCGCCCAGCTGCGGGCCGATTTCGGCAACAATGTGGTTGCCCTGACGGGCGATGTAGCCCAACTGAGCGACAACAAGCGGGCGGTCGCTGAGACGGTCGGCGCCTTTGGACGCCTGGATATTTTTGTCGGCAATGCCGGCGTCTTCGACGTGTACGCGCCTCTGGCGGAGTTTGCGGAGGAAAAGCTTTCGCAAGCCTTTGACGAGCTGTTTGCTGTCAACGTCAAGGGATGCGTTTTTGGCGCCAAGGCCGCATTGCCCGAGTTGATGAAGACTGAGGGTTCGATGGTCTTTACCGCCTCGGTCGCGGGGTTGAACTCGGGCGGCGGCGGGACGCTCTACACTGCCTCTAAGCATGCGGTGGTGGGACTGATCCGGCAGCTCGCCGTGGAGGTTGGACCGCGCGTCCGGGTCAACGGCGTCGCCCCCGGCGGCACGATGACCGATCTACGCGGGTTGGTCGTACTGGATCAGGACGACCACTCGCAATTCGCCGATCCCGGCATGGAGGAGCGGCTGCGCGGCGGCAACCCATTGCAGTTGGCGCTGCAGCCCGAGGATCTCGCGGGCGCTTATGTGTTCCTGAGTTCGCGCACAAATGCCAAGGGCATCACAGGCACCATTCTGACGGTCGATGCCGGCTCGATGCTGCGGATGCCGCGACGCCGCCAACAGAACCAGTAAAGGGACGGCCGATGTCGACCGATATGCTCAAGCTCGTCGATGCCGAGAACGGCCTGATCAGTCGCCGCATCTTCATCGAGCAGGAGATCTACGAGCAGGAGCTCAAGCAGATTTTCGCGCGCTGCTGGCTGTTCCTGTGCCACGACAGCCAGATTCCGCAACCGGGTGATTTTTTTACCACTTACATGGGCGAAGACCCGGTCCTTGTCGTGCGCGACACGGCGGGTCAGGTTCGCGCATTCCTCAATGTCTGCCGCCATCGCGGCAATCGTCTGTGCCGCGCCGAGATCGGTAATGCCGCGAGCTTCACCTGCGCCTATCACGGCTGGACCTACCGGAATGACGGGCGGCTCGTCGGCGTCCCGTATCTCAAGGAAGCCTATCACAATGAATTCGATCGAGAGCGTTGGGGCCTCGTCCCGGTCGCTCAGCTCGACAGCTACAAGGGGTTGCTGTTTGCCACCTTCGACGCCGAGACGCCGCCGTTGTGCGACTATCTCGGCGAGATGACTTGGTATCTGGACGCGTTCTTTGACCGCCGTGAGGGTGGGATCGAGGTCGTCGGCGGCATACACAAATGGATCATGCCGTGCAACTGGAAATTCCCCGCCGAAAATTTCGGCGGCGACGGCTATCACACGTCTTGGAGCCATCTCTCGGCTATCCAGACCGGCTCCGGCGGCGACTTCCGCCTCAAACCGGATCCGCAGGGGGTGATGCTTTCTCCAGGTAACGGCCACTGCGTCATCGGGGTCGGCCCCGATACAGTCGCCGATCCGCCGGCGCCGGAGATCCTGGCCTACGAGGCGGCGATCCTTCCAGAGATGAAGAAGCGCCTCGGGCGGCGCCTCGACCGCGTCAAGCCCACTGTCGGGACAGTGTTCCCGAACTTCTCGATGCTAAGGCCTGTGTCTCGCACCTTCCGGGTCTGGCACCCAAGGAGGCCCGACAAGACCGAGGTATGGGCATGGGTCTTTGCCGACAAGGCCGCCCCCGCCGCGGTCAAAGAAGCGATTCGCCTGGCCGGCGTGCGGGCGTTCGGCCCGTCGGGGACTTTTGAGCAAGATGATATGGACAACTGGCAGGGCTGCACGCAGACCGGACGAGGCGTGGTCGCTCGCCGCTATGCCTTGAGCTACGAAATGGGTCTGGGGCGCGAGCAGTTCGACGCGGATCTCGGGGCATTGGCAAGCGACTACCGTTACAGCGAAAGCAATCATCGCGGCTTCTACCGCCGTTGGGCGCAGCTGATGGCGGCCGAAAGCTGGGCAGACCTCACCGCAAACGCTTGAGGAAGAACACATGGCGACAGATATTGCCGGCCTCGTCGATGCCGACCGCGGTCTGATCGGGCGCCGCATCTACGTCGAGCCCGAGATCTACGAGCAGGAGCAGGAGCGGATCTTCGCCCGCTGCTGGCTGTTCCTGTGCCATGAGAGCCAGATCCCGCAACCGGGCGATTTCTTCACAACCTACATGGGTGAAGACCCGGTTCTCGTGGTGCGCGACAGCGGCGGGCAAGTGCGCGCCTTCCTCAACGTCTGCCGCCACCGCGGCAACCGTCTGTGCCGCGCCGATTCCGGCAATGCCGCCAGCTTCACCTGCGCCTATCACGGTTGGACCTACCACAATGACGGGCGGCTGGTCGGCGTGCCGTGGCTCAAGGAGGCCTACTACAACGAATTGGAGCGAGACGAGTGGGGCCTCAAACCGGTAGCGCAGCTCGATAGCTACAAGGGCCTCTACTTCGCCACCTTCGACCCCGAAGCGCCACCGCTGCGCGAGTACCTCGGAGAAATGACTTGGTATCTCGACGCCTTCTTTGACCGGCGCGAGGGCGGCATCGAGGTGATCGGCGGAATGCACAAATGGGTCATGCCGTGCAATTGGAAATTCCCGGCCGAAAATTTCGGCGGCGACGGTTACCACGTGCCGTGGAGCCATCTCTCGGCCATCCGGACTGACTTCGCCTCCGGCGCGTCGACCAAACCGGAGACCGGGGGGACCCAGGTCTCCCCCGGCAACGGCCACGTTCTGCTCTGCTTCGGCCCAAACGACGTGGCCGACCCGCCGATACCCGAGATTCTTGAGTATGAGCGTCAAATTCGTCCCGAGGTCGATAAGCGGCTCGGGTCCCGCTCGGGTCGGGTCAACCCGGTCGTCGGCACTCTCTTCCCGAATTTCTCGATGCTGCGAGCCACCTCGCGCACCTTCCGCGTGTGGCATCCGCGCGGCCCCGACAAGACCGAAACGTGGTCTTGGGTATATGTCGACAAGGCCGCGCCATCACACATCAAGGAGGTGCTGCGCCTGACCGGGGTGCGGGGATTCAGCCCATCCGGCACGTTCGAGCAGGACGACATGGACAACTGGCAGGAATGCACCCGCACCTGTCGAGGCTTTGCTTCGCGGCGGATGGCGACGAACACGCAAATGGGCCTCGGGCACGAGCGCTTCCGCGTGGACCTCAATGCTTGGTCCAGCGACTTTCGCATCAGCGAAAGCAATCATCGGCAGTTTTATGGGCGGTGGGCGCAGCTGATGCAGGCCGACAGCTGGGCTCAAGTGCCGCGCGGTAACGGATGGTCGAGGAACGGTCATGTCGGGCATAAATGAGGATGTTACCCGCGAGGTCGAACAGTTCCTCTACCGGGAAGTCCGTTTGCTCGACGAGCGGCGCTTTCACGAATGGCTGGAGCTGCTGACCGACGACATCCGCTATTGGATGGGCAGCCGGACCAACCGTTATCCCCGGCGAAGCAAAGCGATTGCGATCCTCGACCCGGACCGCTACGTCGAGGACGATATAACCAAGGAGGACGAGCTCGCGATCTTTGGACGAAGACAGGCAGACATTGGGCGCGCGAGTTGCGCGTCTCGATACCGGCATGGCCTGGGCGGAGGACCCGCCGTCGCGCACGCGACATATGATCAGCAACATCGAAGTCGAGCCCGGAGACACGACACAGGAGATCAAGGTCTATTCTAATTTCATTGTGTACCGGAGCCGGGCCGAGACCGAAGAGGATTTTTACGTCGGCGCGAGACGCGACATATTGCGGCGGGTTGCCGGCGCCTGGAAGATCGCAGGCTGCAAGATCATTCTCGACCAGAACGTCCTGTCGGCGAAGAACGTCAGCATCTTCTTCTGAGCCTCCAGGCTGCCGAGAGGGCTAGGACGACCACAGCGCGCTCGTCGCGAGCCGGGCGCCCTTGACCAGCGCTTCGAGCTTGGCCCAGGCGATCTGCGGATGGATACGGCCGCCGAGACCGCAATCCGTGCCGGCGATCACGTTCTCGCGGCCGACGACACGGGCGAAGGTCAGGATCCGATCGGCGACGAGTGCCGGGTGCTCGACGACGTTGGTCGCGTGGCTGACCACCCCGGGAATCAGGATTTTGCCATCCGGCAGTTTGACGTCCTGCCAGACCCTCCATTCATGGGCGTGACGGACATTGCCGGCTTCGACCGAGAACGCTCCGGCATGCACCTGTAGCAGCACGTCAACGATGCTCCTGAGCGGCAGGTCGGTTGTGTGCGGTCCGTGCCAGCTGCCCCAGCAGATGTGATAGCGGATGCGATCCTCGGGGAGGCCGCGCAGCGCGTGATTGAGCGCCTCGACCCGCACCGTGGCGAATTTCTTGTATTCCTCGAGGCTCGGCTCGGGATCGGCCATGTCCCAGGTGTCGGGCAGGCCGGGATCGTCGAGCTGCAACACAAAGCCCGCCTCGATGACGGCCTGGTATTCCTCCCGCATCGCCTCGCCCAACGCCTGGAGGAATTCCTCGTCCGAAGCGTAATAACGGTTCTGGCGCCGGGCAAAGCTCCCCGGGGCGACCGAGGTGATGAACCCCTCCTCGGCATTCACCTTGGCGAGGGCCGCTTTGAAATTGGCGAGATCAGTGCGGACAGCCTCACGGCAGATATAGGTAATCGGCCCGGTGAACACCGGCGGCCGGCCGCCTAGCGAGCTTGACGAGCGGTAGAACTCGGCGAATTTCTGCCGATCCCGCCTGCCGGCGAGTGCCGGGAGGCGGCCGGGCTCGCCGGGCTCCCAGCCGCTCAGCCGCCCCCAGGCATAGCTCGACCATGCGCCATAGTCGATCGGCCCGGATGTGGTCTTGCCGAACTCGCCGTCATTGATGATGTCGACACCGATCTCGGCCTGATGCCCGCACACCTCCTCGACCGCGGCGGCCAACCGCTCGGCGTAGATATTCGCGTCATAGCCCTCGCCGGCGAATTTTGCGCGGTTGACTTCGATCAGCGGGTCGGGCCGCGGCAGGCTGCCGACATGCGTCGTAAGGATGCGTTTGTCGCTCCGCTTCATGATGTCCCACCTCCGAATTGACCGCCTGCGAAACCGTAGCGTAGGCTTCGCCCAATTGAGATCCCGCGGATAGAGCCATGCAAGTCTCGTATTTCGAAACCGCGCGCTACCAGGTGCCGCCGACGGTTCCGACCGACTGGCCCGTGCCGCCCGGGGCCTATGATCCCGATACCGGGGCGCAAGCCTACCAGGGCATGATCGACCGCATGCACTACGTCGAAGAGCTCGGCTTCGACTGGATCAGCGTCTCGGAGCACCATTATTCGCCGCGCATCCTGACGCCGAATACCGCGGTCTCGGCCTCTTTCATGGCTGCCCATTCGAAAAACATAAAGATCGCCGTGCTCGGCCCGATCGTCTCGCAGAGCAATCCGGTGCAGGTCGCCGAGGAATTGGCGATGCTCGACAACCTGGCGCAGGGGCGGCTGGTCGTCGGGCTGTTGCGCGGGACACCCAACGAATATCTGACCTTTGGTCTCAACCCGGCCGAGGCGCGGGAGCGCACGACCGAGGGTATGGAGCTGTTCCTGAAGGCGTGGACCGAGCCGCAGCCCTTTGGCTGGCAGGGCCGCCACTTCCAATACCGCACGGTGTCGGTCTGGCCGCGGCCGCTGCAGCAGCCGCTGCCGCCGATTTATTCGCTCGGCACCAGTGCGGAATCCTGCGAACTTGCCGCGCGCCATCATATCGGGCTCGGCGTCTCGTTTGCGCCGTTCCCGGTCGTGGCCAAGTCGACGCGGCATTATCGCCAGGAATGCGCCCGCTGGGGCTGGGAGCCCACACCCGAGCAGATGCTCTATCGCGCCAACATCCTATTGGCCGAGACCGACGACGAAGCCCAGGAGCTGCTGGAAAAGCAGCGCAAGGGGCCCGCACCCTTCCCGATGCGGGCCGGGGTGCGCGACGCCCTCTTAAAGCTTGATTCCCGGAATGTCGCGGGCGAGCCTCGCACGCCGCCTGTCGGCGGGGTGCTGCCGACCTCGTTCTACGGCAGCCCCGACACGGTCGTCGAACAGATCAAGCGCTGCCGCGAGGAAGTCGGCGTCGGCGTGCTCGATCTTGCCTTTCAGAATCCCGGCGCGCCCGACACCGGACGCCTGCTGCACTCGCTCGAGGTCTTCGCTGAGAAGGTGTTGCCGCGCATCCGCGACGTTTGAGCCCGACCCAATGGGTCATGCGTGCCGGATTCCCCTGTTCTACGCGGAAAAACAGCAAAAAACCCCTGTTTCGGCCTTCCGCAGGCCGAAATACGGCCTTGCAAGTGATTGATTTTATTTGGCTTGACGTGAAATTCCGCTACGGCGCCGAACAGCGGAATTTTTTCGGCCTTACAGCGGAATTAAATGGCCTAACAGCGGAACTGCAGCGGAATTTCTAATGGCGATTTCCGGCACCCCCACCCTACCCCTCCCCCGCAAGCGGGGGAGGGAATGGGAGGGGGCATGAAGGTCTCGTATTTCGAGACCGCGCGCTATCTCGCACCGCGGCCATTGCCGGCCGAATGGCCGGTGCCGCCGGCCGCCTATGACCGCGAAGCCGGGGTCGAGGCCTATCGCGGCATGGTCGAGCGGATGCAATTTGTCGAGAAGCTCGGCTTCGACTGGATCAGCGTCTCCGAGCACCACTATTCGCCGCAGCGCCTGACCCCGAACCCGGTCGTCTCGGCCGCCCATCTGGCGGCCTTTTCGCGGAAGATCAAGATCGCGGTGCTCGGCCCGATCATCTCGCAAAGCAACCCGGTGCAGGTCGCCGAGGAGCTGGCGATGCTCGACAACCTGATGCCGGGCCGCCTGGTGGTCGGGCTGCTGCGCGGCATCACCGGCGAGTATCTGACCTACGGGCTAAACCCGGCTGAGGCGCGGGAGCGCACCACCGAGGGAATGGAGCTGGTCCTCAAGGCCTGGACCGAGGCGCAACCCTTTGGCTGGCAGGGCCGTCACTACCAGTTTCGCATGGTTTCGGTGTGGCCGCGCCCAGCGCAACAGCCGCACCCGCCGACCTACGCCCTCGGCACCAGCCGAGAATCCTGCGAGTTCGCCGCGCGCCATCGTCTCGGCCTCGGCGTCTCCTATGCGCCGTTCGGGGTGATCGCCAAAGCGACCCGCTACTACCTCGAGCAATGCGGCCAATACGGTTGGGAACCGGCTCCAGAGCAGATCATCTACCGGGCAAACATCCTGATCGGCGAGACCGACGAGGAAGCGCAGGATCTGCTTGAAGCGCAGCGCGGGGCGCGGCGGGGTTTCACGCCACCGCCGCCTGTGCGCGACGCGCTGTTGCAGCTCGATTCCCGCAATGTCGCCGGTGAAGCGCGCACGCCCAACGTCGGCGGGGTCTTGCCGACGAACTTTGTCGGCTCACCGGATACGATCGTCGGGCAGATCAAACGTTGCCGCGAGGAGAGCGGCGCCGGTGTCATCGATCTGATGTTCCAGATCCCGCGATCCGACGGTCTGAGCTTCCTGATGCGCTCGCTCGAATTATTCGGAACAAAGGTGTTGCCGCGCATCCGCGATGTCTGATTTTCCCGCGTCATTGCGAGGAGCGAAGTGACGCGGCAATCTCGATCTCGTAAGTGCGCGCGAGTTTGCTTCGCTTCGCTCGCAATGACGGCATGCAAGAAGGGGTGAGCGGAAAGAGCGGGCATGAAGCTGATCGTCACGATGGGAATCCGCCGGCTTCCGAGCCGGCCGCGACCGCTGCAGGATCTCTACAAGGAGCACCTCGAAGAGTCGGTGCTGGCCGAAGAACTCGGCTTCGACAATGTCTGGGCGAGCGAGCACCATTTCTCGCCGGATGCCTGGAACCCGTCACCGCTCACATTCCTGACGGCGGTGGCGGCGCGCACCACACGGGTTCGCGTCGGCACCTATGTGCTACTCCTGCCGTTTCACAACCCGATCCGGGTGGCCGAAGACATCGCCGTCCTCGACAACATCTCTAACGGTCGGGTCGATCTGCCGGTCGGGGTAGGCTCGGCCCCAGAGGAATTCCGTACTTTCGGCATACCATTCAATGAACGGCTCGGCCGGACCTTTGAGGCGCTTCGGATCATCGAGCGCTGCTTTTCCGGCGAGGAGTTCACCCACAAAGGCAAATACTACGACTTCCCCAATGTCCGGATGACGACACCCCCCGTGCAGAAGCCCGGTCCGCCGATCTGGGTTGCCTCGATGGGCGACCAGAGTGTCGCCTGGACGGCGCGGCGCGGTTATCACCTGGCCGCAGGCGCCGGCCGTGGCCACGCCAGATACGAGGAGCTCCTGGTCCAGCACGGCCATGACCGCTCGACCCGGCAGGTCGCTTCCATCCCGATCCGCGTGCATCTTGCCGAGACCCGTGAGCAGGCCTGGGACGAGGCAGAGGCGGGCCTGCATCAGGTCCTGAATTTTTACGGGACCCGGGTCGACCCGCAGTCGGCGACCTCGGCCGCGGGCGTTCTCGACCGGCTCCCGCCGATCGGAGAATTCCGTAACGTGCCCGGCATCGGGCATCGCGGCACGCCTTTCCTGGTAGGCACGCCGGCGGAGGTCGGCCGGGCTCTGGGCCAATACCGCGACAAACGGCTGACCCATCTCAGCCTCAACTTACACCACCCGGGCATGGAAACGAGCGCCGTCCGCCGCTCGATGGAGATGTTTGCCAGGGAGCTCATGCCTTCTGTAAAGACATGGTGATCAGCGAAGGGAGTTAAGGTGGCGCAACCAGAAGGCAGACCGGCGCCCGGCGCCGCGTTTCAGGAAGACCATGTCGAGACCGATGGGTTTCGCATCCGCTACATGCAGGCCGGGGCCGGTCCGCCGCTGGTGCATCTGCACGGCGCCGGCGGCCTGCAGCTGACGCCAGGCCACGATCTACTGAGCCGGCAGTTCCGCGTGATCGCCTTCGAGATGCCCGGCTTTGGCCAGTCGTCGGAAAACACCCGGACGCAGAGCATGCCGGAACTCGCCGCGACCATGGCAAAAGCGGTCGAGAAGCTCAGGATCGACAGCTTCAACCTGATGGGCACCTCGTTTGGCGGCAAGACAGCGCTATGGCTGGCCTCGCAGCGGCGCGAGAAAGTGCTCGCGCTGGTCCTCGAAGCCCCCGCCGCGATCCGCCCCGAGGGGGCACGCGCCCCTTCAGGGTCGCCCGAAGAGAGGGCGCGCCGGCTCTACGCCCACCCCGAGCGGGTCCCGCCAATGCCGCCGCCCGATCCGGCGGTTCAGGCGAAGACGCAGCGGCTGGTCGGGCGCCTGCGCGGCCCCGACCGCGACGCCGACCTCGAGCGCCAGTTGGCCGACCTCGCGACCCCTACCCTCGTCCTGTTTGGCACCGTCGACCGCGTGATCCCGCCGGAGATGGGCCACATCTACAAGGAGCTGATGCCGAACGCCCATCTGGTCTTCGTCTATGACGCCGGGCACGCGATCAGCACCGATCGCCCGGAAGCGTTCACCGAAGTCGTCGCCGACTTCCTCGAACGCCACGAAGCCTTTGTGATCAGCCGCACCCCAACCGTGATCCACCCCTGACTACGAGCGCAACGACGGTTTGTCCTGCCGCCAAATTTACCCTCACAGCCAGCTTTTTAACCCTCTCCCCCCGCCGGCCGGGGGGAGAGGGAAGGGTGAGGGGGGCCGATCTGGGGAGGGTCTGAACCGGATAGATATCGGACATTATGGACCGGATAGATGGCTGACAGGTTTTCTCGGTCGGCAAAGGGGGACTTTGCCGATGCCGTGGAAGGAAACCTGCGTCATGGACGAGACGGGGTGCGCCGCTGCCGGCGTGCCGTCGATCACCGCCGTCCAGCCAGTGCATGTTGCGACCTGGATCGAGGCGTCGACGCGCGAGCTGGCAGCACCCTCCGTCAAGCAACGGCTCGCGGCTCTACGGCATTTATTCGACTGGCTGGTCAACGGCCAGGTCGTGCCGATCAACCCGGCGCACACAGTGCGAGGGCCCCGTCACGTCGTGACCTCCGGGCAGACGCCGGTGCTCGATCCTTCGGAAGCGCGGGCGCTGCTCGACAGCATCGATGTCTCGACGCATGCCGGCCTGCGCGACCGCGCCCTTATTGGTCGCCTTCACGCGAGCCGACGTTGGTACCGAGGCCGCATGCCTCGACTTCGTCAACGGTACCGCGCAACAGTTCGGACGCCTCGACATCCTGATCAACAATGCCGGCATCCGCAATTACGAGAAGGTCGACGAGGCGAGCGCGGCGAGCTGGAACGAGATCCTCAACGTCAACCTGATGGGCTATGTCTTCTGTGCCAAGGCGGCGGTTCCGCTGATGCGCCGCAACAAGGGCGGCGCCATCGTAAACGTCGCCTCCGTGCGTTCCGTCGTCGCCGGCGGCGGCAACCTGCAGTACGACACCACCAAGGCCGCGGTCGCGGGCTTGACGCGGGCGCTCGCCGCCGACCACTCGCCGGAGGGCATTCGTGTGAACGCCGTCGGCCCTGGCCCGATCTTCACGCCGTTCCATCAGCG
>Ga0306926_10001663_pt1 | contig 22237 bp, 19 predicted proteins | sample flu12Cox44000178_FD_203759 | JGI IMG/M metagenome (GOLD analysis project Ga0306926, IMG submission 203759) | Lab enrichment of tropical soil microbial communities from Luquillo Experimental Forest, Puerto Rico - flux8day.12C.oxic.44.000.178 (v2)... | ecosystem: Environmental > Terrestrial >...
GCCCGGTCACGGAGACTTGAGGGTCCGGACGTTGGCGCTTACAACGTCTGGCGTTTAGCCACTTGGGGCTCAAGGATACCCGCGGGGCGCGCGCGCCGAGGGACAACGCCATGGCAGCCGCCGACATTCCCGGCAGCGATGAAGAACGCGCGGAAGCGGCGCTGATCGCCGCAGCCGGAAAAATCCTGCGCGGCGACAATCGCGAGGTGCCGGAGGATTTCATTGCCGCGTTGTTCGCCCACGCGGTACCCGAAGATCTCATGCGATACGATCCGCGCCAGCTTGCCGATTTGGCTGCGGATGCCTGGTCGCTGCTCGCCGTGCGCAAGCCTGGCGTGCCGAAGATCCGCCTTAATACTCCCGGTTTGCCCGGCCACGACCGGCTGCGCGCCGATTCGGTGCTCGAAGTCGTCAGCGACGACATGCCATTCCTGGTGGATTCGGTTCTCGCCGAGCTCGCCGAGCGCGGTATCGATGTCCGTTTCGTCGTGCATCCGGTGCTCGCCGTGGTGCGCGACGACGCCGGCCGTCTGATCGCCTTCAAGGGCACGAAGCCTGCTGCTGGCGCGCTGCGCGAAAGCGTCATCTATGTCCATCTGGAGCGCATCGACGAGGAAGCGCAGCGCGCCGAGATCGTCGCGGCCATCGAGCGGGTGCTCGCCGACGTTCGCGTCTGCGTTCACGACTGGCGGGCGATGACCGCGCGCGTCGCCGACGTGATCGCTGGCCTCAAGTCCAATCCGCCGCCATTGCCGGCAGCCGAGATCGAAGAGGCCATCGCATTTCTCGAATGGCTCGCCGACAACAATTTCACCTTCCTCGGCATTCGCGACTATCGCTTCACGCCCGCCGTGGACGCGCTCGAGCCCGTGTTCGAGAGCGGGCTCGGGATATTGCGTTCGCGGGATATGCCGGTACTTCGGCGATGGAACGCGCCTCTGCTGATCACGCCGGAAATGCGGGCGCTGCTCAGGCAACCGACGCTGCTCATCGTCACAAAGGCAGCCGTGCGTTCGCGCGTGCATCGGCGCGTCTACATGGACTATGTCGGGGTGAAGCGCTTCGATCGCGACGGCGGGCTCGTCGGCGAATTTCGCATTGTCGGGCTGTTCACCTCCACGGCGTATACGCGCTCGGTGCGAACGATCCCATACTTGCGGCGCAAGGTCGACGCAGTGATGACGCGCGCCGGCTTCGATCCGGACGGTCACTCGGGCAAGGCTCTGGTCAACGTGCTCGAGAATTATCCGCGCGACGAACTGTTTCAGCTTGATGAAGATACCCTCTACCAATTCGCGCTGACGGTGTTTCAGCTCGACGAGCGGCCGCGCGTGCGGGTATTGCCGCGGCGCGACCGCTTCGGTCGCTACGCCTCGATCCTCGTTTACGTCCCGCGCGAGCGCTACGACAGCACGGTGCGCAAGGCGATTGGAGATTATCTTGCCGACGCCTACAGAGGCCACGTGAGCGCATTCCATCCCTTCTTCCCCGAGGGACAGCTGGTTCGCGTCCACTTCATCGTTGCGCTCTCGCCGGACCAGTCGGCCAATCCGGACCGCGCCAGCCTCGAGCGCGCCATCGAGGCGATCGTGCGCACCTGGGTCGACGAGCTCGGCGAGGAATTGGCGCGCAACTACGACCCCTTGCGAGCACGCGCGCTGTTCAATCAGTACCGCAACGCCTTTTCGCAAGGTTATCGGGAGAACTATCCCCCAAGCACAGCGCTCGGCGATATCCGCATGATCGAAGGGCTCTCGCCGAGCCGTCCGCTCGGCGTGGACTTTCACCGGCGCGACTCTGATCCAACCAACTGCGTCGGATTGAAGGTGTGGAGTTACAACCGGCCGATCCCGCTCTCCGAACGCGTTCCCGTGCTCGAGAACATGGGATTCAAGGTCGTCGACGAGCGCACCTATCAGATCGCGCGTCGTGCCAAGGAGGGGGCGCAGCATGACGATCATGCGCGCGCGCAGACGCAACGCGAATCCGACGTCTGGTTTCATGACATGCTGCTCGAGCGCGCCGACGGTCGCGCGGTCGATCTCGACGCCACCAAGCACAGCCTCGAGGCGGCCTTCATTGTGGTGATGCGCGGCGGTGCCGAGAACGACGGCTACAATGCCCTCGTGCTGGCGGCGGGGTTGAAGTGGCGCGACGTGGCGCTCATTCGCACCATGTCGCGCTTTCTGCGGCAAGTCCAGGTGCCCTACTCCCAAGGCTATATGGGAACGACGCTGGTCAAGCACGCCTCGATCACCGCCGATCTCATACGCTTGTTCGCAACGCGCTTCGATCCGCGGATCGACGTCTCCGCCGATGAGCGCAAGGGGCGCGAGGCCAAAATCGCAGGCACGATCGAATCCGCGCTTACAGGAGTTGAAAGCCTGGACGAAGACCGCATCCTGCGCCGCTTCGTCAATGTGATCGCCGCGGCCATCCGCACCAATTTCTATCAGATCGACGCCACGGGCCAGCCGAAGCAGCTCATCGCCATCAAGTTCGCCAGTCGCGCGCTCGACGCGTTGCCGCTGCCGCGGCCGCACTATGAGGTCTTCGTTTATTCGCCTCGCGTCGAAGCCTTGCATCTGCGCTTCGGCAAGGTCGCGCGCGGCGGGATCCGTTGGTCGGATCGGCCACAAGATTTCCGCACCGAAATCCTCAGCCTGGGCAAGGCCCAGCAGGTCAAGAACGCGGTCATCATTCCGGTCGGCGCCAAGGGCGGTTTCGTCCCGAAGCTATTGAAGGGAGCCGCGCGCGAGCTGTTGCAGGCGGAGGGCATCGAAACCTACAAGCTGTTCATTTCGACCTTGCTCGACATTACCGACAACATCGAGAACAACGGGGTTATTGCGCCGGAGAATGTCGTACGGCACGACGATGACGACCCCTATCTCGTCGTCGCCGCCGACAAGGGCACGGCGACCTTCTCCGACATCGCCAATGCCATCGCGCGGGAGCACCGCTTCTGGCTCGACGATGCCTTCGCGTCCGGCGGCTCAACCGGCTACGACCATAAAAAGATGGGCATCACCGCTCGCGGCGCTTGGGAATCGGTCAAGCGCCATTTCCGCGAGATGGATGTCGACATCGGCGAGACGCCTTTTACTGCGGTCGGCGTCGGTGACATGTCGGGCGACGTATTCGGCAATGCCATGCTGCAGGCGCGGACAATCAGGCTCCTCGGCGCATTCGACCACCGCGACATTTTCATCGACCCCGCTCCGGATCCGGAAACAAGCTTCCGCGAACGCCAACGGTTGTTCGAGCTGCCGCGTTCGAGCTGGCAGGACTACGATCGCGGTCTCATTTCCCGCGGCGGCGGCGTATTCTCGCGCACGCTGAAGGAGATCGCGCTCTCGCCCGAGGCGCGCTCCGCGCTTGGGTTCGCGGCGGCCAAGGCGACGCCGTACGAAGTGATCAGGGCTATTCTTAAAGCGCCGGTCGATCTCCTCTTCTTCGGCGGGATCGGCACCTATGTGCGTGCCTCGTCGGAGAGCGACGATGCGGTCGGCGACCGCAGCAATGATGCGCTCCGCGTCACAGGCGTCGAGATCCGCGCCAAGGTCATCGGCGAGGGCGCCAATCTCGGCATGACGCAACGCGGCCGGATCGAGGCGTCGCTGCACGGGGTGAGACTCAATACCGATGCTATCGACAATTCGGCTGGCGTGAATACCTCCGATGTGGAGGTCAACATCAAGATCGCGCTGGCGCGGCCCATGCGCGACGCTCGGATCACGCGGCAGACGCGCGATGCATTGCTGGCCGAGATGACCGACGATGTGGCGGCGCTCGTCCTGCGCAACAACTATCTGCAAACACTGGCGATCTCGCTCGCGGCGCGGCGCGGACTTGAGGACCTCGGCTTCGAGCAGCGGCTGATGCACATCTTGGAACGGGCGGGTGAACTCGACCGCGCGGTGGAGTTCCTGCCCGACGATCTCGAGATCGCCGAGCGCCGGCGGCGCTCGCAGGCTCTCACGCGACCTGAGCTTTCGGTGCTGCTCGCTTACGCCAAGCTCTCGCTCAACCACGAGCTCGTGCACTCGAATGTGCCTGACGATCCCTATCTCGGCCGTGAACTTGGTCGCTATTTTCCCAATGCGGTGGCCGAAAGATTCCCCGATGCGCTCGCGCATCATCGGCTGCGGCGCGAGATCATTGCTACCCAGCTCGCAAATTCCATGATCAATCGCGGCGGCCCCTCGCTCGTGGTCCGCATCGCCGATCAGACCGGGGCGTCGGCAGCGCAAATCGCCGCGGCCTTCGCCGCCGTCCGCGACAGCTATGGCATGACCGCGCTCAATTCCGCGATCGATGCGCTCGATACTAAGATTTCCGGTCAATTGCAGCTCGAGCTCTATCAGGCGGTTCAGGATCTGCTGCTCGACCGTCTGGTCTGGTTTCTCCGCAACGTCGACCTTGCCCAGGGGCTCGCTACCATCGTCGCCCACTATCGCGAGGGCATTGCGGCGGTCGAGGTCGCACTCGACCCGGCGCTGCCGCAGGCGGCGACCGCCGCTCGCAACGGGCGCGAGACCGAGCTGCGGAAGGAGGGCGTGCCGGGCGAATTGGCGCGGCGCCTCGCCACGCTACCGGCACTGGTCGCTGCGCCCGACATCGTTATGGTCGCCGATCGCACCCGGCGACCTATTGCCGAGGTTGCGGCGACTTATTTTGCAGCGGCGGCGTTTTTTCGTCTCGATCACATCGCCAGCGCCGCGCGCGGTATCGTCATTTCCGACTACTTCGATCGCCTTGCGCTCGATCGCGCGCTCGATTCGATCGGTGACGCCGAGCGGCGGCTCACCGCTGCCATGGCGGGCAATGCCGGCGCCGGATACGCGGCGGTGGAAGCCTGGGTCGCCCCGCGCAAGGCTGAGGTCGACCGCATCCGCATGGCGATCAATGAAATCGCCAACTCTGGGCTGACCTTATCCAAGCTCTCTGTGGCAGCGAGCCTCCTCGGAGATCTGGCGAAAAACTGACCCGCCTCGCTGCGGTAGCCACGCTCGTGATGCCGAGAAAGTGTGCTCGGCCTAGCGCGAGCTCAATGCCGGAAGTGCCGCGTGCCCGTGAACACCATGGCCACGCCATGATCGTCGGCGGCTTTGATTACCTCGTCATCGCGCACGGAGCCGCCGGGCTGGATCACGGCGGTCGCGCCCGCTTCGATCGCGACCAGAAGCCCGTCGGCGAACGGGAAAAAAGCATCTGATGCGACGACCGAGCCTTTCGTCAGCGGCGCCGGCAGGCCCGCTGCGGCGGCAGCATCCTCGGCCTTGCGCGCGGCGATGCGGGCGGAGTCGATGCGGCTCATTTGGCCGGCGCCGATGCCGACCGTGGCGCGATCCTTGGCATAAACGATGGTATTCGATTTCACGTGCTTGGCGACGCGGAACGCAAAGGCGAGATCGGTGAGCTCGGCATTCGTCGGTGCGCGTTTGGTTACGACCTTAAACGCCATGTCTTCGACGACTGCATTGTCGTGCGATTGCACGAGCAATCCCCCGGCGACCGATTTCACGAGTATGCCCCCCGACCGCGGATCGGGCAGGCTGCCGGCAACCAGCAGCCGAAGATTCTTCTTCGCGCCGACAATGGCGATCGCTTCCTCGCTTGCTTCCGGCGCGATGATGACCTCGGTGAAGATATCCGTGATCGCCTGCGCGGCTTGCGCGTCGAGCTTCCTGTTCACCGCCACGATCCCGCCGAACGCCGACACCGGATCGCAGGCGAGCGCCTTGCGATAGGCATCGAGAAGGTTCGCGCCTTCGGCTACACCGCACGGATTCGCATGCTTGACGATGACGCAGGCCGCGGTGCGTCCAGGGTCGAACTCGGCGACGCACTCGTAGGCCGCGTCGGTGTCGTTGATGTTGTTGTAGGAGAGCTTTTTGCCCTGGACCTGCTGCGCCGTCGCGACGCCCGGCCGCAGATCGCTGGTGCGATAGAACGCCGCCGACTGATGCGGATTTTCGCCGTAGCGCAGTGGCTCGAGGAGATGTCCGCCGACCGCTCGGAACGCCGGTGCCGCCTCCGAGAGCAGGTCGGCGAACCAGTTGGAGATCGCCGCATCGTAAACTGCGGTCCGGGCATAAGCCTTGGCGGCGAGCTTGCGGCGTAGCGCGAGCGTGGTCGCCCCGCCGTTTTCTCGTAGCTCCGCCAGCACGAGCGCATAGTCATCCGGGTCGACCACGACCGTCACGTCTGCATGGTTTTTGGCCGCGGCGCGGATCATGGCCGGACCGCCGATGTCGATATTCTCGATGCAGGTCGCGGAATCGGCGCCCTTCGCCACGGTTGTTTCGAACGGATACAGGCTGACGACGAGGAGATCGATGGGCCGGATGCCGTGCGCGCGCATCGCGTCCGTGTGCTCCTCGTTGTCGCGCATGGCCAGCAGGGCGCCGTGGACCTTCGGATGCAGCGTCTTCACTCGGCCGTCCATCATCTCGGGGAAGCCGGTCAGCTCGGCGACTTCGAGCACGGGGATGCCGGCGTCCGCCAGCGTTTTCCGGGTGCCGCCGGTCGAGATCAGCTCGATTCCCTGCCCGGTCAGCGCGCGCGCGAATTCGACGAGTCCCGATTTGTCGGAAACGGAAATCAGAGCGCGGCAGACGCGGCGGAGGCGATCGGTCATGATCGGCTAGTGGGTAGCACAGTGAAAGGAACATTCAAAGACGAGCGCGACGCGTCACAGCGGCAGCTGAGGTTCGTCAGCGCGGCCGCGGCGAGCGCCGCCAGAGCCGCTGGGCTGCGCGGCGTGGGATGCGAACGTCCAACGCACTCGCGGCACGTTGCGGGCGCGCCCGTAGATGACGAGTTGCACAGTACGGCGCGGTCCATCTGGGCCGGCGAGATAGACGCTCTCCTCGATCTCGACGCGGTCGCCGTAGGCGCTAAACGTCCACACCTCCCTGTTCGGCATGGCCAACATGGCGCCGTGCCCGTCGGACAGCCGGTTGGCCTTAACCGATGGATGCAAGTGGAAGCGCACGGCGAACTGATCGCGTTCGGCCGGAACGAGTTCTCCGCGTGCCGGCGTAAACGAATCTTCGCCGTCGAGCCTGCGCCCGTCGGACGAAAGCATGAGCAGGCGCTCGTGAATGACGTTGAAAATCTCGGCGTAACCGTTATGCGAAGCGCGCAGGATGGTGCCATCCCCTTGCTCCTCACGCGTGACCGCGACCTGGCGGGGGCCGGCGATCATTGGCGTGCCGTACAGCATCCGCCTGACGGGACCAGCTTCAATGAAGCGGCATGACGATGTGTCGTTGAACGTAACGGTGGAATGTGCGGCGGTCGTGCGTGCGACTTGTCGCCAGCCTTCGCGGCTAGCCACCGGCAATCCGCAATTGACGACAATCCGGTTCTGCTTGACCGAAAGCTCGAAGGACAGGCAACCGGCGTGGGCCTCCTGGCTGACGGCCATGGGCGGCGGGCATCCGGCGTCCATCAAGACGAGCGTGCTTCCGCTCTCCAGACGTTGGTACCCGGAATGGGGTGCGTTCGCGAGCGGTGTGCCGCGGGCATCGTCATAGGCGAGAATTGTGGTGATGAGATCGGTCGGGGTCGGGCCCATGCCATTGAAGAGCGCAAAGTTGCCGTCGCCGTGCCGGAAGAAACGCAACATGGGCATCATGCGATCGATCGCATTAAGCAGCTCCGGTGGTGGAACGAGGTTGCGGGCGGTGAACGCGCTCCGCAGCGGCAAAAGGTCGACCAGCAACTCGACCAACGCGCCGGGATTCCGGCTGATATGGCCGCCATCGGGCAGGATCTGACGCGCCATCTCTTCCGAAAGCCGCTTGGTGGCGGCGCGGATATGGCGCTGCTGGCGCGCCATGCACAGCGCCGCATAGCTCAGCGCCATCGCAGCTTGCAATCGCGGCACGCCGTCACGCGCTTGCGACGCTGTATGACGGAGATGCCGCACTTGGCGCATCAGGCTGCGCAGGAATCGGCGATAGAACTGGACGTCGGCGTCATCCAGCACCAAGGGCGCCTGGCTGAGCCATGACATGACCCGCCGCGCAACGACGTCCGCGCGCCAAGCGATCGGATCCTGGGAGCTATTGAGCGTGATCCATTCGTCAACGAGCGCGCGCGCATTGGCGCGGGTGATGCCCGATGCGGAGGCGCGCAGATGGCGCAACCAGCCAAAGCCAAAAAGCGACGCCGCCCAGTCCTCCGACGGCGGGTTCATCTCGAAGGGCGAGCGGGAATCGCAGGTGACGACCTTGCCGGCAAAGGCGAAGCGGCCGGCGTAGATTTCGCTTGCGCGGGTTGCGTCGCTGGTGCGCAGGTCCTGCGGTGCGATGACAATGCGGTCCGCCTTGCCGAAGGAAAACGGCCAGTGGACGATCGGATGCGCGGCGACGCGGCTGGTGATCCTGCCAACGAGGCCAAGCGCCAGGACCACGGACAATTTCGTGCCTTCCGCGACCGAAACGCGCGACATCGAGCCGTTGGCTCCCCTCCATGCGGGCCAGTTCCCGTGCCGGCAAGATAGCCAAGGGTGGGACGGCGGCCAACCGCGATAAGTCTTTCAGATTCTTTGTAAACGGGCCGTGTAGAAGCCGTCCAGACCGGCCATGCGCGAATCAGGGTCGGGCAGGTGGCACGGCAGGGTGCGCAGGTCGCCCTCTGGCGTGAGCCACTCGCTGTGACCGTAGACTTCCCCCGTGGAGATCGGTCGGCGGGTAAGGTTGGGAGTGTGATCGAGCAGATCGCGGATGACCTCGGTCCCCTCCTCGGGCTCCAGCGAGCAACTGCAATAAATCAGCGTACCCCCGGGTTTCGTCAGCTCAGCCGCCCGTACCGCAAGCCGACGTTGCAGTGCCGCGAGCGCAGCGATGTCGGCCGGACGCTTGAGCCAGGGGATGTCAGGATGACGGCGGATAGTTCCCGTCGACGAGCAAGGTGCGTCGAGGAGAACGGCGTCGAACGGCCCCGCCTGCCATTGCGTGGCGTCAGCGGCGACGATTTCTGCGCTGAGGCCGAGCCGGGTGAGATTCTGCCGCAGTCGCTCCAGCCGCTGCGGCGCTCGGTCGACGGTGGTGACGTGCGCGCCGGCAGCCGCGAGTTGGGCGGTTTTGCCACCCGGCGCCGCGCACAGATCCGCAACTGCAAGCCCGCGCACGTCGCCAAAGAGCTTTGCCGGCAGGGCGGCCGCGGCGTCCTGCACCCACCAGGCACCCTCGGTATAGCCTGGCAGCTGCGATATAGGTCCATGCACGCGCGCACGGACCGAGCCGGTTGGGAGCACGTGCCCGCCGAGCACGCCGGCCCAATGCTCCGCGTCACTCTTCACGGTCAGATCGAGTGCAGGCTCGTGGGCGTTGGCAACGCCGATCGCCCGTGCGGTCTGTGCTCCGTAGGTCTTTTCCCAGCGCGCCATCAGCCACTGCGGGGTATCGAGCGCGGTCGTGTCCACGGCGGCAAGGGATTGCGCGCCCTCGCGGGTGACGCGCCGCAGCACCGCATTGACCAAGCCGGCGTAATGCGCCGCGCGGCGGTCGGCCTGTACCAGGCGCACTGCGAGGTCCACGGCGGCGTGATCTGCGACATCGAGCCAGAGGATTTGCGCCACGCCCAGGAGCAAAGCGGTTTCGACCCGCGGCGCATCGGCGGGAAACTTCACCCACTGGGTGAGAAGATGGCGCAAGGTGCCTAGCCGGCGCAGCGCCACCGTCACCAAGGCGCGAACCAAGGCGCGGTCGCGATCAGGAAGGGTCGCAAAATCAGCGTGCCCCGCCTGCGCCTCCAGCTCCTCGTCGAGCGGCCGACGGCGGCGCAGCACGCTCTCAAGGATGTCGGCCGCGATCCGCCGCGCGGCGAAGCCGGGAACGTCAACGATGAGATTGGGACGGGCCATGCCCGTCATTTGCCACGAAAGAATAGCGCGCAGCGAGCCCGAGGATATCAACCCCAGGGACCACGGCTTTGATCGCGGCTGTCCGAATGGCCCCCCGGGCTGGCCGAATGCCGCGGATAGATGGGAGCAGTGGACCGCGCCCAGCCGCCGGAGCCGATTTCCGCCGCCAGTCGCTGCAGCGCGGCAATGCGGTTCTCGGTCGATGGATGAGTCGAGAACAGGTTGTCCATCCCTTGGCCGGTCAGCGGGTTGACGATGAAGAGATGCGCGGTCGCCGGCGTGCGCTCGGCCGTGGGATTCTCAATGGTCTCCGCGGCGGCGGAAATCTTCGCCAGCGCCGATGCAAGCGCGTCCGGCCGTTCGCTGAGGCGGGCGCCGAACTCGTCGGCCGCGTATTCCCGTGTGCGGCTGATCGCCATCTGCACGAGCATGGCCGCAATCGGGGCGAGGATCACCATCAGCAGGGTGCCGACCACACCGTGGTTGCTGTCGCGCGAGCCACCGAAGAACAGCCCGAACTGCGCCAGCATGGAAATCGCCCCGGCGATGGTCGCGGTGATGGTCATCGTCAGCGTGTCGCGATTGCGCACATGGGCAAGCTCGTGGGAGATGACGCCGGCCACTTCTTCGCGGGAGAGCATCTGTAACAGTCCGGTCGTCACCGCGACCGCGGCATGCTCGGGGCTGCGCCCGGTCGCAAACGCGTTGGGCTGCGGATTGTCCATGAGATAGACGCGCGGCATGGGCAGGCCGGCGCGGCGGGCGAGATCCTGCACGAGGTGCACGAGATCGGGCGCGGTCGTCTCGTCGACCGCATGGGCATCGTGCATCGCCAGCACCAGCTTGTCGGCATTCCAGTAGCTGGCGAGGTTCATGCCCGCGGCGACGAGAAGCGCGATCACGGCGCCGCTGCCGCCGCCGATCAAATACCCGACTCCCATGAAGAGGGCGGTTAGACCCGCCAGTAGGATGGCGGTGCGCAAATAGTTCATGGGCGTATCCTTGCTTTTCGGCCGAACGCCCTGCGGTGAAGTGGGTTCAACATTGCGCCTCATATGTTGGGTCGATGGTGCCGGCTTGCCAGAGGCCGCTTCGGCGTACCGCATCGCTCGATCTTGATCTTTGGACGGACGCGAGCACATTGAAAGGATGGTCGATATGAAGCCGAAGCGGGCGCTCACCTCGTCAGCGCCGAAAAAAAAGCCGATCTCCCCAGCGGCGGAGCGCGCGCTTGCCGAGGCCGCAGAGCGCCGGGCCGAGCGGGATCGCGCGAACACCGGAAGGCCGGCCGAGTCAGGGCGTAATGATAAGCTCGATCCGGTCCGCTATGGGGACTGGGAGATCAAGGGCATCGCCACCGATTTTTGAGCGCTGCGACCTACTGCCCTTTGCGATCGCGCGCTTCAAACATTCTCCCACGGATGCAGGACGATGCGACCGACGAGGTCATCACCGCGTTCCAGGATGGCGTGCGCCTCGGCCGCCTTGGAAAGCGGCAGCGCTGCGTGAACCGGCATGCGAATACGTCCTTTCTCCAGCAGTTCCGCGATCACGCGTTGATCGTTGCGCGTCGCTCCGCGGATCCCGTGGATGTTGAGCTCCTTGCTGACCATGTCGATCACGCGCAGTGGGATTTCGTGCAATTCGCCACCAACCGGGCAAAACGTGCCGCCGAGGCGCAAGGAATCGATACACAGCCGCATCAACGCGGATGCGCCCGTATAGTCCACCGCCGCGTCGACGCCTTCGCCGCCGGTTGCCGCGCGGATCGTATCGAGGGCATCGCTTCGACCGCTGTCGATGACGGAATCAACGCCCAAGCGCTGGAGGCTCGCCGCCTTGCGGAGATGGCGTGTGGTGGCGATGACTGTGGCACCGGCCAGTTTGGCAAGCGCAATGGTGGCTGTGCCCATGCCGCCCGATGCGCCGGTAATGAGAATGTTGTCGTTCATCCGCACGTTGAGGCGGTCAGAGATGATGCGATGGGCGGTCGCGCACGGCCACATGGCGGCAGCGGCGAGGTCGAGATCGAGGTCTGGGCTGGTCTTGATCCAGTAGCTTTCCGGGCGAGACACGAACTGCGCATAGCCACCGAACATCGTGTGGCCGGGAAGATCGATACCGCCGGAGAGATTGCCGAGCCCGCGGATGCTTGCGAGCGACAGCGGATTTTCGGGGTTGGTCATCCCGAGCACGCGATCGCCTGGCACGAGCGTCGTCACGCGCGCGCCCACCGCCACGACTTCGCCGGTGGCGTCGCGGCCAAGCTGCATCGGCATGGGAAAAGCGCGGCGGCCGTGGATCCCGCCGTGATGTCCGGTGGATTTGCCGTAGAACTGGTGCACCTCGCCGGTGCGGTACTTGATGTCCCAGCGCGAGACGGATGTGGCGAGCACTTTGACGAGAACGTCGGTTGGCCCGACCTCCGGGACCGAATAGTTGCCGTAGACGAGTTTTTCAGGCCTGCCAAACTCGAACAGACGGACCGCTTTCATCGTGTTCATCAATCGCCGATGTTAACTCGGTTGGCTAATCAGAGAATGAACCGGCTCAAATCCGCGTTCTTGGCTAGGTCGCCGATATGCTTATCCACGTAGTCCGCATCGATCTTCACGGTGTCGCCGGAATGGTCGGGCGCGGCGAATGAAATCTCGTCGAGCACGCGCTCCATCACCGTTTGCAGCCGCCGCGCGCCGATATTCTCGACGCTCGAATTAACGGCGACGGCTACATCGGCGATCGCGTCGATCGAGTCGGCCGTGAATTCGAGCTTCACGCCTTCGGTCGCCAGCAGCGCGACGTATTGCTTGATCAGCGATACCTCGGTTTCCGTCAGGATGCGCCGGAAGTCATCGCGCGTAAGCGGAGCGAGCTCCACCCGAATCGGCAGCCGGCCCTGCAGCTCGGGCAGCAGATCCGATGGCTTCGACAGATGGAATGCGCCCGACGCGATGAACAGGATATGATCCGTCTTTACCGTTCCGTGCTTGGTCGAGACGGTGGTCCCCTCGATCAAAGGCAGCAGGTCACGTTGCACGCCCTCGCGTGACACGTCGGCACCCACGCGTCCGTCCCGGGCGGTGATCTTGTCGATCTCGTCGAGGAACACGATGCCGTTCTGCTCGACCGCCTTGATCGATTCCAGCACCAGCTGGTCGTTGTCGAGGAGCTTATCGGATTCCTCGTTGATCAAGATGTCGTAGGATTCGGCTACCGTGACACGACGCGTCTTGGTGCGGCCGCCTGCAAGCTTGCCGAAGATATCACCCATCGAGATTGCACCCATCTGCGCGCCGGGCATGCCGGGAATTTCGAACAGCGGTATGCCGCCGCCCGCCGTCTGCACCTCAATCTCGATTTCCTTGTCGTTGAGCTCGCCGGCGCGTAGCCGTTTGCGGAAGGCGTCCTTGGTCGAGGCGCTGGCTTGCTCGCCGACGAGCGCGTTCACCACCCGATCCTCGGCAGCCAGCTGCGCGCGCGCACGCACATCCCTGCGCTTTCGCTCGCGGGTCTGGGTGATGGCGACTTCGACGAGATCACGCACGATCTGCTCAACATCGCGCCCGACATATCCGACCTCGGTGAATTTCGTCGCCTCGACCTTGATGAACGGCGCCCCGGCGAGCCTGGCAAGACGTCGTGAAATCTCCGTTTTGCCGACGCCGGTCGGACCGATCATTAGGATGTTCTTGGGCAGGACCTCCTCACGCAGCTTTTCGTCGAGCTGCAGGCGCCGCCAGCGATTGCGAAGCGCAATCGCCACCGCCCGCTTGGCGTCGGCTTGGCCGATGATGAAGCGATCGAGCTCGGAGACGATCTCGCGCGGAGAAAAGTCGGTCATGGAAGCTCTTATTTGGCCCCTGCCGCCGGTGAGTGCAACGCCGCTTTCCGGGTGTTCATCGCGCAAACAACGGCAAGCGGAAAGGATTGAAGGTGAAGCTGCCTCGAGATCACCTTTCGATCAGCCCGCGATCATTTCTGTTTCACCGCCGGGATTCATCGGTGAAACCCATCATAGCTTTTCGATCGTGACATTGCGGTTGGTGTAGACGCAGATGTCGGCGGCAATGTCCATCGCCTTGCGGACGATCGCCTCGGCGTCCAGCGGTCCGTCCATCATTGCGCGGGCGGCGGCGAGCGCGTAATTGCCGCCGGAGCCAATGCCCATCACGCCGGCCTCGGGCTCGAGCACGTCGCCGGTGCCGGTGAGAACCAACGACACCTGCGCGTCAGCGACGATCATCATGGCTTCGAGGCGGCGCAGGTAGCGGTCGGTGCGCCAATCCTTGGCGAGTTCGACTGCCGCGCGGGTGAGTTGCCGCGGATATTGCTCGAGCTTCGCTTCGAGCCGCTCGAACAAGGTGAATGCGTCGGCCGTGGCGCCGGCGAAGCCTCCGATCACGTCGCCTTTGCCGAGGCGACGCACCTTTTTGGCATTGGCCTTGACGATGGTCTGTCCAATCGAAACTTGTCCGTCGCCTCCGATGACGACGCTGCCGCCCTTGCGGACGGTCAAAATGGTGGTGCCATGCCAGGGGTTGGGAGAGGTGGGCTGCATGCGTGAGTGCCGTTTGCATGATTTAAGCATTGTCGGATGAAGGCGCAAATGCGGCCGCGTCAGAGTGGCGAAGGCCGTCAACCCCTGATAAAAGGCGCGCGGCTCATTTACGAAGAACCCATTCATGCGCAAGGGCTCGGTCAAGCGTAGCACCAAGGAAACCGACGTGGAGGTCGCGATCGACCTTGACGGTGCCGGTGCGGCGTCGATCTCCACCGGGATCGGCTTCCTCGATCACATGCTCGAGCTTTTGGCGCGCCATTCCCGCATCGACCTCACGGTCAAGGCCAAGGGCGACCTGCACATCGATCATCATCACACCACGGAGGACGTCGGCATCGCACTCGGTCAGGCAGTGAAGCAGGCGCTCGGGGACATGAAGGGCATCACGCGCTACGCAGACGTCCATGTGCCGATGGATGAGGCGCTCACGCGCGTCGCGATCGACATTTCCGGCCGGCCGCTCCTGGTGTTCAAGGCCGAGTTCGTGCGCGACAAGGTAGGCAGCTTCGACACCGAGCTCGTGCAGGAGTGGTTCCAGGCCTTCGCGATGAACAGCGGCGTGACGCTGCACATCGCCACGCTTTACGGCACCAACGATCATCACATCGCCGAATCCTGCTTCAAGGGCTTGGCGCGGGCGTTGCGCGCGGCGGTCGCGATCGATGCGCGTGCGGCCAACGAGGTGCCCTCGACCAAAGGGTCGCTCGGCGGCTGAGAAGGAAGAGACTATGTCCGTCTATGCCGTGTATGAGCCGCCGCTGAAAGGGCACGAAGCCGCGCCCGATCCCGCGCGCTTCGCCTTCGTGCGCGACGGCTTTTCATTCTGGGCCTTCCTGTTGGCGCCACTGTGGATGCTGCGGCATCGGCTATGGCTGGCGTTCGTGGGCTATATCATCGTCGCCATCCTGCTCTCCGTCGCATTACGCGGGATCGGAGCGTCGGCAACGGCCACGACCGTCGTCACCCTGCTTCTTTCACTCCTCATCGGGGTCGAAGCCTCGACCTTGCGTCGCTTCGGTCTGTCGCGCCGAGGCTGGCGGAATGTAGGTATCGTCGTGGGCGACGATCTCGAATCGGCGGAGTGGCGTTTCTTCGATGCATGGGTCAACAAGTCTTGGGCGGATAAGTCGCCGTCCAATGTCGAGCCGCGCCCATCCTCGCCAGCCGGAGGCGTGCCGATCGCGAGGCGAGCCTCGACCGAGGTCATTGGCCTTTTTCCGCAACCCGGAGCGCCACGGTGAGCGTCGCCATCATCGATTACGGGTCGGGCAATCTGCACTCGGCGGCAAAGGCGTTCGAGCGCGCCGCGCGCGAGGAAGGATTGGCAGAGTCGATTGTGGTGACGCGCGATCCCGAGGAGGTCGCTCGCGCCGATCGCGTGGTGCTGCCAGGCGTCGGCGCGTTTGCCGATTGTCGGCGCGGGCTCGATGCCGTCGAAGGGATGGTGCAGGCACTCAATGACAGCGTGCGTCGTCGCGGCCGGCCGTTCCTCGGCATTTGCGTCGGCATGCAACTCATGGCGGAACGCGGCCGCGAATACGAAGTGACAGCGGGACTGGGCTGGATCCCGGGTGAGGTCGAACGGATCACGCCAGCCGATCCGGATCTGAAAATCCCGCATATGGGCTGGAACACTCTCGACGCGTGTCGGCCGCATCCGTTGTTCGACGGCCTCGCGGTCGGTCCGCAGGGTCAGCACGCTTATTTCGTGCATTCGTTCCACCTCAAACCGGCGGCGCGCTCCGATCTCATCGCCGAGGCGGACTACGGCGGCCCGGTTACGGCGGTCGTTGGCCGCGACACGATGGTCGGCACTCAGTTCCATCCGGAAAAGAGCCAGCGGCTGGGCTTGCGGCTGATCGCCAATTTCCTCAAGTGGAAGCCGTGATGCGACGGCAGGTTTGGTCGTTGCGGGCGGGCGGCGTCGCGCAGCCCGCGGCGGGGCGACCGGCTGAACGTGCCGGCATTGCGGCTGCGGCGAACGAGCTCAAGCGAGTGCTCTGGTGATCCTCATTCCCGCCATCGACATCAAAGACGGTGCATGCGTGCGGCTGGAACAGGGCGACATGGCCCGCGCGACTGTGTTTCATCGCGATCCGGCGGCGCAGGCGCGCACCTTCGCGGCGCTCGGTTTTGATTATTTGCATGTGGTCGATCTCGATGGGGCTTTTGCCGGCGAGCCGGTCAACGTTGCCGCCGTCGAGCGCATCGTCGAAACGGCCAAAATCCCCCTGCAGCTCGGCGGCGGCATTCGTACCATCGGCACCATCGAGTCCTGGCTCGATAGAGGCGTAAGCCGCGTCGTCATCGGCACCGCCGCGGTGCGCGAGCCGGCGCTCGTCACGAAGGCGGCAAGGCTTTACCCCGGCCGCGTCGCGGTGGCGCTCGATGCGCGTGACGGCAGGGTGGCGGTCGCGGGATGGGCGGAAACGTCGGAGCTTAGTGCCTTCGACATGGCGAGACGGTTCGAGGACGCCGGAATCGCCGCGTTGATCTACACCGATGTTGCCCGCGACGGCATGCTCGCTGGCCTCAACCTCGACGCTGCCATCGCGCTCGCCGATGCGGTCAGCATTCCCGTCATCGCTTCTGGGGGGCTCGCCTCGATTGCAGACGTTGCGGCGCTCTTAGAGCCGCGCGCGAGAAAGCTCGCCGGCGCCATCGCCGGTCGCGCGCTCTATGATGGACGGCTCGATCCGGCCGAAGCGCTGCGGCTTATTCGCGCGACGCGAGCGACGGCGTGATCAGATGTTCAAGGTCCGCGTCATCCCGTGTCTCGACGTCAAGGACGGCCGGGTCGTCAAGGGCGTGAAATTTGTCGACCTGCGAGACGCCGGCGACCCGGTGGCGGCGGCGATTGCCTATGACGCCGCCGGCGCCGATGAACTCACGTTTCTCGACATCACCGCCAGTCACGAGAACCGGGATATCATTCTCGATGTGGTGCGGCGCACGGCCGAAGCGTGCTTCATGCCGCTCACCGTGGGTGGGGGCGTGCGCACGGTCGAGGACATCCGCAAGCTCCTGGCGGCGGGCGCCGACAAGGTGTCGATCAACACCGCAGCGGTCGCCCGGCGCGCCTTCGTGAAGGAGGCAGCGGAAAAATTCGGCGACCAGTGCATCGTAGTCGCGATCGATGCCAAGCGCGTGTCGAAGCCGGAGGAAAGCGAACGCTGGGAAATCTTCACCCACGGCGGCCGCAATCCCACCGGCCTCGATGCCGTCGATTACGCGCGCGAGGTGGCGGCGCTCGGCGCCGGTGAAATCCTGCTGACCTCCATGGATCGCGACGGTACCAAGCAGGGATTTGACATCGCACTCACCCGCGCGGTCGCCGACGCAGTACCGGTACCGGTGATCGCCTCGGGCGGAGTCGGCACGTTGGAGCACCTCGTCGAAGGGATCCGCGACGGCCACGCCACCGCAGTACTCGCGGCCTCGATCTTTCACTTCGGCGAATACAGCGTCGCCGAGGCCAAGCAGTACATGGCCCGTGCCGGGCTGCCCATGCGGCTCGATTCCTAGTTTTGCTTGTCAGCGGCCTTTGCCCAACGCAGCGCCGGCTCGAGCCGATCATTGCCCCAGAACAACTCGTCGTCGGCGGTCGTGAAGCTCGGTGCCCCGAACACGCCGAGCCGCTGCGCCTCTTCGGTTTGCGCTCGCAGCCGCATCTTGATCGTATCGGATTGGGCCGCTGCAAGCACCGGCTTGGGGTCGATCTTAAGCTGGGCCAGTACGTCGGTGACAACGGCCGGATCGTCGATGCGGCGGCCGTCGGCAAACTCCGCACGGAAGAGCGCGCGGCAGCAATTTTCGCCCCATGCCTGATCGAGCGCTGCCAGCGCCGTGCGCGCTGCGAGCAGGCTGTTCTGCGGAAACGGATCGGGACGCCGGAAAGGCAGCTTGAGGTCTGCGCACGAGCGCTCGAGGTCGCGCCACATGTTGCGACCCTTGGCGGGATATAAGTTGAACGGCGAGGTGACCCAGCCCTGCGCCTTGAAAATTGGCCCGAGCAGGAAGGGGCGGAAACGCACCCGAACCTCGGCCTTTTCCGCAAGCGGCCCGATCCGCATGGCGGAGAGATAGGAATAGGTCGAGGCAAAGTCGAACCAGAAATCGAGAATGGGCGCAGTCATGCCAAGAATGCTAGTCCGATGGGGCTAATTGTGAAGCGATCATTCAGTCTGCCGGCGTCGTCGTGGGGCTTTTGCGCGCAGGTCGGGCCGAGCGCGATTTGCTGCGGCGGGCGGAGATGATATGCCAAGGCGGAGCAACGCCGATGTCCAGCTTCACCGTCTACGATCTTGAAAAGCGCGTGCACGAGCGCGCCAAGGCAGGCGCCCACGCGTCTTATACCCGCAGGCTGCTCGACCAGGGTGTGGCCCATTGCGCCAAGAAGCTGGGCGAGGAGGCGATCGAGACCGTGCTCGCGGCGGTCGAGGAGGATCGCGCGCGCTTGATCGCCGAGGCCGCCGATCTCATCTACCATCTGCTGGTCGTGCTCGAGTCGCGCGGGATCACGCTCGCGGACGTGGAGAAAACGCTCGCCGAGCGCACGCGGCAGTCGGGGCTGACCGAGAAGGCGTCGCGCACGCGCGGCTGAGCGAGACGATGGAGCAACGCACCGAGGACGGTCTCTCCCCTTATCGCATATTCTCGCGGGCGGAATGGGCTGCAAAGCGCGCCGACACCCCGATGACGCTCAACTCGGACGAGGTGACGCGGCTGCGCTCGCTGCACGACCGCCTCGACATGGCAGAAGTCGAGGAAATTTATCTGCCGTTGTCGCGGCTGCTCTCCTTTTATGTGGCGGCGACGCAGCGCCTGTTTCTGGCGCAGCAGAACTTCCTCGGCACCGAGGATGCAAAGGTGCCGTTCATCATCGGCGTCGCCGGTTCCGTGGCGGTGGGCAAATCGACGACCGCGCGCGTGCTGCAGGCGTTGCTGGCGCGGTGGCCCAACGTACCGAAGGTGGACCTCGTCACCACCGATGGCTTTCTCTATCCCAACGCGATCCTCGCGCGCGAGGATCTGATGGAGAAGAAAGGCTTTCCCGAAAGCTACGACCTGCCGGCGCTGCTGCGCTTCCTCTCCGACATCAAGGCCGGGCGGCGACCGGTGCGCGCGCCGGTCTACTCCCATCTCACCTATGACGTCATGCCGAACCAATGGATCGAAATCGACCGGCCCGATATTCTCATCGTGGAGGGGCTCAACGTATTGCAGGCCGGGGTGCCGCCCAAGGGCGGCAAGGCGATCCCATACGTGTCCGACTTCTTCGATTTTTCGATCTACCTCGATGCCGACGAAGAGATTCTGCAGGGCTGGTACGTGGATCGATTCCTGACCTTGCGCGGCACCGCCTTTCGCGATCCGAAGTCATATTTTCACCGCTATGCGACCTTGTCGGATGCGGAGGCGGTGGAGACCGCGACGTCGATCTGGAGGCGGATTAACCTCGTCAATTTGCGCGAGAATATCTTGCCGACTCGCCAGCGCGCCGACCTCATCTTAAAAAAGGTCGAAAGCCACCTGGTCGAAGAAGTGGCATTGCGGCGGCTGTAATCTGGCCTCGGGCTCACGCTGCGCGGCGTACCTCGTCGACGAGCGTGCGGTAGGACAACGCTTCAGCGAGATGCACGCGGGCGACCTTGTCCGCGCCGTCGAGATCGGCGAGCGTGCGCGCCACGCGAAGCACGCGATGATAACCACGCGCCGAGAGCCGCATCGCGTCGGCGGCATCGCGCAAGAGCGCGAGTCCGCTCCCGTCCGGCTGCGCAACCTCTTCGAGCAGCGGGCCGTGCGCGTTCGCATTGGTCCGCAGCTGCGGCAAGCCCATCGCCGCGTAGCGCTCGGCCTGCATGGCGCGGGCGCGCGCGACACGCGTGGCGACCTCGCGGCTTCCTTCCGCCGGCGGCGGCAGGATGAGATCGGCGGCGGTGACCGCCGGCACTTCGATGTGCAGGTCGATGCGATCGATGAGCGGGCCCGAGAGCCGCCCTTGGTACTCGGCGGCACAGCGCGCAATGGCGCCGCGCTTGCAGGCAAATCCCGGCTCGCTGGCGCGGCCGCAGCGGCAGGGGTTCATGGCGGCAACCAGCATGAAACGTGCAGGATAGGTCACGCGGTGGTTGGCGCGGGCAATCGCGACCTCGCCAATCTCGAGCGGTTGGCGCAGCGAGTCGAGCACTTGCGGTTGGAACTCGGGCAGCTCGTCGAGGAACAGCACGCCATGATGCGCGAGCGACACTTCACCCGGCCGCGCGCGTAGCCCCCCACCCACCAGCGCCGGCATGCTGGCGGAATGATGCGGTGCGCGGAACGGACGGCGATTGGTTAGCCGCCCGCTATCTCGCCGGCAACCGAGGCGATCATCGAGACTTCCAGCAGTTCCGCGGGCGTCAACGGCGGCAGGATGGTCGGCAGCCGCGCCGCCAGCATCGATTTGCCGGCGCCGTGCGGCCCGACCATAAGCAGATTGTGGCCACCGGCGGCGGCGACTTCGAGGGCGCGCTTCGCGCTTTCCTGCCCTTTGATGTCTTTCAGGTCGATGAGCGCGTCCGAGGTTTCGCGGACCTTGGGCTGTGGACGGGCGAGCACTTGCGTGCCGCGGAAATGATTGGCGAGCTGGATCAGCGATGCAGCCGCGATGATCTCCATTTCCGGGCTCGCCCAGGCGGCCTCCGCGCCGCAAGCGGCGGGACAGATGAGGCCTTCGCTGCGGGCATTGGCGCCGATCGCGGCGGGAAGCACGCCCGTGACCGCGGCAATCGAGCCGTCAAGCCCAAGCTCCCCCAGCACGGTGAAGCCGGAGAGCGCATCCGCCGGAATGGCGCCGATCGCCGCCATCAAACGAAGCGCGATCGGCAGATCGTAGTGGCTGCCTTCCTTCGGCAGGTCGGCGGGCGCGAGATTGACGGTGATGCGGCGGGCCGGGAGCGCCAAGCCCGAGGCCACCAGCGCTGCGCGAACGCGCTCACGGGCCTCGGAGACGGCCTTGTCGGGGAGCCCCACCACATTGAATGCGGGCAGCCCCGGCGCGACCTGAACCTGGACATCGACGGCGCGGGCCTCGATGCCCTCGAACGCCACCGTTGCGACCCGCTGCACCATAACCTGCCCCTGCTCTTCACAAGCCTAGCCCAAAATGCGCGGGAGAACAATACGAGAACAAGAGGGGAGGAGTCGACGTGCTACAAGCCGTTCGGCAGGTTCGGATGACAAGGGAAAGAGGTGCGTTAGATGGGGAGAGCGTCCACGAGCTGGCGTGCGGTCATCGGCGTGCTGGCCATGACTTGGTCGGGACTGACGACGGGTTCGGTCAGCTTCGCGCAACAGGCGCCGTCACCGCCGCACATTTGGACCGTACCGGAAATCGGCGCGCTTCCGAACAATGCCTACGGCCGGCTCGTGCGGCGCGGGCGGGACCTCATCACCGCGACCTACGCCTATATCGGCCCAGAGGTTGCCAATCGCTCCAAGCGCTTCGCCGGTAACAATCTCGCCTGCAGCAATTGCCATCTGCAAGCCGGCACGAAGAAATTCGGGATCCCCTTGTTCGGATTGTTCGGGGAGTTTCCGCGCTATAGCGCTCGCTCCGGGGCGCAAGTGACCATCGAGGATCGTTTCAACTCCTGCATGACCCGCAGCATGAACGGGCGGGCGCTACCGGTGAGCGCGCCGGAAATGCAGGCGATGGTGGCGTACATCAAATTTCTCTCGACCGGTATGGCCCCGGGGCAGCTGCTGCCGGGCATGGGTACCGGCAAGATGCCCGAACTCGATCGGCCAGCCGA
>Ga0306926_10001667_pt1 | contig 22215 bp, 20 predicted proteins | sample flu12Cox44000178_FD_203759 | JGI IMG/M metagenome (GOLD analysis project Ga0306926, IMG submission 203759) | Lab enrichment of tropical soil microbial communities from Luquillo Experimental Forest, Puerto Rico - flux8day.12C.oxic.44.000.178 (v2)... | ecosystem: Environmental > Terrestrial >...
TTAAGGCTGAAACCAAAGTGCCGGTATACTTACCGTTGAGCGGAAGGACAATGGAGTTCGGCAGCGACGGAAAGTGTCAGAGCGGCTGTCAGGATTGATTAAGGCTTTGGAGTCAAATTTCTGACCTGTACCACAGCGGTGCACACTGGCTTGCATTAGGGGCAGCGTGGCCTGTGTGTAATGGTCCGCTTCGGGGCAACAGCACCCGGCCTGACGGGGTCGATGCTCGGCTCCGGCCTTTTCCAGCTCGCCGATAACCAACTCCAGCCGGCTCACCGGCCCGAATTGGATGTTTGCACCGACCAGTCCGAACGGGCCGGCGGTTCAAATTGTCAGCACGTCCGGCGAGTCGGAGCGATGCTGGCCGATGATCAGGTGGCGGCGGAATGCGTATCAGTGGCGTCGGCAAAGGCTCCCGGGACTTTTCTCCCCATCGGCCGGTGTCGGCCTTCCGTGTTCACGATATGTTCTATATTGCGAAACGCCGGTGCGGGTCAAGAAAATTCGTATGGCGGAGCGAAACTCGTTGATGTGCGATAGAATTGTCGGGGCAAACATCCAACTCGCAGTTGCCTCCCGATCGGCCGGTGCCGGCCTTTCCCGTTCATGGTGATGTTCGATAACGCGAAACACCGGTGCGGGTCACCGCGGCGGGGCGCTGTTGCTATCCCGACAGGTCTCGGGTGCCCCACAGAACTGCACGAACTGCACGACGAGCGGCATGTAGAAGACCGGAACGGTCATCGATAGCGGCATCACTTGCGCGTCGTCGGTGACTAGGAGGTCGACCTTGCGCGGAGCGCTGTCGGGGTCGCCGTCTTCGCTCGACTCGCCTTTGAAGCCGGCGATCGCGCGCAGGGTCAGCTCGACCCGGAGGGTGCCCTCGCTCGCATCCTTTTTCGGCAGGATATGGCCGAGGATGTCGAAACGCCGCGCGCCGTCATAGACCGGGACCGTGAACGAACCATCTGCCGAGCGCCGCGGCGCCCGCAACGCAGCGCGGACACGCTCGAACGCCGTGACCGGATCGACCGCGTTGCTGCGAAATTTCTCGGCGAGCGGCGGCTTGCGGCTGGTGTCGTCCGGGCCGCGCTCGGCGACGACCGCGCCGGCGCGGGGGACGAAGCGCATGCTGATGTGGCTGTTGCGGCGTTTCCACAGATCGTAAATGGCATCGTAATGGGACGGCTCGGCCGGCCGATCGGCGGCGAGGCGTCCTTCGGCTATACCGGTTCCGCGAAGCCGCGTTATGAGGGCCGGCAGGCCGGTGGTCCGGATCTCGATTTCGTCGTGATATGCGGCGGCGCCGTCGTGCAGCCTAACGTGGATCTCGCCCGCGGGAATGCCCGCCCAATAAGCCGCGTAGACCGCGACGATATCGTCGGCGCGGGCGCTCGTTGCGATCGACAGCAGGGCGACGGCGAGCAGGCAACCGAGCCGGCACCGGTGTGCCGCTCCCGGGCTGCGGTCAGTCGGCAACGCAGGCGGGACCCGTCGTCAATGTGACGCCGGGATGTAATGCCAGGTCGCCCCGTCCCAAACGATCTTTTCACCACCGGGAAAGAGCAGCTCCATAACGCCTGTCTTCGACCGGGTGCGCCGCACCTTCCCGGCATCCTCCAAATGCTCGGCCTCCCAGCGGTCGCTCAGCGCCAGACTAATTCGGCCCGGGCTCACACCATCCTTTTGCAGTGCAATCGCGTCTTCGAGCAGTTCGTGCACGATGCTCATGTCGGGACCCCCGCCATATTCCCCGGAGTTGCCGCTAAGCGGCGAGCTCGGCGACCGCGTCGTCGGCCAGCCGGCCCTGCGCCCGATATTGTCCGATCTTTTCCATCAACGGAGCGTCCGATACGGCATAGAGAACCGCATCGGTTTGGCTCTGATTGATATGGCGCCGCCACGCAAAGCTCGGCACGACAAAAATGTCGTTGCTCTGCCAATCGAGGCTCCCGCCGGCAATCTCGGTAGCACCCTGACCTTCGATCGCGATGTAAAGAGTGCTCGCGGTTTCGCGTTTGAACCGGGTCGCCTCGCCGGGTCGCAGCATTTGCGCCCGGTAGTCCAGGGTCGGAAACACCGAGCCCCCGGTCGCCGGGTTGACGAACCTCAGAGTGATGGCCTCATAGGGATCGCCCTCCTCATGGCGCAGCCCGGCGAGCGCCTCCCTAACATCCGAACCACGATAGCGGAACATCGGCGACGTCTCTCTTCCGAAGCCGCGCCGATGCGGCAGAAAACCTGGCACTAAACCCCCTCGTCCGTAGAGCATATGGGAGTACGAGCCGCGAAAGGTCACCGTTTGAGCGCGGGAATTACCCTGGGTGTCGCCGGGATACGCCTCGTCGAGCCAGACGCAGTCGAGGAACTCCATCAGCGGGAAATCGAGGACATCGATCCAGACGACAGGCTCCGAGCCGTCGTTGCCGTGGTCGTGCCAGGTGCCGTTCGGGGTCAGGATCAAGTCGCCGCGTGCCGCCTCGCACCGTTCCCCCTCGATCGTGGTGTAGCCGCCATTCTCCGACAGGATCGTGCGGCTGGCATTCGGCGTGTGGATATGGACCGGTGCGACATCACTAGGATTGTAGATCGACACCGCGCAGCGCATCGTGCTGGTGACCTGCAATCGTCCACCGAGCCCCGGATTGGTCAGCAAAAACTGCTGGCGCTCGGCAAATTCGATCGGCGAAACATCGGCGCCGCGGGCGATCTCGGCGATTTTGTCGAGATAGGGCGCGATCTCGCTCCAGCGCCAGCGATGGGCAACGGGCTTCAGCTGAGCGGCACCGACGCGGCCGCTGGCTAGTCCTCCGCTCACCTGCAACCCGGTTTCGCGGAACCAGGGGCGTTGGGCGGGCGCGTTGGCCTGCGTCCGCAGCCAGATGTGGAGCCCGCCGGCTTGGGCATTCAGCCGCTCCATCGCCTCTCTGGCATCCACCATGCTTTCCTCCCCTCCGAGAGCTCGAGGACCCGTGCGTAGAGCCTGAGGTCCGCGACGAGCCCCTCGTCGCGCTCGATACCGTATTCTTCGCGGCCTGTCCCCGCCTTTTCGAGGACCATCAGCGCCGCCGGATCGTCCGTCTCGAAGACGCGCAGGTTGCGCTCCGCGGTAGCGAGCTCCGCGAGCTTGGCTTTGATCGGCAACACCGGCAACCGATCGGCAATATCGATCAGCTCGATCAATCCTTCGACGGTGATCGCGGCCTCCTCGATCTGGCGGCGAATTTCGTCGGCAGCGGCGGCCTTGGCCTGTTGCTCCGCGGCAAGCAGGCGCGCTCGTTCGTCGGCCTGCCGGCGATACTCCGTATAATGCGGCTCAATTCTTTTCAGAAATGTTGCAGTCGGCAAGTTGCTCGTGTCGATCCAGCTCTTCGACCGGGTCCAGGTGGTTGCGAGCCATTCGCGGATCCCGGAGTCCCGGATCTCCTTCAGCCGGTCGGCGCGCAATGCGGCAGCCCACCGGATCTGCGTCGGCGGACCGGTCAACGCCGCCCAGCCGGGCTCTTCATCCGGCGGTGCCGCGGCGACGATCGGCCGGGTATCGGCGGGACGATCCGTGGCGTGCCGTTTCTTCGCCAGGTCGAACTGGCGGCGATACTCGTCTTCCCACTCGTCGCTGTCTTCGTCGGGCACAAAGCCGCTTCTGTCCCAAAAGGCGCGGTTGGTCGCCTCGATCGCCTCCTCTCGCACCAACTTCAGATCCATGCGCCTGGCCTCTGCTGGTCGATCTCCTCTGCCGACGCTAGCATGATCCGGTGTCGAGAGGTGAGGGGTTCGCGATGGCGTGGCGGATCGGGGTCGATGTCGGCGGGACGTTTACCGATGTCGTACTGGTCAACGAGGAGACGGGTCACATCGGTGTCGCCAAAGCCCTAACCACGCCGCGCGACGTCACCCGGGGGGTGATCGACGGGATCCGTCAAGGGCTCACGCGATACCGGGTGGCCCCGAGCGAGGTAGCGTTGTTGGCGCATGCGACGACGATCGCCGCCAACGCGCTCATCGAGAAAAAAGGGGCGAAGGCAGGGTTTGTCGCCACTCGCGGCTTCCGTGACGTGCTGGAGTTGCGCCGGTCGTCGCGCGCCGACCTCTACGACCTCTTTCAAGACGCGCCGGCGGTGCTGGTGCCGCGCCGCTGGCGCTTCGAGATCACCGGGCGGATCGATGCGCAGGGACAAGTCGTGACCCCGCTCGACGAGCGCGAGATCGATGGTGTGATTGCCGCGGTCAGGGATACCGGGCTCCAAACGGTGGCGGTGTCGCTGCTGTTCTCGTTCCTCAACGATAGCCATGAGCGCCTCCTCGGCGATAGGCTTCGCCGTGCATTGCCCGGCGTCGGGGTTTACTTGTCATCGGAAGTCCTGCCTGAAATTCGCGAGTTCGAGCGCGCCAGCACGACCGCGGTGTGCGCCTATATCGGGCCGCTGCTTGCGGGCTATCTCGACCGTTTGCAGTGTGAAATCACAGGGCTCGGGCTGCCGCAGCTCTACGTCATGGGGTCGAGCGGCGGCGTCTTCGACGTTACCGAGGGGCTGCGGATGCCGGCGATGGCGATCGAGTCCGGGCCGGCTGCCGGGGTGATCGCCGCGGCACTCGCCGGCAGGGAGCTCGGCCTCCCCAACCTGATTTCGTTCGACATGGGCGGAACGACCGCGAAGGCGAGCCTGATCGCCGACGGCGAGATCGCCGTCACCGCCGAATACGAGGTCGGCGGCTCCGGTCATTTGAAGCGCTGGCTACACGGCACCGGCCATCCGGTCCGAGTGCCGGTCATCGACCTCGCCGAGGTCAGCGCCGGCGGCGGCAGCATCGCCTGGGTCGATCCGGGCGGCGCGCTCAAAGTCGGGCCGCGCAGCGCCGGGGCCGATCCCGGCCCGGCTGCCTACGGACGCGGCGGCAGCGAGCCGACGGTCAGCGATGCCGATGTCGTGCTCGGCTACCTCGATCGCGAAGCGTTGCTGGGCGGCGCGCTCGCGATCAATTTCGGGGCAGCGCAGACGGCGATCCGCGAGCAGGTAGCCGATCCCCTCGGGTTTGGGGTGACCGAAGCCGCCGCCGCGATCGTCGAAATCGTCAACAGCAACATGGCCGAGGCGCTTCGCATCGTCTCGGTCGAGCGCGGCCACGACCCTCGCGAGTTCGCGCTGATTGCCTTCGGCGGCGCCGGCCCCGTCCATGCAGCGGCACTCGCGGCCGAATTGCAGATCCCCGAGGTCATCGTGCCGCCGGCGGCGGGGGCATTCTCCGCGCTCGGGCTCGTTGCCTCCGATCTCAAGCGCGACTATTCGCGTACCCTCTACGCCGATCTGGGTGCGCTCGACCCGGCTCAAGTCGCCAAGGCGCTAGCGGAGATGGAAGCTACGGCAAGCGAATGGCTCGCATCGGTCGTGATTCCGCCGGGTCGGCGGGTGCTGCCACGCGCCGCCGATTTGCGTTATCGCCGACAGGCCTACGAGCTCACCGTGCCGGTGGCCCAAGGGGCTATCACCCATGAGAGCCTCGATCGGCTCGCCGCGGCCTTCCACGACAAGCATCGCCAAACCTACGGGCATGTCAATCCCGAGGAACCGGTGCAGCTGGTCAATTTACGGCTGTCGGCGATCGGCCGCTTGCCCGGCCTCACGCTCGCACAGCCGCCGGGCGCCGCTCCCGTGCGTCGGAGGACGCGGGAGGTGTGGTTTCCGAAGATCGGTTCCGGGCCCTGTCCCCGCCACTGGCGCGACGGCTTGGCGGCGGGCGAAACCCTCGCCGGTCCCGCGATCATCGAGGCGATGGATTCGACGATCGTCGTGCCGCCAGGCTGGATCGCCTCGGTCGATGGCAAAGGCTATATTCGGCTGCGCAGGAGGTGAGCCATGCCCGACACGCTTCTGGAGGCGCCGGTCCACCGCACGAAGACCGACCCCGCGCGCTTCGAGGTGGTCAAGAACGCGCTTTATTCGGCGGCCGAGGAGATGAAGATCGTCCTCGCCAAGACGGCCTATTCGCCGCTTCTCAAGGTCGCCGGCGACTATTCCTGCGGGATCTTCGACGGCGCCGGCGACATGGTGGCGCAGGGCCCGGATCTGCCGATCCATCTGGGCTCGATGCCCGATGCGGTCCGCGCAGTGATCGCGACATATCCCGAGGTCGAGCCGGGCGACGTGTTCATCCACAACGACCCCTATCACGGCGGCTCGCACCTGCCCGACGTCAATGTCGTCGCTCCGGCGTTCTTCGGCGACCGGCTGTTGGGCTTTGGCTGCGTGCGCGCCCACTGGCCCGATATCGGCAGCGCCACCCCGGGGAGCTATGGCGCGGTCACCGAGATCTACGGCGAGGGCCTGAGGCTGCCGCCGGTGCGGCTCTATAGGAACGACCGGCCCGACCCCGATATCGAGCGGATCATCTTCGCCAATGTGCGCACCCCCGCCGAGCGGCAGGGCGACTTGCGCGCCCAGGTCGCGGCGAACCGGCGCGGTGCGGCGCGCCTCGAGGCATTGGCGAAGAAATACGGCGCCGACGAATTGCTCGCGATCATGAAAGAGGTGCTCGACTACTCCGAGACGATGATGCGCGCGGCGCTGCGCCTCCTACCCGACGGCGAGGCGAGCTCTACGGATGTCTTCGACGGCGACGGTGTCCTGGCGCCGGGTGCCGAGGCCGACGAACCCTTCACGGTCAGACTGACGGTCCGCAAACACAACGATACGATCACCGCCGATTTCGCCGGCTCGGACGGGCAGGTGCTGGGGCCGATGAATGCGCCGCTGACGGTGACCGCGTCGGGCGTCTATTGCGCCCTCAAAATGATCGCCGACCCGAAAAGCCTGATCCCGCCTAATTCGGGCTGCTGGCGGCCGGTGAGGGTTACGGCGCCGCCGGGTTCGGTGGTCAACGCGCAGCCGCCGGCGCCGGTCGTCTATGCCAATCACGAGATCTCGCACCGCGTCGCCGACATGGTCATGGCGGCGATATTTCAGATCAGCCCTAAGAACGTGATGGCCGCCTCGCAAGGCACCTCGGCGGTGGCGACTTTTGGCGGCGTCGACCCGCGCAGCGGTGAGCGGTATGTCAGCTACGAGTCGCTGAAGGGCGGGTTCGGTGCGCGGCCGCTCAAGGATGGCATCAATGCCGTCGCAAGCACCGTCAGCAATATGATGAACACCCCGATCGAGATCCTCGAGATGAGCTTCCCGCTGCGCGTCGAGGAGTATGCGTTGATTCCCGACTCGGGTGGTGCGGGCACCTGGCGCGGCGGGCTCGGCGCGCGCCGGGTGTGGCGGGCGCTCGGGCACGACGCGCATGCCGCGGTCTGCTGCGAGCGCAGCCTCACCCCGCCCTTTGGCCTTGCCGGCGGCCGCCCTGGCGGGCCGATGCGCCTCTGGCTCGAAATGCCCGACGGCGGCAAGCGGACGCTCAACAGCAAGGGCGCATTCACCGTCCCAGCGGGGGGCCGCATCGTGATGGAGGCGCCGGGTTCCGGCGGTTACGGCCCGCCCTCGGCGCGCGATCCCGCATTGCTCCGCGAGGATCTCGCCGACGGCTATGTGACGGCAGAGGCGGCTCGGCGGGATTACGGCATTGCCAATTGACGAGAGGCTGACGGCGTAATTCCCTGCCGTACGGGAAAACGCGGGAAAAAATCGCACCCCAGCCCGGCTCTCCACCGAAAAACTAGTTATATCAAATATTTATGTCTTCCATTCGGACGCTTCACTGACGCCTCCTGAGGGATACCCTGACATTTTTTTGACGCCCAAATCCGGCAGAGGCGCGCCAGCCCGCGAAATGACACGGAAACGGGGACGGATCGCTATCTCGCGCTCAGTTGCCGATTTCGGAAATAAGTGCAATTTTTTAACTACAGATTCCTTGTCCTGCCGTGGCCGTGTGGCCGCGGCGCGATCATTGCGGCAGAATACGCGGGGATATTGGTGTCATGATGGCGGAGGCGAGAGCCGGCCGGTCGACAGCTGCCCGGTCTGATCGTCCGCAACGTTCGACGAGGACCTCTTCGCCCGGCTCAAATTGCACGCGGCCGCGTACGGCTGCTCGGCCAAAGCCAAGCACCGCGAAATTCTTCGGTTGGCGCTCGCGACGGACCCCGACGATCGCTCAAAGAGCTGGCTGCGGGTCCGTTCGATGACCGTCGGCCACGCTCACACCCCTTCTGAGGTGCTTCTTCGCGAAGGGCGCGATGAACGGTGACGCTACGACCCGGCGAACGGCTCGTCATCAACGCGAGCGGGGCCGTCAAATGGGTCTTTCCCGAGCACGACAGCAACCGTGCTGGGCTTTTGCTCGATCACAGTCTCGTAGCGCCCGACCTCCTATTTGCCGAATGCGCCAACATACTCTGGCGGAAGGTGCGGCGAATCGAATTGACGAAGAGGCAAGCCAACATCGCGGCCTAACCTTGGAACAGACCGAGCTCACTCTTGTATCGAAAGGCGGATATCTCGCTCTCGGGGTAGACCTCGCGCTCGGCAAGCGTGCGCGACACCAGCCTCCACCGCCATCACGCCGCCGAGCGACCTACGCATGCGGAACTGCCGCATAATCAGGACGACGTTCGATTTATGGCCGCGGACTTTCGCAACCTGGTGGCGGACCCGGAACACCTGGAAATCGAACATCGCGAGGAGGCGCGGCGCGCCGCCGCGGCAGGACGTCGGCAGCGGGTGAACGAACTGATAGAGCACCACGTCTCCGACGAAAATTGGCGTGTCCTCCTCTACCGGGCACGCGAAGCGGCAGAGCACAGTCAAAACGAGTTCATGCTGTTCCGCTTCCCGAATCAAATATGTAGCGACGGCGGGCGGGCGATTAACGTGGCGGGGCCGGATTGGCCGGCGACCCTGCGCGGCGAGGGCGCGGGAATCTACCTAAGATGGGAGCGCGATCTCAGAGCGCGCGGCTTCCACCTCGCTGCTCGGGTACTCGAGTTCCCCGGCGGAATGCCGGACGATATCGGTCTTTTCCTCATCTGGGGAGAATGTGGCGGGGTAGCGATCATTGATTTGGATCAAAGCGGCCGTGATGGCCCGTGGGTAGAGTTCGATCCAGCAAAATCAAGGGCTCCCGCCATGGCCGACACACTGACGCCCCGCTTCTTGGACCGCAGGTCGATCGACAAAGCCTATCCTCTCGTACGCAATACCATGCCGGGTATGACCGTCGATCGCTGGGCGCGGTTTGTTCGGTCGCAGCTTGCGGCCCGCTCGCCGGATTGGCCGCGTGGTATGATGACCATCCAAAATGCCGCCGGCTACATCCTTGCATTGTTCGCATTCGAGGTTCGCTACGACCTTCACGAAAATCGCATCTTCCATATGGATCACATCATGATCCCGAATTTGCCGGGCCGGGGCACAATCTGGGCCTCTGCGATCGATTCGGCTGAACAACTTGCGAAGATGAACGGCTGCCGGGCGATTCGGGCTGAGCTCGGGGGCGACCTTGAATGCTCGGATGAGGACCTTCTGATCTCGCTCGAGAGGTCAGGGTATTCGTCAGCAGGCGTCCGGGCCTTCAAAAGGCTGGATGCGGGATCCAGCTCCGCGGACGGCGATAGCAGCGGGACGGTGGCGCGCTCGCCGCAAGGAATTTATCATGCTTAGCCTTGCACGCTGCGGCGGCACTGGAGACGCCATGTCGAGGTTCAGCTTGGCCGCTCGAGCCGGTGCCCATCCCGTGCATCTCGTCTCTCCTTGCGACACCTGCAAAGCGCGGGAGTTTTCGGCCTGCGCGCCACTTACCGCCGAGGAACAAAAACGCCTCGCAGCAATCATGAGAACCGTCGACGTCGAGCCCCATTACACGATATTCAATGAGGATGATCCCGCAGAATTCGTCTATAACGTCACTGCGGGCACAGTTAAAGTTTATAAGCTGCTGGGTGACGGCCGGCGACAGATCACAGGATTTCTTTTTGCCGGCGACTTTCTCGGATTGACCCATAATGAATCATATGCCTACAGCGCCGAAGCACTGGCGCCGACCACGCTCTGCCGCTTCCCGCGGCGGAAGCTCGAGGCTCTTCTCGACGAAATGCCGAACCTCGAGCAGCGGCTCCTCGCCATGGCGTCGCACGAGCTGGCGGCGGCGCAGGACCAGATGGTCCTTCTTGGGCGCAAGTCGGCCCGCGAACGGGTCGTCTCCTTTATCCTGATGCTGTCTAATTCGGCGGCGCGACACGGACGGCCGAGTGACCCTGTGTTTCTGCCGATGAGCCGCAGCGACATTGCGGATTATCTCGGCCTCACCGTCGAAACAGTCAGCCGCACCTTGACTCGGCTCAGGAAGCAGGGACTGATCGAGCTTCTCGACGAAAAGCAGGTTCGGCTTTCCAAGCAGTACGAATTGCGGGAAATCGCAGAGGGTTTCTGAGCCGATCTGCCGTCGGGGGCCGTCTTTCACCGCGGCACGTGAAGCACGGCTTTTGTTTGCTGTCGAAAGCCGTTCTCTGAGCAACAGCGATCCTGCGATCGCAACCGAAGAGGCAGTCCCAATGTACTGCAGATCCATTGCTCGCGGCGTCTTAGCCGCAATTTTGCGTGTCGCTCCATCACCACGGGCGTGGGCCGATGCGGCGAGGGAAACGGAGCTTGCGGGCCGCTGATGCGCCGCTTGCCATGTGGTTGGAGCCGGCCGCGGCGAAAGCGTTCCGCAGGGTCCGCCCACCTTCCGGCAAGTGGCGCGAAGTGGATTGACTGCCGATCAGCTGCGCGCCTTTTTATCACATCCACACGGCTCGATGCCGGATCTCTCGCTGACCAGAGCGGAGATCGACGACCTGATCGGTTATATCGTGACGCTGCGCTGACCCCTCGCGCCTCAGCTCGCTAATTGATTTAGGTCAACGCCGCGGCGGCCAGTAGCCCACTATTCTTGTAGGCGGGAGCTGTTTCGATGCGCCCTATGGACGTTATGACAACCGGGGTGATCACCGTCGACCCAGACACGTCGGTGCAAGCAGTGGCGAAGCTCCTTTCCGAACGCGGCATCAGCGGGGTTCCCGTTGTCGATTCCGCTAATCGTCTGGTCGGCATCGTGAGCGAGGGTGACCTGTTGCACCGTGTCGAGACCGGGACCGAGCGCCAGCCGGAGCGTTTGACCGGGCGGCGGCGGCGCTCGTGGTGGCTCGATACGATCGCGTCGGACCAGGAGCTCGCCCGCGACTACGCCAAATCGCACGGCCGCACGGCAAAGGACGTCATGACGCGCGAGGTTATCTCGATCACCGACACGACCGAACTCGCCGATGTCGCAATGCTGCTCGAGACAAAAAGGATCAAGCGCGTGCCGGTCCTCCGCGACGGCAGGCTTGTCGGTATCGTTAGCAGGGCCAACCTCGTGCGGGCCTTGGCGGTAACGAAGAGCGACCCGGGGATCGACGCCGACAGCGACGACCGTACCATCCGCGACAACCTGCTCGCCGAACTGATGGGACAAGCGTGGTTCAAGGCTCAAGAGTGGTTCAAGATCTGGGCAGCGGACATAATCGTCAGGGGCGGCGTCGTGCATTTCTGGCTCTCCGACGACCAGTCCGAAGAGGAGAGGCGGGCATTGCGCATCGCCGCCGAGAACATCGCGGGGGTTCGGCGCGTCGAGGAGCGCCCGGAGCCGGTGCCAGCTCGGACGCGAGGTAGGGGTAGCCCCAGGCCGGCGTCGAGTTCCAGACATCGTTCACGGTCGGGTTGTTGTTGGCGCTTACACCGAAGACCGCCTCGCTACCGAGCAGCTCGGACGGGGTGGCGTAGCGGAGGTCGATGTTGTCCCAATGGATCCTATTGGGGACGTTGTCGTAAGTCACTTGCGCGAACGTGCCGAGACCGTCGAAGATCTTGCCGCCGTAGAAGAGGCTTCCGGTGAAAGCGAAGTCGTTATTGTACCCAAAACCTGGCACGAGCCCGCCATCCACACCCTTCCGGACATTGGTGAAGGTCGGGATCGCCATGGCGGCGATCGGCGGCAAGTCCGACGTGCCACCAATCCAGGTGTAGCCGTTGAGCTTGAACTGGCGGCCGTAGGGCGTCAGCTCGGGAAAGCCGTTGTGACAGGCGGTGCATTGCTGCCCGGTCTGTCGGGCATAGCTCGGCAACGCCTGCACCGGCCTGACGCCGACAAGGCACATAGCAGTGGCGGCGACAAGTAGCACCGCGCCGAGCACGGCATACGTAGTGGCGTCCACTTTTGATGCCGTCTCGGATACGAGCTCCTTGCCGGACATTTCCAGTCTTCCCCCTGCACTCGTAACGGGATTATGTTGCGAGAGAGTCCGAAACCGGACATTGATTTGGATCAATCGCCGTCGGGTGCATCCCGTGCCGCATTCGCGCGACGCGGGGGCAGCGCGGGGATGAAAAGATCCGTTCGCAAATTAGACAAGGAGCGGTGGCAAGCTCCGCGAGGCCCTGGCTGATTCCAAGGCATTACGAACAGAGCTCGAGTGAAGAGCAAGCGCCGGCCGGAGAGGCCTGGTCGGAGGGAGCATTGAGATGCGGTTTCATCCGACAGCATCAATATTCGCGATTGAGCTGGATCAACGACCAGGCAGAGTGTCCCGGTTGATCATATCGCGCGTTGCTCGGAGCGCGAGCCAAGATTGGACTCGAGTCGATGCGACAGGTATGAACTGGCCGGGATGTGGCTCAAAAACTAAAAGGTCGATGCTCTAGCGGGTGGAACCCTAAGGAGGCCGAATGGCGGAGGGGATCTAGTCTATGATTACGTCGCTGTCGGTGGCGTGGCTGACTATGCTTTCGACCGGCGCTGTCGCGGAGGAGCCGGGCGAGACCTTGTTCAAGAAGAACTGCGCGATTTGCCATACGCTGGAAGCGGGGAAGAACAAGATCGGCCCAAGTCTCGCGGGTGTCGTCGGTCGCAAGGCGGGAAGCGTCTCCGGCTTCACCTATTCCGCCGCCAATAAGAACTCAGGCGACATTTGGGACGCACAGACGCTCGATACTTACCTCGCGGACCCGCGAAAGTTCATGCCGGGCACCAAAATGGTTTTTGCTGGTCTCAAGAACCCCGAGGACCGCAAGGCGTTGATCGAATACCTGAAGGAGCAACACTGACCCGGCGGGCCAGAACCTCGGTTGGTGTCTGGCGACGCGAGGGCGGGAGGATAGAAATGGTTTTTGACGATCCCGCATTCTGGCGTGCCGGTGCGATCAGCACGATCGCTGTGATGTCGATCGTATTGATCATGCTGACGATCGACAGCCTCGCGGCGATCAGTCCGGGCGGCTCGCACGTACCGCCTTTTACGGTGATCAACCGGCACATCGATTACAAATTCGACAGCAATCGGGGCTTCGATATACCGGTGATCGGTGGAGCCGAGCCGCTGTTCGGCAAACCGCTGGATGAACCCGCCGCCGCGGCGCTGATCGACCGGGGCAAGATGGTGATTCAGAGCCGCGCCTGCATCGATTGCCACACGTTCTTCGGCAACGGCGCTTATTACGCTCCGGACCTCACCAAGGCTTGGCTCGATCCCGATTGGGAGGCGTGGCAGGCCGTCACCGGAGCCGACACGCGCGAGGGGGCGATGGTGAAATTCCTGATGGATCCCGAGCAGTATCGCACCTGGACGCGCACCATGCCGAACCTCGGCATCACAGAGGAGGAGGCCCAAGCCCTCGTTGCCTATCTGAAGTGGATGTCGGCAGTGGACACCAACGGCTTTCCCCCAAACTTCAATCAAATCGAGAAAAGACGGTAGGAGAACGCCATGTATCGCTCGCAAACGCTTGCCTTGAAATATTTCTCAGCGGCAATGACTCTTTTTGGCATTATGACAATCTCCGGGTTGATTTCGGCCTATTACTATTTAAATCCCGATTTTCTGTTCGGAATTTTGCCGTTCAATATAGCGAAGATCCTGCACATCAATACATTGGTGATCTGGCTTCTGATGGGGTTCATGGGGTCGATCTACTGGTTTTTGCCGGGAGAATTGGGTCGAGAGACCGCGGGTATTTGGGCAGCCGAGGTATTGTTCTATGTGTTTTGCGCAGCGGTTGCGGTGGTTGCCGTGGTGTTCATCTTCGTCCAATACGGCGGCAGCAACGAGGCGGCGCTATGGTTTATCAATCAGGGCCGAAAATATGTCGAGGCGCCGCGTTGGGCGGCCCTGGGCATCGTCGTGATCATGGTGGTGTTCGCCTATAACGTGATCGGAACCGCGATCGCCGCGCGCAAGACTACCGGGATCATCACCGTATTGATGATCGACCTGATACCGCTGATCTTGCTCTATCTGATCGCCTTTCCGGCGATCAGCAACATGTCGGCCGACCTGTTCTGGTGGTGGTGGCTCGTCCACCTCTGGGTTGAGGCCACCTGGGAGGTCTTGATCGGTTGCATTATGGCCTTGGCCCTGATGCAGCTGCTCGGCACCTCGCGAAGGATTGTCGAGACGTGGCTTTACATCGAGGTGGCTCTCGTCCTCGGCACCGGGATCCTCGGTCTTGGGCACCACTACTTCTGGATCGGGACACCGAGTTACTGGCTGACGATCGGAGGCTTTTTCTCGGCGCTCGAACCGTTGCCGTTGCTGGGGATGGTCGTACATGCGGTATACGACGCCGGCGCGCAGCATATGAAGACGACCAACCGCCCCGCCCTCTACTGGATGATGGCCGAGGCGTTTGGCAACTTCATCGGCGCCGGCGTCTGGGGGTTCATGATCACCTTGCCGCAGATTAACCTTTATGCGCACGGGACGCAGTGGACCGTCTCGCATGGGCATTTTGCGTTCTGGGGAGCCTATTCCTGCCGCGTTATCTCGGTCCTCTACCTTGTTTTGCAGAAGACCCGTAACCTCGCGTTTGTCGACGGCCCGCTGTGGAAGTGGTCGTTCGCGGCGCTCAATTTGGGACTTGTCGGGATGACCGGGGCGCTGCTGGTGTCGGGCTTTGTGCAAGCCTTCATCGAGCGTGCGATCGGCGGTTCGACATTGAACGCGTTCATTTCGGGTCAAGAGAATGCGTGGTTCGTCGACGGTATGGTTGCACGATTCCTCTTGGCCATCGTGTTTACGGCCGGTTACGTCGTGCTGGTTTGGGATGTCTTGACCTTGGGCCGGCGCGCTCCCGCCGTTGCCGTCGTAGCGGCCGCGCAATGAGCGCTCCCGCAACCCTCGAGACGGGTTTGCTCCTTGGGCTTTACGCTCTCCTCGCAGGCATCTGGGGAGTTCTTTGGGCGCTTGCGGAGTTTCGTGAGACGCCGATCTTCGGGCCCTCGGCCATTGCTGCCTACGGGCTGCACATACTGGCCGCGCTCATTATCATCTTGTGGACGCCGCTCGGATTCGGGTGGAAGTGCCTGATCGTCGGCAGCAGCCTCGTTTTTCTAGCGATACCGGCGATTACTTGGCGCTTCCTTCAGCATACCCATCAGAACGGGAGCTCGGAACATGATCGGAAACCTGCTCAACATTCTGCTCGGGTTGTGGCTCGCCTATAGCGCCATCTTCGCGAACCCGGCGGGTGCGATAAACAATGTCGCGCTGGCCGCTGCTGCCGTCGCCGTAATTCTTTTCGCGGTTTGGGCGCGACAGACCGACCGCATGCGGTGGCAAAGCGCAACCAACATCGTCCTGGGTGTTGTGCTAGTGCTGGTCGCGGCGACGCGCTGGGCGATAGGCGTGGCGCCGCTCGTCTCTTTCTGGATTATCCTGCTCGTCGGCATCGCGGTCGCCATTGCGGCGATGTGGTCGATGCTGTATCGGCCGGAGACGGCGCAATCTCGCGCGTCGTCGTAAGCGCGGGCTCGGCTGTCCTCCGGCGCTCAGATCGGCTGCAAGCGGGGCAGCGTCAGCGGTCGCGCATAAACCAGCACGAACAGCCCGAAGGCGCCGCTCCACGCCGCGCCGGCGAGCGTTAAAACAAGGAGATAGTGCGCCTTGGCGAGCGGCGCGACGAGGCGCAGCACGGTGGCAAAGGTGACCAGGACGTAGATCGCCGTCGTTCCCGGGTTGGCGGCGAGCGGGCGCCCGGTATGGCCGAGCGAGGCCCGCGTCATGACCGCGAGCGTCATCGTGCCGATGGCGCCCGCGGTCAGCGCATGGAGCGCCGCGGTCTCTGGCAGCATGACCGCCGCGCCGCTGAGCGCGAGCAGAATGAAGCCGAGCGCGAGCCAGCCGTAGCCGAGATGGAGAACCCAGAGCAGTGGCTCGCGCCAGGTCGCAAAACCGCGCCAGCGCGCGAGACGGGCGCCGTGTGCCAGCCCCGCGGCGAGTGCCGCCCACGGAGTCGCGAGATGTGCCGGTTCGAGAACCCACAGGGCGAGGGCCACCGCCGTCACGGGGAGGACGGTGCGGTCGAAGCCGCCGAAGACCCTTGGCGGGGGGATTTCCGGGCGCTCTCTGGCGAGCCAGTTTCGTGTAAAGCTCGGGATGATGCGTCCACCGACAATGCTGATCAGCATCAGTAAAGTGGCAACGCCGAGCCGGTTGCCGATTTCTGCAGTTGCGATGATGCCGACTGCTTCGAAATGGACGAGAAGATTGCCAAGCAACAGGAAGGCGAGAGTAGCGACGATCGGCAGATTGCGCCAGTTCCGTGCGGCGGCGATCTCGCGCCCGACGAGGCCAAGGAAGGCAGTGGGAAAGGCGAGATCGAGGAAAGCCGCGGCATCCGCGCCGATCCGCACCGAGATGAGCACGCCGGCCCTGCCGGCGACCCACAGCAGCGCCAGGCATGCGAGGCGCACACCCTGTAGCGGCTGGCGGGCGGTCCAGTCGGGGATGGCGGTCAGCAAGAATCCGGCAATTGTCGCGGCACCAAAGCCGAAAACCATTTCATGCACGTGCCAAACCAGCGGCGGTAAGACGCTCGGTAAGGCGCCCTCTCCGGCAAAGGACATTAGCCAGAGAGGGATGGCGAGCGCCGACCATAGCGTGGACAGCAGGAAGAACGGGCGAAACCCGGCCGACAGCAAGATAAAGCCGGATTGCGGGCGATGGCGGGGAGCCGCGGTCACGACACCCCTCAACCGTCATCGCAGCCGATCGGTGCTGTCTCAGTTTGAACTCGGCGCGGCCTGGACGCCTCGTTAGCCGAGGCCACCCAGGTGAACCGCTCCCACGCGGATTGGCGCGAGATACCCAACGCAGCGCCAATTTGGGCCCAACTCACCTTGCGAGACCGAAGAAGCTCGACCACCCATTGCAGTTGATTATCCTTGCCTTGCAACGTGTCTTCGATTGGCTGAAGTCGCTCTAGCAAACGTTTTGTCGGCAAATCTTTGTCAGATGGCAATTTCGATTTGTCTGGGAAACGACCAGCGATGCATTCATTGCACAGAGCTACGCATTCATCGCATATGAAGATTGCTGCAGGACCGGAAATCAGCATTTTCACCTGGTGCTGTGACTTAAAGCAGAAGGTACAATAGAGGGTTTTCGCTGTCACAGAGCCGGCCTCCGCCTGCACTGCCCCTGCCTTGTCTTCGTTTCCCTCTGCCATATCGACTTCCACTTAAACGTCAGGGCTGTCCTGACAGTCAGGTAAACCCTGACGGACGTTGCGTCAAGAGGTGCGCAACGCGGCGAACTTGCTGGCCTATCTGGCTGCGACCTTGGTCAACGCGGTCTCCTCGGCGATCCTCGCCTCGATCGGCCTCGAAGTGCTCGGCCTCGGCCCGATCGATTCGCCGACCCTCGGCATGACGCTCTACTGGGTCAACTTCAATGCCGCGATGATCAATGGCTGGTGGTGGTGGACGGCGCCGACGGTGATCATCCTGACGGTCTTTCTCGGCCTGTTCTTTCTAACCGTCGGGCTCGACGAAATCGCCAATCCGCGCCTGCGGAGGACCGTCTAAACGCGCTCGTTTTGAGCGTCGCAGAATTTGACCCCTTGACTCACGGCCCTGTCCAGCACATTTATCCGAGTAGTTAATTAACTGTACGGTTTATCGGCACTGCTGAAACGAGCAAATCAACACATGCTAAAGGAGTCGAACGATGGAACACCCGATCGTATCGCACGACGAATGGCTCGCCGCTCGCAAGCAGCTCCTGGTAAAAGAAAAGGAATTAACCCGGCTGCCCGATCGGCTCGCTGCCGAGCGGCGCGCGCTGCCTTGGGTCAAGATCGAGAAGCCTTACGTCTTCGAAGGGCCGGACCGGAAGGAAACCCTCGCCGACCTCTTTGGCGGACATAGCCAGCTGATCGTCAAGCATTTCATGTTCGGTCCCGGCTGGAGCGAGGGCTGCGTCGGCTGCTCGTTCGGGCAGGATCACATCGACGGCATCCTCGTCCATCTCGAACAGCGCGACGTCAGTTTCGTTGCGGTCTCGCGGGCGCCGCTGCCGGCAGTCGAAGCCTTCAAAGAGCGAATGGGATGGCAGGTCAAGTGGGTGTCCTCCGCCGGCAGCGATTTCAATTTCGATTTCCACGTCTCCTTCAGGCCGAACGAAATCGCCAAAGGCGAGGCTTATTACAACTACGAAATACGCAAGATCGGGATCGACGAACTGTCGGGCCGCAGCGTCTTTTACAAAGACGTGAACGGCGACGTGTTTCATACCTATTCGTCCTACGCACGCAGCGGCGAGGATCTGCTCGGCACCTACGGGCTCCTTGATCTGGTGCCAAAGGGCCGCGACGAAACCGGCCCAAACCATAACCTGACCGATTGGGTCCGGCACCACGATCGGTACGGCGATCAAAAGTCCGGGGCGCGAAAGGGATAGCGATGCCTATCATACAGAAGATCACGCCCTGCCTGTGGTTCGACAACCAGGCAGAGGAAGCAGCAAATTTTTACGTCTCGCTCTTTAACAATTCAGCTGTGGGAGTTGTCACCCGTTATGGCAAGGAAGGGTTCGAGGTTCACGGCAGGCCGGAGGGATCAGTCTTGACCGTGAGCTTCCGCATTGAGGGCCAGGAATTTACCGCACTCAACGGCGGCCCCCATTTCAAGTTTTCGGAGGCGATCTCCTTTGTGGTGAGATGCGAAACACAGACCGAAATCGATCACTACTGGGACAAGCTGGGTGAGGGCGGCGATGAACGGGCACGGCAATGTGGCTGGCTGAAGGACAAATACGGCGTTTCGTGGCAAATCGTTCCAGCGGCGCTATTTGAGATGATGGCCGGTACGGACAGGATAAAATCGGAACGCGCAATGCGAGCCATGCTGCAGATGAAAAAATTGGATCTCGCGGCGCTGCGCCGGGCGTATGAAGGGAATAGCTAAATGACAGATGACCTCGTCTTCTATACTCATCCAATGTCGCGTGGCCGCATAGTCCGCTGGATGCTTGAGGAAATCGGGCAGCCCTACCGCACCGAATTGCTCGACTACGACACGACGATGAAGGCGCCAGCCTATCTCGCGATCAACCCGATGGGTAAGGTGCCGGCGATCCGACATGGCGATACCGTGGTCACTGAGGCTGCCGCCATCTGTGCCTATCTCGCCGACGCATTTCCTGAGGCTCGCCTTGCGCCGCCGCCAGGCGATCGGTTGCGCGGTCCCTACTATCGTTGGCTGTTCTTTGTCGCCGGGCCGCTCGAGGCGGCGTGGACCAACAAGGCGATGGGCTTTGTGGTTCCGCAGGAGCGCGAACGCATGATGGGTTATGGACGCTTCGAACATGTCATCAACGTGCTCGAGGGGGCGGTGTCTCGAGCCGAGTATGTGGTCGGCGACAGCTTCACCGCCGCCGATGTCTATGTCGGATCGGGTATTGGCTTTGGCATGCAATTCGGCATGATCGAGCAGCGTCCTGCTTTCGAGCGATATTGGCAGCGGCTCAGCGCTCGACCGGCTGCACTGCGCGCCAAGCAGATCGACGACGCGCTGGCGCCACCAAAGCAGCCGCAACCGACGGCCTAGATACTCACTCTTCCCCCAATCGCCTCGCCACGATGCGTTTCACTGGCGGCAATGCGTTGATCGCCCGCATCGTCAGTCGCGAGAGCATCAGCCCCGGAAGGCTGTCGGTGACCGTCTGGTGCATTGCCTTGAGCGAATTACGCACGGCACGAAAGCCGTAGTCCAGCATGCCGGTTTCGTAATCGTTAATTGCTTCGACGAGATCGCGCTTGCCGCAATGCGCCGAGACCAGCGCACGTGTGAGGCGCGCAGCGTCCTTGATCGCCACGTTCGCGCCGATGCCCCGATAAGGTGTCATCGAATGGATGGCGTCGCCGAGGAGGGTAATTCGGCTCGTCCGCCAGGGCGCATGCGGAACCGAGGTGCGGATCGGCAGGCACGAGATCGTGGTCGGATCTGCGATCCCGACCAACTCGCGAAAAGCGCGTGACCAGCCGGCCATGGTGCGTGTGGCGGTCGCCACCAGCGCAGCGCTGTCCGCCTGCTCGACGTCGGCGAGGCCGAATTTCTCCCGCTTGGCACTGAGTGCCCACATCAGATAGCTGCGCGCGTTCTCGTACAGGTTCCCCGTCCCGGCGAGGACAGGCTCATTGCCGCCGATGCTGCCGACTGGGCCGCCGGCTATCTCCTGGATTGCGACAAACAGCCCGAGGCCCCCGCGTGACGCGACGAGGCTGATGCCGTCGAGCAGCGGCCCTGCGATCCGGTCCCGCGCGGTGTCGAGGAAAATTTTGCCCGCGATGCCGACCACGCCGGTCTCGACACGCTGCGCATCGGGTAGAAACTGCCGGCGCACCCGCGAGCCGCCGCCGTCGGCGGCGACCAGAACATCGCCCTCCGCACTGGTGCCGTCCTCGAAATACGCGGTGATGCGTCCGCCCTCTTGCTTGTAGCGCTGGAAGGTCTTGCCGAAATGCACATTATCGAGCTCGGTCAGCAGTACCTGGCGCAATGTGATGCGACTCGCCGAACGGTGGCGTGCAACCGGATCGGTACTGGCGACGAGATCCCCGTCGAACGCGAGCAGCAAGCGCATCTGCTCGGTGAAAAAACGCACTGCCATGGTGGGTGCCCCGCATGTGCGGTCGAAGACCGCGAACAGGTGCGGCGGTAGGCACTCATGCAAGGCAAGGCCGCCGGTTGGGCTGATGTGCACGCGGTAGCCCTGCAGGCGGTTGGTTAGGGTGCGATCACGCTCGTAAACCGCGGCGCTGATTCTGGCTCGCCTCAGACCCTGCGCGAGCGTGAGGCCGCCGATGCCGCCACCGATGATCAGGACATGAAATGGTAGGGACATTTGAAGCTCCTTTGACAACAGGTGTTGGCGCTCATTGCTTGCGAATCGAGCGCGCTGTTCTCGCGGAGCCTTCGCTGCTAATTTGTGGCTGCGTGCCTGAAGCCAGCGCGCTCCGCGCGTTCGGTTTTCGGGTTCGGGCCCCGGTGATGTTCCAGCATCGCCGGGGCATCCGATGCTCGCGATCGGCTTACATGGCGCCCTCCCGCGCGACGCCGTTTATTTCGTGCTGGTGTGCGCAGACAGCCTGCAGGTCGCGCCACAAGTCGACCGGGCCCCAGCCTTCTTCGGCGATGCGGCGAACGAGCTCGTTGACGAAGGCAAGCTCGGCCTTGATCAGGGTCAGCGCATATTCGGTTTCGACGACGAACAGCGGCGGAAATTTCTGTCCGACGAGCTGTGGGGGTAACTCCTCGGGCGGAACGGGAACCTCCTGTTGTGTGAGCTCGGCAATTTGCGTTTCGATCCGCGTCGCCTCGGCAGATAAACGAAGCGCCCGGTGCCGGAGCAAGGCTACCACTTCCTCCGGAGCCAGCACCGGCAGTAGGCTGAGCCCCGCCGCGAACTGCGGATAATCGTTCACCGGTTCGCGCAGGAGGTCTTGCATCCAGGCGCGCAGTTCATCGTAACCGGTGGGAGTGAGCGCAAAAACTGTCCGCTCGGGTCGCTTGCCCTCGCGGGAAGTCTCCTTGGTCGTGATAAAGCCCCGCTTCACCAGAAGCTCGATTACGGTATAGAGCGAGCCGTAGCGAATTTTGATGCTTTCGCCCTTGTGGCGCTGCTTCAGGGTCGCGGCCATCTCGTAGGGATGCATCGGCCGCTCGAACAACAGCGCCAGCACCGCGAGCGCGAGCGGATTGGAGGGATGAGCTAGTGTGGCCATTTGGGCAGTCTATACGGGGACGTATATCCGTGGGCGTATATACGTCAGCGTATACGCCCAATGGCCGCCGAGCAAGAGGGATTCTTCCAACATGCCTCCCAAGCCGTCGGAGGAGCACGTGAGCGAGCCGATCCTACAGGTTAAGAGCCTACGCGTCGGCTTCGACCACCCACAAGGCGTGGTGCAGGCGGTCGAC
>Ga0306926_10001668_pt1 | contig 22214 bp, 19 predicted proteins | sample flu12Cox44000178_FD_203759 | JGI IMG/M metagenome (GOLD analysis project Ga0306926, IMG submission 203759) | Lab enrichment of tropical soil microbial communities from Luquillo Experimental Forest, Puerto Rico - flux8day.12C.oxic.44.000.178 (v2)... | ecosystem: Environmental > Terrestrial >...
AGCCGCAGCGATCTCGAGGAGACAGTGCGCCGGGCCCTCGCGCGGCGCCAGGCCGAGCTGGGCAAGACCAGCCAGCTCAGCAGCCTCGTGAACGAGATGCGGGTGCTCTCCACCAAGACGCGCACCCTCGAGGAAGAGGCGCGCCGCGAGCAGGCGGAGCAATCCCTGCGGGTGACCCAGCTCTCCATCCTGCGCGAGATCTCTCGCGGCATTTTGGGCCAGCTCGATCTGGCCGAGCTCACCGCCGGCATCGCCGTGCAGCTCAAGGAGTCCCTCGGCTACGACGAGGCCCAGGTGATCCTGAGCGAGCTCCTGCCCGAAGGCGTGCAGTCCGAGGGCGCCATCGTCTGTCCCATCCGCGATGACGCCTCCATCGTGGGCTACCTGGTCGTCGCCAACCGGTCGAGCTCGGGACCCATCGATCCGCGCGAGCGCGAGCTGCTCGAGATGCTCGCGGACTCCCTCGCGGTGGCCATCCGCAACTCGCGGCTCTACGGCGAGGTGGCGGAGACCAAGCGCTCCCTGGAGCAGATGGTGCGCTCGGCGGGCGACGCCATCATCTCCATCGACCGCCGCGGCTCGATCACGGGCTGGAACCCCGCGGCCGAGCAAATCTTCGGATGGAGCGCGCGGGAAGCCATCGGACGCTCGCTCGTGGGCATGTTCCCCGCGCACTACGAGCAGGCGGCGCGCCACGCCCTTACCGGCGCGCGCCCGGCGAGCACCTTCGACCTCACGGCCAAGCGGGCCGATGGCAAGATGCTCACTCTCGCGGTGACGCTCTCCGGCGTGCCGGGTCGCGAGGGGCGGGTGGAAGGCCTCCTCGCCATCGTGCGTGACATGACGTCCCAGCGCGAACTGGAGACGCAGATGCACCAGTCCGAGAAGCTCACCGCCCTCGGCCAGGTGGCGGGCGGCATCGCCCACGACTTCAACAACCTGCTCCAGGCCATCCTGGGTTACTCGCAACTCATGAGCAAGAACCTGCAGAACACCGATGTGGTGCGCCGTGGGCTGTCCGTCATCGAGACGGCGGCGGTGGGGGGCGCGGAGACAGTGCGCCGCATCCAGAAGTTCGCGCGGCTCCGTCCCGACGAGCCCTTCGTGTCCGTGGAGCTGAACCAGGTCGTCCACGACTCGGTGGCCATCACGCGGCCACGCTGGGAGGAGCGGGTGGCCAAGGGCGGCGTGCCCCTGCGTCTCGATCTCCGTCTCACCCCGCTGCCCACCGTCATGGGCCGACCCTCAGAGCTCAACGAGGTCATCACCAACCTCATCCTCAACGCCATCGACGCCATGCCGCAGGGCGGCACCCTCGGCATCCATACGCGGCCCGAGGGTGACGAGCACGTCGTGCTCACGGTTGCCGATACGGGGGTGGGCATGGCGGAGCACGTGCGCAAGCGCATTTTCGATCCTTTCTTCACCACCAAGGGCGAGGTGGGGACGGGGCTCGGCCTCTCCGTGTCCTACTCGATCATCCAGCGCCACGGCGGCGAGATGCGGGCGGAGAGTCAGCCGGGGCGCGGCACAACCTTCACCATCGTGCTGCCCGTGGGTGCCGTGGATCGGGCCCAGGCCTCCGAGGGCGCGGAGGAGCCGGGCTCGCGGCACGGCCGCATTCTTCTCGTGGACAATGAGCTTCCCGTGATGACGGTGCTCGGCGACATGCTGACCGAGGTGGGCCACGACGTCATCCCCGTGGCGAGCGGCGCGGAGGCGCTCCGGGTCTTCGTGCCCGGCAGCTTCGATCTCGTCATGACCAACCTCGGCATGACGGGCCTCACGGGCTGGGACGTGGCCGAACGCGTGCGGACGAGCGACCTCCACGTGCCCATCGTGTTCATCACGGGCTGGGGACTGCAGGCAGAGGACCGCGAGCGCTGTCGGCAGCTCGGCGTGCAGAACGTGCTCTTCAAGCCCCTGCGCCCCGGTGAGCTGCACCAGGCGGTGCAGGAGGCTCTGGCCGCCTCCACCCAGAAGCCGGGGCCCGCCGCCTAGCGGGGCGTATCCCGGATCTCGAGCACCAGGGCCTGCAACACCAGCTCGAAGCCCACCAGGAAAGGCAGCACGCTCAGCATCACCGTGCCCGTGGAAGCGAACTGGTTGTGCAGCCATGACTGCCCCCACGTGTACAGACCGAATCCCGTTCCCCACGCGAGGAGGGGCAATCCCGTTAGCATGAAGAGGGCCACCGGGGAGAAATCGCGCAGGACGTGCTTGCGATAGAAGCGATACCAGTAGCCGTGGAAGAGATAGTAGGGGAAGGAGCACATCACGCGGGCCAGCCGCATCGAAGAGCGTTCGCCACCGTAGCGCGAGGGCATGGCCACGTCGCGCACGCGCGCGTCGAAGATGTTCAGGTTGATCAGCATGTCGTTCTCGAAGAAGTAGCGCCGGGAGAGCCGATCGAGATCGAGGAGACGGAGGGTGCCCGAGGTGATGGCAAGGTAGCCGTTCTGGGGATCGAACACGTTCCAGTAGCCCGAGGCGAGCTTGGTGAGAAAGGTGAGGACGAAGTTGCCGGCGAGCCGGGCGCGCGGCATGATATCGAGCTCGCGGCTTCGCAGGAAACGGTTGCCCTTCGTGTACTCACACTGCCCGTCCACGATGGGGGCGAGCAGCCAGGGCAGATCGCCGGGATCCATCTGGCCGTCACCGTCCAGCTTCACGATGATGCCGTCGCCCGCGCTCAAGGCGTGACGGAAGCCGCGCACGGTGGCGCCTCCCACCCCCTCGTTGCGGGGACTCTCGAGCAGGGTGACGCGCGGATCGCTCACCCCGCGCACCGCCTCCGCGGTGCCATCGGTGCTGCCGTCGCTGACCACGGTCACCGCGTCGACGAGACGCGGCATGTCGCGCAGGACGACGCCGATGCGCTCAGCAACGTTGTAGGCGGGAATGACCACGTGCACCCGCGTGTCACGGAACACCGGAGCCTCCCGGCCGCCGACCGCAGAAAAACATGGTGCCGGCGGTTGCCGCCGCCCCACCGGGCAGCCGCTCGACGGCCGCCAGCACGAGCGACGGGAGCATGAGCAACGCGCCAGCCGCGCGTCGTGCCACCATGTGCCCGCCCGGCGTCTCCGCATACGCGCGAGGGGTGGCCGCCGCGGGAAGGAGTGACAGAGCGATGTGCCCCGCGTTCTCGCCGAGGGGCGACGGCGCCCAGCGGATGTTGTCGAATCCCGCGGACTCGAGGAGACGCCGGGCTCCGGCCACGGATGGGATGGCCACGTGCCGCGGAGCTTCGGTGACCGCGCTCCATCGCGCGCCCAGCCAGCGCGCTTGACCGCTGTCCATCACGGGCAGGCCGAGCACCGCCCATCCCCCCGGCTTGAGCAGCGTGCGTATGCGCGCGAGGGTGGCCGCGGGGTCGGGAATGTGCTCGAGCACGTAGACCAGGATCACCGCGTCGTAACGTCCCGGCTGGAGGCGCAGGCTTTCCAGCGAACCTTCGAAGACGGTGAGCCCGAGGCGCTGGCGAGCATAAGCGACGTCGGCCGCGCATGTCTCCACGCCCTCCACGGTGTAGCCCTCTTTGCGCAGATGCCGGAGGAACAGGCCGCTGCCGCAACCGGCCTCGAGCACGAGCCCGTGCCGAAGTCCCGTGAGTCGCCGGATGAGGGCCACGCGCCGGCGGTACCCGGGCTCGTAGAAGCAGCGCCACTCGATGGTCTGGAGCAGGCGACGGAGTCCCTCCGGCTCCTCCGGCGCGGGCTTGAACGTGTAGTCGCTCGAGTAGAGGGCGAGCAACCGCTCGGGAGTGGGCAAGGGGTCGAGGGTAGCCGAGCCGCACTCCACACAGCGTAAAAAGCGATGCGTCCCCTCGGCAACTCCGTAGTGATCACGGATCCCCTCGTAGAGGGGAGCGAGCACGCGGGACCCGCAGAAGAGGCAGGCCATCAATCCTTGAAGGCGAGCTCGCGCAAGCTCACGCGATGAGCGCGTAGCAGCGCCGCCAGCTCTCGTGGGCCGATCTTCGCGGCGGCCCGGATGGCCCGGCGACGCCGCCACATTGCGGGCAGGCGGAGGAGCGCCGCCCCCCAAGCGCGGAGGACGAGCGCGATCACCTTCGCCGGTGACTGCTCCGCGGCCAATTTGCCGGCCGCCCCTCGACGGGACAGCGCCGCCCAAAGCTGGAGCGCGTAGCGACTCATCGTGTAGAAGAGACTGGCCGCGGCGAGGCGGAGGGGGAAGCACTTCGCCACCACCCAGATGCGGTTGCGCTCGACGTGGAAGGCCTTGAAGGGCGAGTGGGGCGCCGACGATCCCGAGTAGCGGTGGCGCACCGTCGCCTCGGGCACGTAGCGGCAGCGCCAGCCCGCGATCCGCGCGCGCAGGCCGAGGTCGGTGTCCTCGCAGTAGGCGAAGAAATCCTCGTCGAAAAGTCCGATCTGGTCGAGCATGGCGCGCCGGTACAGCGCGGCACAGGCGCTCGGGATGAGGACGTCCGTTTCCCTCCGATAGCGTTCATCGTCGGCCTCGAGCCGCCCCCGACCGCGCCCGATGCCGTCACCGGAGACGAGGAGCCCGGCTCCGTCGAGGAGATCTGGCCGCCTCCAGAGGCAGATCCGCGAGGCGCACATGCCCACGGCGGGATCCGCTTCGGCGGCCCTCACCAGTTCCTCGATCCAGCGCGAATCGGCCTCTGCGTCGTTGTTGAGGAGGGCGAAGTAGGCGCCCTTGGCCGCTCGAATCCCCAGATTGTTGCCGCCGGCGAAGCCGAGGTTGCGGGGGCTCTCGACGAGGCGAAGGCGTCCCGCCGGCTGCTCCCGGAGATACACGGTCGAGCCGTCGGTGGATCCGTTGTCCACCACTACGATCTCCAGGGCTGGATAGGATTGCGCGCGGAGTGAGTCCAGGCACTCCGGCAGATAGACGAGGCCGTTCCAATTCACCACGATGGCGGAGACGAGGGGGCGTTCGCCGTCCCGCCTCCCGGGCGGCACCGCGAATTTGGCGGGCGCGCTCCCCGTGTGCGAGACTCGAGACACAGCATCCACTATATCCCGAGGGTACGCACGCCATGACCACGAATTCCTCGGGCCCGGCGCCGCCCGAGACCTTCGACTACGAGGAGTATCAACACCACCTCGACCTCGTGCGCACCTACGGGCCGACGGCGCTCTTCATGGATCGGGTGATCCGCAAGGTGAGCGCGCCGTTCAAGGGCCTCGACGTGTTGGATCTCGGCTGCGGCACCGGCCACCTGAGCCGCATGCTCGAGCGCGACAATCGCGTGGTCTCCTACGATCCCGCCTTCGAGGGCGTGCGGACCACGCGTGATCGGCGTCAGCGGCCGGGCGCCTTCGTGGTGGGCGGGGGCGAGCACCTTCCCTTCCGCGACGAGAGCTTCGACGCCATCCTGCTCATCGACGTGCTCGAGCACATCGCCGACGACGCCGGCGTGGCGGGCGAGGCGCTGCGCGTCCTCCGTCCGGGGGGCCGGGTTCTCTGCATGGTGCCGGAGAACCAGGCGTTGTATTCGCGCACCGACGCGGCCAACGGCCACCTGCGACGCTATCACCGCGATGAGGTCGTGAAGCTCTTCCGTCCCTGCGCGGCCGAGACGCTCTTCGACTACGGCTTCCCCTTCATGCGCCTCTACCTCAACGTGCTGGGGCGCGTCCACGACAGCGTGGTGCCGGTGGCCCGGCCGGTGGGCCTCAAGCGCGCGGCTCTCCGCGCCACGTCCATGACCTTGACCGGGCTGTTCTCGATCGACCTGCTCTTCGCCGGCTGGTTTCGCGGCGTCGAGATCGTCGCGGTGTTCCGCAAGCCCGGCCCTCGCTAGCCGGCCTTCACCGGGGCGCGCTCGCCTTGTGGAGCGTTCCGCCCTTCATGATCATCCGGAGCGCGACGCGATCCTGCAGGATGGCGATGTCGGCGAGTGGATCACCGTCGACCAGGAGCAGATCGGCGAGGGCGCCTGCCTTCACCACCCCGAGCTCGTCTGGCATCCCCATCAACGCGCCGCTGAGGCGCGTGGCCGCCACGAGGGTGTCCATGGCCGAGAAACCGAGGATCTTCACGAAGAGCCAGAGATCGCGCGCGTACGTCCCGTGCGGAGTGGCGGGGAACCCGTAGTCGCCGCCGGGCAGGATGCGAATGCCTCGCTGGCGCATGCGCGCCACCGCCTCCACGGACACTTCGAGCTCCCGCTCGAACTCTCGGATGCGCTCGGCGGGGACCCCGCCCGCGCCCTGACTCAAGTTGTAGGTGAGCCCGAGGGCCGGGCCGACGAAGACCCGGGCGCGCGCCGCCTCCAGGGCATCCAGGGTCCGCTCGTCGACGTAGTTGGCGTGGTAGATCATCTCCACGCCGTGGCGGAGTGCCATGAGAACGGATTCACCGCTGCGGCAGTGCGCAGCCACGCGCAGTCGCGCCGCCCGCGCCACCTCCATGGCCGCGGCCACCTCCGCGTCGGTCATGGGCGTCTCCGTCGAAGGATAGCTGGAGGTGCCGAGATCGCCGGAGAGGTTGAGCTTGAGGAGATCGACGCCCTCACGGGCGAGGAGGCGACACACGCGACGGACGGCGTCGGGCCCGTCGGCGATCCACGCGAAGGTGGGCGTCTCGTAGAACGGTAGGTGGGCGAGATTGCTGTCGCCGAGACCGCCGGTGACGGTGATCTCCGGCCCATTGGCGAGCAGCCGGGGTCCGGGCACCCTCCCCGCCTCGATCTCACGTTTCAGCACCACGTCCAGGCGTGGCTTGGGCGATCCCGCCGAGAACGCGCTGGTGTAGCCGGCGTCGAGCATGGTGCGCGCGTTGCGCACCGTGATGAGCATGTGCTCTTCGGGGGGCACGCGCGTCAGGTCGTAGGAGCCGAGGTCGGCCAGCCCCAGGTGGGCGTGGGACTCGATCAGGCCGGGCATGAGGGTCGCTCCCGCCCCCTCGATCACGGCGGCCTCTCCCGCCGTGGAAGGGCCGGCCCCTTCGGTGACGGCGGCGATCCGATCGCCCTCGATCAGCACGGAGCCCGCGAAAGGCGCGCGGCCCGTGCCGTCCAGGACCTTCACGTCGCGAACCAGGTAGGCGCTCATGCACGCTCCTCCTCCAGGGTTCCCGCTCCCGTACGAGCGGGCAGATCGCAGGAACAGTTAGCGTGGTGGCCGTCCAGGTGTCAAGCGCGCCGGGCTTCCTCGTAGATTTGACCTCTCCGCCGCGCTCTGGCACGATCGCCGGGCGCGAGTGCTCGATGGTCGATCCCCTGCACGCCTTCGACGGCATCATGCGCCGGCTCTCCCTGCCCGGGAAGGCTGGCGGGCCGCTCACTGGCACCTCGTTCGTGGTCAAGGATCTCTACGACGTGGCCGGCTATCCGACGGGCGCCGGCAACCCCGACTGGGAGCGCACCCACCCGATTCCCACTGAGACGGCCCCCGCCGTGCGGCGGTTGCTCGACGCGGGCGCGACCCTCGTCGGCAAGTCGTGCACCGACGAGCTGGCCTTCAGCCTCGACGGCATCAACGTTCACTACGGCACGCCGGTCAATCCACGCTTCCCCGATCGCCTCCCCGGCGGCTCGTCCAGCGGGTCGGTCTCCGCCGTCGCGGCGGGGCTCGTCGACTTCGCCCTCGGCACCGACACGAGCGGCTCCATCCGGGTGCCCGCAAGCTACTGCGGCGTGTTCGGCTTCCGCCCCAGCCACGGCGTGGTGCCCATCGACGACGTGGTGCCGCTCGCTCCCAGCTTCGACACGGTGGGCTGGCTCGCCCGCGACGCGCGCACGCTCGCGCGCGCGGGCCACGTGCTGCTCGAGAGCTCCGAGACGGAACCCGGTTTCCGCACCCTCGCCGTTCTCGCCGACGCGTTCGACATGGTCCACGAGCGCTACGTACCCGAGCTCCGAGCGAAGATCGCCTCCATTCAAGGCGCTTTCAAGGTCACGCGCGAGGTGCGCCTCGGGAATCTCGAGAACTGGCTGGAGACCTTCCGAACGCTCAAGCAGTGGGAGGCATGGCGGGCCCACGGTGACTGGATCCGCTCCGCGCATCCCCGATTCGCTCCGAACATCGAAGCGACCTTTCAGTCCGCCTCGACGATCAGCGACGCCGCCCGGCGGCGAGCCCTCGAGGATCGCGCGCGCCTCGTGGAGATGCTTCGCGCGCATCTTTCGACCGACGCCGTTCTGTGTCTGCCCAGCGCCTGGACCATCGCGCCCCTCAAGACGGCCTCCGCCGAGGACCTGGCGACCAACCGCGTGAAGGATCTCACCCTGGGCTCGGTGGCGAGCCTAGCCGGGCTGCCGCAGGTGAGCGTGCCGGTGGTGGGCGAACGCTACGCGATCGGCCTGGGCCTTCTCGCCGTCGCGGGGAGCGACGCGCAGCTCCTCGCCCTCGCGGAGAGCCTGCCCGGCTGAATCATCCCGGCAGGTAGCGCTCGAGGATGCGCGTGAACTCCTCGGGGAGGAGAACGCCGCCCATGAGCTCGCGCGTCTCCACGAAGTACGGCCGGCCGAGCGTCGTTCCATCGGTCAGCCAGAAGGTGAGCCAGTAGCGCTGCTCCCCGAAGGCGTGAGCCTGCGGCCGGCCCACTGCGCCGCGAGCGATCATCTCCACGAGCTGGTCGGCATCGTTCGGCGAGCTGATGCGCACGGGGATGCCCGGCGACGCCCACGTTGGCTCGCCGCGCAGCACGTCGATGGCGCGCACCTTGCCCGCGATGGCGTAGAGATCGCCCCCCACCTTCGCCCGCGGATTGCGCCACGCCTGGTAGAGGTAGACCTTCCCCTGCCACACGGCGGCCAGCCGAAAATCGGTCGAATACCCCTTGACCACGTAGATCTGACTGCCCGTGGGCATGAAGGCGGCGGCCGCGTCGGTGCCGAAGGGACAGCCGCGGCGGTCCTCGGTGAAGGAGCACCCGACGGCGGCAAACTCGACGCCGAGATCGTCGGCACCGAGGGCACGGCCGGGCTCCTCGGCCCAGCGGATGTAGTCGATGCCGTCGAAGGTGATGAAGTCGAGGATGGACTGGGCGTCGCTTCGCGCCGCGAAGGCGCCGAGCACGGCGATGGCGAGCACGGCGGCGGCCGAACGCAAGGCCATCACGGCGTCTGCCGCTCCTCGCGCAGCCGCCACGCCAGGTAGCTGCGCGGCTCGAGCCGCGCGTACTCGGCGAGCTCGCGATGCGCGCCCGCTCCGTCTCCGCTCTTCTCGAGGGCGAGGCCGAGGCCGTAGTGCGCCTGAGCCAGGCGCGGCTCGAGCGCGAGGGCGGCGCGCTGCTGCCGCACGGCGTCCTCCGTGCGCCCGGCGTAGAGGTAAAGGAAGCCGAGGTCGCTCTTGATCCTCGCGTTGTCGGGATCGAGAGCGGTCGCCGCCTCGAGCTCCGCGATGGCCTCGGGCAGGCGACCCGCCCGGTTGAGGCCGAGCCCGTTCCGCGCGCGCTCCATGGCCTGGGCGCGCTTCATGGCCACCGCGCCCGCCTGGGCGATCTCCCCCTCTCGCTGGGTGTCACCCGTGCGCCGGTAGGCCTCGACGAGCAGTGCGTAGACGGGCAGGAGCGCCGGGTTCCGCTCGCGCGCGCGCTGGAGCGGGTGGATCGCCTCCTGCGGCCGTCCCGCGTCCATCAGGGCCGCCCCGAGACCGTAGAGGGTGAGGGCATCTTCCTGGGTGGCGACGGCGCGCTCGTACGTCTCGACGGCACGCGCCTTGTCACCCTTCTGCTGCCAGGCGAGCGCTTCCCCCTGGAGCACGTCGAGCCGGCGCTCGAAATCCCGCACCGTGGCAAGCACGTCGAGCGCTGCGTCGGGCTTGCCTTCCTGGAGAAGCGCGAAGCCCAGCAGGGTGCGGGCACGCGCGGAGCCCGTCTGCGCCACGTTGCGATCGAGTTCGGCGCGGATCGCCGGGAGCCGAGCCTTGTCGGCGAGGCTCCGCCAGAACGCGGGCAGGCCGTTGGCGGGATGGACGAACCGGTACTCGTCGCGGACGATCACCGCGTCCCAGCGCGAGGCGCGCTTCAGATAGACGAGGGCGTAGTCGTCCCAGTACACGAGGGCCCAGTCGGGAGAGGCGAGACCCCAATCGGCGTCGGGAGCGAGACTGTCCAAACCCTCGCCCGAGTAGAGGGGATAGTCCATCACCGCCGCCTCGAAACCGTAGGCGGACTGGAGGCGGGCGAGATGGTCCGGATAGGCGCGGGCGAAGTGGATCTCCTCGGCCAGTCCGGCGGGGAGATACATTCGGCCGTCGACGATGGCCGCGCGCTTCGGGAAATCGCGCCAGGCGATGTAGCCGCCGAAGTGAAAGGCGTTGAAGAGCCTCCCCGTCATGCCGATGCCGTCGAGATAACGGAGTGCGCCCTCGGGAACGAAGCGCGCGTCGACGTCGAGCCCTGCGCTCTTGCGTCCGTCCGCCAGCGGGCGCACCTGAGCGATGGCGAGCCCCGAAGCCAGCGTGCTCACCACGACCACGGCGACGGCCACGGCCATGGCGGGGCGGCGAAGACGCACCGCGCTCGACGAACTCACGAGCGAGGCGAGGGTGCGCGCCAGCACGGGCGCGCCTACGATGGCGAACAGGAAGATGAAGCGCACGCCGGTGAGTCCGAGATACGCGAAGGGAACGACGAGGAGCGCCGGCACGACTGGAGCCGAACGCCACGCTGCGAGGAGCGCCAGGAGGAGCAGACCCGCCAGGATGTACACGCCGGGATAAAGAGCCACGGGCGGCCGCTGGAGCTCCGCGATCTCATTCACCGCCCAGCGCATGCCCGCCAGCCGGAAGGGTAGCGTGAGGATCTCCACCCCGCGGGGGTTCACGAGACAGCCGAGAAGGCTCAGCACGAGAACTGTGACCACCGTCCTGAGCTGGCGCGCCGACGGCGTCCCCGGCACCTCCCGTCCGTGGGCCCGAACGAACAGATGAAGGCCGAGGCCGCCCGCAAGCACGGCGCCGAACGGCACGAGAGTGAGGATTACGCTTGGATGCATGTTGGCCCACAGCACGTGCACGAAGGGCAGGGTGTAGATCCAGCGTCGTCCCTCGAGGCGGTAGGCGTCGAGGGCGTAGGTGGTGAAGCCGAGACAGAGCATGAGGACGAGATCGGGCCGCTCCACGAAGCGATAGCGAACCATGGGAAGACAGGCGAGGAGAACGGCCGCGGCGATCCAGGCGCGCAGCCCGTGATCGGCCGCGGGCTCTTGCGGCAGGGCGGCGTCCTTGAAAAGGATCCAGAAGGTCAGCGCCACCGTGGCCGCCTTGAGGAGGACGACGCCGGCCAGTCCCGCGGAGCGGAAGATCAGATACAGCACCACGTCGAACAGCCACTCCGTGTCGTGATAGGGGAGCGCGACGCTGGGAAAAGCGAGCGACTCGTGCAAAGGCAGGCTTCGGCTCTCGACCATGAGGCGGCCGAGGGCGAGGTGGGTCCAGGTGTCGGGATCTTCGACCCTGGTGACGGCGAGGGCGAAGGCCGTCGCCGCCACCAGGATGCCGAGCACCCGCGAGCCCGGGCGCAGGGTCACGTGGAGTGGTTAGAGCCGCTCGATGATGGTGCCGATGCCCTGCCCGAAGCCGATGCACATGGTCTGGAGCCCATAGCGCTTCTTGCTGCGCTCGAGCTCGTGGAGCAGCGTGTTCATGAGCCGCGCCCCTGAGCAGCCAAGAGGATGGCCGAGGGCGATGGCCCCGCCATTGACGTTGACGCGCTCCATGTCGGGATGGAGCTCGCGCTCCCACGCCAGCACCACCGAGGCGAAGGCCTCGTTGATCTCGAAGAGGTCAATCTGGTCGATCGTGAGCCCGGCCTTCCTGAGGACGCGCTGGGTCGCGGGAATGGGCCCGGTGAGCATGATGGTGGGATCGACGCCGGCCAGCGAGGTCGCCACGATGCGGGCGCGCGGAGTGAGCTTGAGGGCTTTGGCGCGCGCCTCCGACATGATGAGCAGCGCCGCGGCCCCGTCGGAGATCTGCGAGGAGTTGCCCGCGGTGACCACCCCGTCCTGCTTGAAGGACGGCGCGAGGGAGCCGAGCTTCTCCCAGTTCACGGGCACCCGCACGCCCTCGTCCACTTCGAACACGCTGCCGTCGGGCAGCGTGATGGGCGCGATCTCGCGCTTGAAGCGCCCCTCGGCGATGGCGCGTCCGGCCTTCTCGTGGCTCTCGCCGGAGAACTTGTCCAGCTCCTCGCGCTTGAGCCCCCACTGCTCGGCGAGCATCTCAGCGGAGATGCCCTGGGGGACGATGTTGTAGAGGGCCTGGAGCCGTGGCGACAGCGCGCCCTCGCCGGGACCGTCGGCGTTGGAGCCCATGGGCACGCGGCTCATGCTCTCCACCCCGCCCGCGATGACGCAGTCGTACTGGCCGGACATCACGCCCATGGCCGCGAAGTTGGCCGCCTGCTGCCCGGAGCCGCACATACGGTCGAGGGTGGTGCCGCAGACGTCCAGAGGGAAGCCGCCGATGAGGGCGGCGTTGCGCGCGATGTTCAGTCCCTGCTCGCCGAGCTGGTCGACGCAGCCGATGACCACGTCCTCCACCTCGGCGGGATCGATGCCCGTCCGCGCCACCAGCGCCTTCAGCGTCTCGGCGAGAAGGTCATCGGGTCGAACAGTGGACAGCTTGCCGTTGCGCTTGCCGACGGCGGTGCGAGCCGCCCCGACGATCACTGCGTTGTTCATGTGCTGCCTCCGTTGGCTATGCGTGATCCGCCGATCAGTCAGGCGCGGCGGCGCTTGACCTGGTCACTGAGCTTGCAGAAGCCGCAGATCTCCCCCGTGGTCACCTGCCCGCACACCGCGCACTCGTTCAGCACGGTCGGCTCCACGTGCGCGAAGACGCCGCGCGCCTTCTCCAGGAAGCCGAAGAGGAAATTGTGCTTGGCCCCCGGGGAGGCCTCCTCGAGCCGGTCGAGGATCTGCTTGTGGGTGATGGAGGTGGCGCCCTTGGCGAAGGGACATTCCTCCACGATGTAGTCGATCCCACGCAGGAAGGCGTAGGCCGCCGTCTCCCGCTCGGAGAGCCGATAGAGCGGCTTCACCCGACGCGCCAGCTTGGGATGGGTTGAGTCGAGGGCGGGCGACTGGCGCGACAGCAGATCCATCTGCCAGTGCAGCACGTTGCCGAAGAGCACCGCCGCCTCGTCGTCCAGGTTGTGGCCGGTGGCGATAACGGCATAGCCGTGCTCGACCGCCGCGCGGTTCATCAAGTAGCGCTTGCTGAGCCCGCAGGCAGAGCAGGTCGGCCGCCGCGTCGTCTTCTGCACCTCGGGAATGGAGGCGCCCACCCGCTCGGACACCACCTCCACGATCAGCTTCTGCCCGCGCGAGGCGGCGAAGGTCTCGCACTTGGCCTTGGACTCCACGGAGTAGTCGAAGATGCCGAGATCGAGATAGAGCCCGGCCGTGCTGTAGCCGGACTCGATCAGGACGTCCCAGAGGGCGAGCGAGTCCTTGCCGCCGGAGACGGCCACCATCACGGGCTCGTCGAGGCTGAGCATGCGGTGCTTGCGAATAGCCTCGGCGACCTGCTTGCGGAAGAACTCCAGGAAATCAGCAGTGCAGAAAGCCGCGTTGTGACGCGGAAGCTCGATGACGGCGCCCGCCCCGCACTTGCGGCACTTCACGAGGCGCTCCCGCCCGACATCACCGGACGCACTTCCAGCTCGTCGCCGTCACCCACCACCTCGTCGGCGGTGAGGAGATCGCTGCCCCGGATCACGAGCACGGTGCCGGGGAGAATGTCGAGCTCGCGGAGCACGTCCTTGACCCGCTTGCGTCCGGACAGCTCCACCTCACGGCTCGGATTGCGCAGCTTGATCTTCACGCCGTGGGGAACCCCGGCTCGGCCTTGACGCTCTTGACCTGCTCGAGGTGAATGCCATCGTGCCAGGCCTGGAGCATCCACCACTGGGCGAGATCGAGCGGGCCCAGGCGCGGGTGGGAAAAAGTCAGCGGCCGCGGATCGACCGCGCCGAGCCGCTCGATGGTCTGTCGGCTCCGCTCGCGGGCCGCTCTCATGTCCGCCACGAGCTCTCTGAGAGGCTTGCCTCGCTCTGGCCACACGGCGGTCGGCGCCTCCGCCCGGCCACCGGCCGGCGTGGCCACGGGCGTGAAGCCCGTGAGCCCCGGGGGGAAGGGCTGGAGACGGTCGGCCGCTTCCTTGAGCACCTTGGAGGTGACCTTGCCCGTGCCCACCTCGGCCAACGTGAGGTGATGGATGATCTCGCCGACGGACCAGTCCGTGTCGCGTGCCCGCCAGTCCGCCTGCGCCTGACTCAGGCTCTCGACCTCTTTGAGGAGCCGAGCGCGCACGGACTCGAGATCGCTCCAGAGCGCTTCGACAGGAGGCGGCAGGGCCATCGGTATTCCTCCGTGGAGTGTGGAACGTTCTCGATTATAGCCCACCGTACGAGGACATGATACAAGGTGAGGTGTTCATGACCGACTCGAATCGTCCGCCGTCCCTCGCCCGCGCGCCGTGGCAGACGCGCTCGACCCGTCCCGTGTACGAGAACCGCTGGATCCGCGTGCGCGAGGACGTGGCCCTCCTGCCCGATGGGAGCACCACCATCTACGGCGTGGTGGAGTGCGCGGAGTGCGTGGGGGTCCTTCCCTTCGTGGAACCCGACACCGTGCTCCTCGTGGGACAGCATCGCTATGTCGCCCAGGACTTCTACTGGGAGATGCCCACGGGCGGTCAGCATCCGGGGGAAAGCCCGATCGAAGCGGCCCAGCGCGAACTGGGCGAGGAAGCGGGCTACGAGGCGGGCTCGCTCGTGAAAATCTGCGACTTCCATACCTCCAAGAGCATCCTGCGCGAGACCGCCCACCTCTATGTCGCGCGCGATCTCCGACCCATCTCCCGGCCGCCCGACCCCACCGAGTTCATCGAGCGCCGCGAGTTCTCTTTCGCGGACGTGCTGCACATGGTGGTACGTGGTGAGATCAAGGACTCCATGACGGTGATCGCCGTGCTCCACGCCGCGCGCCTTCGCGGCGCCTGAGTCCGCCTCGCTCAGCCCTTGAGCGCGCCCAGGGTGAGACCGCGCACGATGTGCTTCTGCACGAGCAGGGCGAGGAGGAGCACGGGCAGCGTGATCACGGTGGCCGCCGCCGTGAGTCCGCCCCAGTTGATCTCCTCGTAGGAGAGGAAGCTGTACACGGCAATGGGCAGCGTCCGCGTCTTGAAGCCCGCCACGATGAGGGAGAAGAGGAAGTTGTTCCACGAAAAGATGAAAGCGAGGATGCCCGTGGCCACGATGCCGGGCTTGGCGAGGGGGATGGCGATGCGCAGGAAGGCTTGCCAGTGAGTGCAGCCGTCGATGCGCGCTGACTCGATGAGGTCCCCCGGCACGTCCTCGAAGAAGCCCATCATCACCCAGAGCACGAGGGGCAAGGCCACGATCAGGTGGGTGAGGATGAGCGCGGTGTAGGTGTCGATCATCTTCGCTTTGGTGAACAGGATGAACCACGGAATGAGGTAGCCGATGCCCGGGGCCATCCGCGCGGTGAGAATTCCCAGGGCGATCCCCGTGCGCCGGAACCGAGCGATGGCGTACGCCCCCGGCAGGCCAAGGAGGAGGGCAAGGCCGGTGGAGCCCAAAGCCACCACGAGGCTGTTCACGGTGAAGGTGAAGAACGGGTTCTTTTGGAACACCTCTCGATAGTTCGACAGGGTGGGCACGAACACCCACACCGGGGGAAACGCGGTGTTCTGCACCTGCGTCTTGAGGGAAGAGAGGAACATCCAGCCGAGAGGGAAGAGGAACGGGACGAGGAGGAGCACGAGCAGCATGTAGGTCCAGGGATTAACCCGGTCGCGCCGTCCCTTGGAAACCCTGATCATCACCGCGCCCCCCGCCGCACCTTGATGAGGAGCAGGCTCACCCCCAGCACGAGGGCGAAGAGGATCACGAGGAGCGAGCTCGCATAGCCGATGTGGAAGTAGAACAGCCCCACCTGGAACGTGTAGACGTTGAGAGTCTCGGAGGCGAAGCCCGGGCCGCCCTGCGTCATCACGTAGATGATGTCGAAGGTCTTGAGGCAATCGATGGCCCGGAAGAGGAGGGCCACGATGATGGTGGGGCGGAGGAGCGGCAGGGTGATACGCCAGAACATCTGAGCCGACGAAGCGCCGTCGATCAGGGCCGACTCGTAGGGTTCGATGGGAAGTGTGGCGAGCCCCGCCAGGGTGATGAGCGTGATGAGAGGCGTCCACTCCCATGTGTCCACGATGACCAGTGCGGGCACGACCACCGCCGCGTTGCTGACCCACTTGTAGGGACCGAGGCCAACGAGGCCGACCAGGTAATTCATCACGCCCAGCGTCGGGTTGTACATCATCATCCACACCAGCGCGATGGCCACGGGCGTCGCCACCATGGGCAGCAGGAAAATCGATCGGACCAGCCCCTTGCCCCGGAAGGGCCGGTTCAGGACGAGGGCGATGGCAACACCCAGCATGAGCTGGAGGAGGGTGGCCAGCCCGGTGAAGTACACGGTGAGCCACAGCGCGTTGCGGAAGCGATCGTCCTCGACGAAGGCGCGCCGGAAGTTGCCCAGCCCAACGAACTGCGGGCTGGTCAGGCTGGAGGCGAACCAGGAATGTGCGCTCATGTAGAGGGTGTAAGCCACGGGGAAGGCCATGAGGAGGGTGACGGCGAGGACGGAGGGACCGGTGAAGACCGGCACCGGGTGGCGCTCGACGACGCGAGACCACCCGGTGCCGAGAGGACGCAATGGGAGGGCTACTTCTTCTCCGTCTCCGCCATGATGCGCTTGACGTCGGCCGCCGCCTTGTTGTCTGCGGCCCGCACGTCGCCGCCCTGGATCGAGACCACGATGGCGGCCCCGATGGCGTCGCGGCATTCCGCCACCGCGACCACGGGCGGGTTCCACAGCGGCGTGCCGACCTTGGAGCCTACGGTGAGCGACTCGCGCAGGTCCGCGGGCACCTTGCTGAGTCCCTTGGCGTCCTTCCATACGGAATCACGCGCGCCCAGCACGCCCTTCTCGCTCTGGACGGCGAGCACCTGTTCCTTCGCGGTCGCCCACTGCATGAAGAGCCACGCCGCCTTCTGGTTCTGGCTGGTTTTGGGCATGGCGAGTCCCCACACTGCCACCGTCGAGCCGTACTGTCCCTTGGGCCCGCGCGGGAACAGCGCGTAGCCGACCTTGCCGATCACCTTGGACTTCTGCGGGTCCTCGATGACGGGGAAGAGCGCGTTGGAATCGGTGTACATGGCCGCCTTGCCCTGCGAGAAGATCGAGGAGGCCTCATACCAGTGGTTGTTCTCCGAGCCCGGAGGGCCATACTGGCGGAGGAGACGGCCGTAGAGATCGAGCGCCTTCACGCCGTCCTCGTTGTTGAACATCGGCTCGCGGTTGGGGCCGAGCCAGGTGCTACCCATCGCGTGCAGGTAGGCGGCGAACGTCGAGGTGGCGGCGGCCCGCTTGCCGCGCGCCACGATGCCATAACCTGGCTGGCCGTCGTCGGTCATGGCCTTGCCGTTCAGCGCCTTGGCCGCCGCCTCCAGCTCCTCGAGAGTGGTGGGAACCTTGACGTTGTACTTCTGGAAGACGTCCTTCCGGTACATGAGCGAGGCGTTCTCGACCTGGATGGGTACCCCGACGATCTTGCCCTCGATCACCATCGCGTCCCGGGTCTTTTCCAAAAAGTCGTTCCAGTTGTAGTCGGGCGCGGTGAGCGCGGGATTCTTCAGGAACTCGTCGACGGGCTGCAGCCACCCCGCCCGCATGTACTTGAGGCCTTCCTGTGCGGGCATGCTCATGAACACATCGATGGAGCTGGCGCCGGAGGTGAGCTCGACGAGGACCTTGGCCCGGAACTGATCTTCCGGATACACCTCGGTCACGAGCTTCACGCCGGTGAGCGCCTCGAACTCCTTCAGATGGGGCTCGATCGCTCCCTGCCAGGGGTGCTTGTTGAGCATTACGCGCAGCTGCGATCCCTTGGCCTGCTGCCAGTTGAACTGCTGCTGGGCGAATGCCGGCGACATTGCCGTCAGGACGATGGCCATCGCCACCAGCCAGGCTCTTCGCGTCACGATCATTCCCTGCCCCCTTTGGTTGTCGTGGTCCCGGCGACGTTGCCGGAGCCGACCGTCTGCACGTTCTTTACTATCGCTCCCGCGTGGATGTCAATTCGCGGACGCGGCTTCAGCGCTCGAGCTCGGACACCATGAGGTTCGCGCGGCGGATGCGCCGGCTCAGCTCACGCCCTAAGTTGGTGAGCAAGGTAATGGCGATGGCGGGATGATCGCGCCCGAGGGCATGGAACGCCTCCTCGGAGAGGACATAGCACACCACGTCTTCGTCGGCCATGACGGTGGCCGAGCGGGGCTGTCGGTCGAGAAGGGCGACCTCTCCGAAGACGGTGCCGGCTGAGAAGGAGGCGAGCCGGCGCTGCCGTCCTTGACCAGGCAGGTCGACCCGGGCGCTCGCTGTCCCGCGCAGCATGAGGAACAAATCGCGCTCGGCGCTGCCCTCCGCGATCACGATCTCGCCCGCCCGGAAGGTGCGTCGCTCGAGACACGTCCGCACCACTGCGCACTCGGCCTTGCTCAACCCTTCCAGCACGCTCAGCCGATCCAGGTCCACCTCCTCGGCGAGAGCGTCTCCCGGCTCGCCGGCTTGGATCAGGCGATCCTCGGCCCACTCGAGGGCAGCATCCGTGTCGTCGAACTGGCCGGCCTCGGCGAGGGCGCCGGCCACGCCCAGATCCTGGAGGACGCGCCAGACGAGATAGCCGTCGCGGGCGTGACTCAGGAGGAGATGACGGCCCTGCTTGCGAAGCCGCTCGTGGATCTGGAGGAGGATCCGCGCCCCCGTGCTGTCGAGCTCGTTCACCCGCTTCAGGTCGAGGATCACGTACCGTGCGCCCATTTTGGCAGCCGTCTCCACGCGACCGGCCAGCCCTTCGGCGGTGCCGAAGAAGATGGGGCCCTCGAGCTCGAAGACGACGATCTGCCCGCCGCGCTCTCCCAGGAGATCCATGAGCTTCGGATGGCGCGCGCGGCGCGATCGCACCGTATCCCCGTGGTAGGTCCGGCGCACCACCGAGCGGCTCATCCGCACGAGAAAGGAGAGCACGGCAATGGCGAGGCCCACGCCTACACCCACCACAGGGTTGAACACGAGGGTAATCGTGGCCACCAGCAACACGACAAACAGGTCGAGACCCATGGCCCGCCAGTGAGCCCGATCTCCCGTGAATAGCTTCGCCAGGTGGCCGAGGCTCCAGGCATCGAAGAGCTGCACGCCTACGACGAACAGCATGCCGGCGATCACGACGCGGGGCAGGAACGCGATGAGGTGGCCCAGCAACACGACGGTGAGCAGCGTGATGCCTGCCGCGATGATCGCGGCGAGGCGGCTGCGTCCTCCCGCTCGGTGATTGGCAACGGACGCGCCGAGGTTCAGGCCGCTGGGAATGGCGCCGAACCCCGAGGCAGCGATGTTGGCCACGCCGATACGCACCAGCTCCCAGCTTCCGTTCGATCGCTCCCCCGTTCTCCCATCCATCACCCGCGCGCAGAGCAGCACGTCGAGCGATGAGACGATGGCCAGGCTGAAGGCGCCGACGGCGAGGGTGAGGAGCACGGGCCAGAGCGCTCGGTCCGCGAGGAGCGACCCGAAGCCCATGAAGTACCGGGGCAGGGGCAAAGCCTCCGGCAGAGGCCCGAGGGTAGGACCGAGGTAGCGACCATAGCCAAGCGCCCAGAGCGCATAGAAAACGGCGGTACCGGCGAGGAGACCGAGGATGAGGGGCGGCACTCTCCTCGTCAGCCTCTGGCCGAATCCCATCACGAGCGCGGTGACCGAGCCTACGCCCAGCGTGAGCGGTTGTATCTTCGCGAGGCTGACGCCAAGGCGGTTGAGGGGAACGCTCTGTGGGATGCCCAGGAGCGAGTGCATCTGGGCCACGATGATCAGCACCGCCACCGCGTTCTGGAAGCCCGCCATGACCGGTGACGGGATGTATCTGATGAACGTGCCGAGCCGTAACGCTCCGAGAGCCGTCTGGAAGACACCGGCGAGCAGCACGATGAAGAAGACGAGGGTCAGCCTGCGCGTGACGTCGCCTCCCATCACCACCGCGGCCGGCCCTTTGGTTACCCCCTCGAGCACGACGGCAGCCATGATCAGGGTGACCACGCTGCGGGGGGTGTACATGAAGGACGGTGCCCCACCGAGGAGCGCAGTGAGGGCCAGAATGATAATCGCGCTGAACAGGCCCGCCGCGATGCCGTAGGAGACGTATCCCTCGCCGAGGGGCTGGAAGGCGAGGAGGCCGTATCCCATACTCGCCGGAACCGTCAGCGCAGCGACACTGACGCCCCCTGAGAGGTCTCCCTTCAGATCGAACTGCCCACGCATCCCCTTGCTCATCGACCTCCTCCGACGCGCTCCGCAACTTCCAGAGCGTGGTCGGTCAATCGCCCGTGGGATGGTAACCCGAAGCGGCCACGGGGCGCTCTGAAAGCCGGCTCAGCGGAAGCGCGCTCAGAGCTTGCCGACGAGGTACATGCTGCCGGTGGGGGCAGGAACGCCTCCGGCTGGCTCGAGCGTCACCGCGAAGGTGTCGGGCTCGGCGCCGCCGGCTACGGGAGCGACGCGAATGCTCCCCACACCGCGAGCGTCCACGGTGAAGACGCCCGCGGGGACGGGCGCCTCCTTGCCGCTGATGGCCCACACCTCGTAGGCCTTGCCCGGGGGCGCCGGTGGCAGTCCCTGGGCCACGAGGAGACCACCCGCCTTCGCGTGCCAGAGCATGCGGCCCCTAGCGCTCGGGGCCGCGGGGAGGCCGGCGAGAGCGACCGTCCGTGTCGCGGGGTCCTGCAGGATGGCCACCAGCTCCTGCTGGCGTGCCAGCTCCTGCTGGAGCTCTACCTGCTGCTGGCCGAGCTGATCGATGCGCCGATCGTAGACGGTAGAGACGACGAGACCAACGGCTATGGCAGCGATCCCGGCGGCGATGGCTCCGACCAGCGCGATCGTCCAGAGCGAGCGGCGCGGCGCTGCCGCGCGGGGAGCGGACAGGATCTGCGTCACCTCGGCCCGTGACCGGCTCTCGCCGTCGATGCGGGCCATCAGCGCGGCCTTCACCGCGGGTGCCGGCACCTCGGCCGTCTCGGCGACGACATCCCTCACCGTGGCCTCGAAGTCACGGAGCGCTGCCCGCGCTTCGGCATCGCCTGCGTCGAGGAGCGCCTCGAATCGCGCACGGTCCTCCGTGTCCAGCGCTCCCAAGGCGTACCCAGCGGCTAGCTCGAGGATCTCGTCGCGGTTCACGGCTGAATGTCCCCTTCCCGCTTCATCATGCTCCGGAGACGCTCGAGCCCGAGCCGCGCGCGTGTCTTCACCGTACCGAGCGGCTCGCCGAGCCTTCGTGCGATCTCCGACTGCGTCAGGCCCTCGAAGAACGCCAGCTCGACCACGCGGCGCTGCGACTCCGGCAGGCCATGGAGGACGGCGTGGGCCAGCTCTCGACGTTCCGCGGTCACCCCTGGATTCTCGGCGGGCAGATCGGGCGCGCTCGCCACCGCCTCGTCGACAGGGGCCACGAAGGTCTTTTCTCTTCTACGCATGGCACGCAGCCGGTCGATTGCTCGGGTCTTGGCGCGCACGATGAGCCACGCCTCAGGACTGCCGCGGCGCGGATCGTAGCGGGCCGCCTCCCGCCAGATCTGCCAGAACACTTCCTGCAAGACCTCCTCGGCCGCCGCGGGGTCGCGCAGGATGCGGCGGATGAGTCCGAGGGCGAGGCCAGCGAAGGCGTCGTAGAAGCGGCCGAAGGCCTCGCGATCACCCTGCGCGATGCGGGCGAGAAGACCTGCCGATACGTCGGATGGCGGCACGCTGACGCTCGACATGACGGGCCATGACTACCAGCCGGGTCACCGCGGGTCAATACATCCGCGAGGTGCGCGTCGTGCGTAGAACCTAGAGTGGCTCGTGCGACGGCGCCGAGGTGGGCGCGGGCGAGAGATCAGCGAAGCTTGAACCGCTGAATCTTGCCCGTCGCCGTCTTGGGCAGCTCCGCGACAAACTCGATCCAGCGCGGATACTTATAGGGTGCGAGCTTGTCCTTTACGAAGCCCTTGAGCTCGGCTTCGAGACCGGGGGCCGCGGCCGTGCCGTCCTTGAGGACGACGAAGGCCTTGGGCTTGACGAGGCGGTCCGTGTCCTCGTGACCCACCACCGCCGCCTCGAGCACGGCGGGGTGGCCGACGAGCGTGTTCTC
>Ga0306926_10001669_pt1 | contig 22202 bp, 19 predicted proteins | sample flu12Cox44000178_FD_203759 | JGI IMG/M metagenome (GOLD analysis project Ga0306926, IMG submission 203759) | Lab enrichment of tropical soil microbial communities from Luquillo Experimental Forest, Puerto Rico - flux8day.12C.oxic.44.000.178 (v2)... | ecosystem: Environmental > Terrestrial >...
TCGCCGCCGCCGTCGCCCACGGCGCGCACCCGCATCCGTACCCAACGGAGCAGACCCTCGACGTCTATCTGCGCAGCGGCGGTTATCGGCTGCTGAAGGACTGCCAGTCGGGGACACGCAAGCGCGACGACCTGATCAAGGCGGTCAGCGATGCCGGGCTGCGCGGGCTCGGCGGCGCGGGGTTCCCGACCGGACGCAAATGGTCCATCGTGCGGGCGGAGCCCGCGCCTCGCCTTGTGGCGGTGAATGCAGACGAAGGCGAGCCGGGAACTTTCAAGGACCGGTACTATCTCGAGCGCGATCCGCATCGTTTCATTGAAGGCATGCTGATCGCCGCCTGGGTGGTCGAGGCGCGCGATATTTATCTCTACATTCGTGATGAATATCCCGAGGTGCGGCTCATGCTGGCCGGTGAGCTCGCGAAGGTCGAGGCTGCGGGCATGGCCGGCGAGGCGCGCATTCACCTGCGGCGCGGTGCGGGCGCCTATATCTGCGGCGAAGAGTCCGCGATGATCGAATCCATCGAAGGCAAGCGGGGCTTGCCGCGTCACCGCCCGCCCTATGTGGCACAGGTCGGGCTGTTTGGGCGGCCCACCCTCGAGCAGAATGTCGAGACGCTCTACTGGGTGCGTGACATCGTCGAGAAGGGGGCCGACTGGTTTGGCTCCCACGGCCGCCGCGGGCGCAAGGGGCTGCGCAGCTTCTCCGTATCGGGACGCATCAACAAGCCAGGCGTGGTGCTGGCGCCCGCAGGCGTCAGCGCACGCGAGCTGATCGAGGAATATTGCGGCGGCATGCTTTCCGGCCATCGTTTCAAGGGCTATCTGCCCGGAGGCGCGTCGGGCGGCATCTTGCCGGCTTCAATGGCCGACCTGCCGCTCGACTTCGGAACTCTGGAGCCACACGGCTGCTTCGTCGGCTCGCACGCGGTGGTCGTTCTCTCCGACAAGGACGACATGAAGGCGGTGGCGCTCAACCTCATGCGCTTCTTCGAGGACGAGAGCTGTGGCCAGTGCACGCCCTGCCGGGTTGGGACGGAAAAGGCGGTCATGCTGATGGCGAACGCAAGCTGGGACGAGGCGTTGTTGAACGAGCTGTCCGCGGCGATGCGGGATGCCTCGATCTGTGGGCTGGGCCAGGCAGCGCCCAACCCGATGGCCAGCGTGTTTCGCTATTTCCGTGAGGACCTCGATCAGCCGCTCGGCGCCTGGTGATAATGCAATGACATCCTGGGCTCATTATCTTATGCGCAACAGGTGAACTAATGAGTACGAGCAACGGCAAGGGTGCGAACCTTATTCGCTTTGTCCTCGACGGCCGTGAGGTCGAAGCTCCCGAGGGCGAGACCATTTTCCGCACTGCGCGACGCTACGACATCAAGCTGCCGCACCTCTGCTATTCGCCCAAGCCAGGATATCGCCCGGACGGCAATTGCCGCGTGTGCATGGTCGAGATCGAGGGCGAGCGCGTGCTGGCGGCGAGCTGCATCCGGACACCCACTCCCGGAATGAAGGTCGATACCCAGAGCGAGCGCGCCCGGAGCGCTCGCCGCATGGTGACCGAGCTCCTCGTTACTGACCAGCCCCCGAAAGAGATTGCGCACGATCCGCAATCCGAGTTCTGGAAGACGGCCGGTCGCCAGCAGGTCGCGGCGAGCCGCTTCCCGCGCCGCAGGCAACCCTCGCCCGATCGCAGCCATCCCGCCATGGCGGTCAATCTCGATGCCTGCATCCACTGCAATCTGTGCGTGCGCGCCTGCCGCGAGGTGCAGGTCAATGACGTGATCGGCATGGCGGGCCGGGGCTTCGCGGAGAAGATCGTGTTCGACTTCGACGACCCGATGGGGGCCTCCACCTGCGTGGCCTGCGGGGAGTGCGTGCAGGCCTGCCCGACCGGCGCGCTGATGCCTGCCACCTTGCTGGACGAGGCCAATGTGCGCACCGTCTATCCCGACCGCGAGGTGGACAGTGTGTGTCCATACTGCGGGGTGGGGTGCCAGCTCACCTATCACATCAAGGACGACCGGCTCGCTTACGTAAGCGGCCGGAACGGGCCGGCGAACCAGAACCGGCTTTGCGTCAAGGGCCGCTTCGGCTTCGACTACGTGCACCACCCGCATCGTCTCACCGAGCCGCTGATCCGCAAGGATGGTGTGCGCAAGGACGCGCATGACCGGGTCGACCCGGCCAATCCGTGGACGCACTTCCGGCCCGCGACCTGGGAGGAGGCGCTTGATCGGGCTGCCAGCGGGCTCAGGACAATTCGCGATCGCGATGGTTCGCGGGCGCTCGCTGGCTTCGGGTCCGCCAAATGCACCAACGAAGAGGCTTATCTGTTTCAGAAGCTGGTGCGTGCCGGTTTCGGCACCAACAATGTCGATCACTGCACCCGCCTGTGCCATGCCTCTTCCGTCGCCGCGCTCCTGGAGACGATAGGATCGGCGGCGGTCACCGCCACCTTCAACGAGTGCAAGAATTCCGACGTCATTATTGTCATCGGCGCCAACCCCACCGAGAACCATCCAGTTGCGGCGACCTTCTTCAAGCAGGCCGCCAAGCGCGGCGCGCAGCTCATTGTCATGGATCCACGCGGGCAGGCGCTCAAACGGCATGCCACGCACATGCTGCAGTTCAAGCCCGGCACCGACGTTGCGATGCTTAACGGCATTCTCAACGTGATTGTCAGCGAAGGCCTCTACGACCGGCAATACGTCGAGGCGCAGACCGCCAATTTCAAAGCCTTTGCCGAGCACATCAGGGATTTCACGCCGGAGGAGATGGCGGTCATCTGCGGCATCCCCGTCGAGACCCTGCGCGCGGTCGCGCGCAGCTATGCGCGTGCGCGCTCAGCCATCATATTCTGGGGAATGGGCGTGTCGCAGCATGTCCACGGTACCGACAATGCGCGCTGCCTCATCGCGCTTGCGCTGATCTGCGGTCAGGTCGGGCGCCCCGGCACCGGGCTGCACCCGTTGCGGGGCCAGAACAACGTGCAGGGCGCCTCCGATGCCGGCCTCATCCCGATGTTCTTCCCGGATTATCGGTCGGTCGACAATCCGGCCATCCGCGCTGCCGTGGAAAAAGCCTGGGGCACTAAGCTCGATCCCAAGCGCGGCCTCACCGTGGTCGAGATCATGCAGGCGGTGCACGCGGGCGTGGTCAAGGGCATGTACATCCTGGGCGAGAATCCCGCGATGTCGGATCCCGACCTCAATCATGCGCGCGAGGCGCTCGCGCATCTCGAGCATCTGGTGGTGCAGGATCTGTTTCTCACCGAGACCGCCTTCCATGCCGACGTCATCCTGCCCGCCTCCGCCTGGCCGGAGAAGGACGGGACCGTCACCAATACCAATCGTCAGGTGCAGATGGGGCGGGCCGCGCTTCCTCTGCCCGGCGAGGCGAAGCTTGACTGGTGGATCACGCAGGAGATCGCTCGCCGCATTGGGCTCGATTGGAGCTACCGCCATCCAAGCGAGATCTACACCGAGATGGCATCCTTGATGCCCGCTCTCGACAACATCGCCTGGGACCGCGTCGAGAAGGAGAGTGCCGTCACCTATCCGTCGGACGCGCCGGACAAGCCCGGCCGCGACGTAGTGTTTGCGGACCGCTTTCCCACCCAGGACGGGCGCGGCAAGCTTGTGCCGGCAAGGATCCTGCCGCCCGACGAGCGGCCAGATGCCGAATTTCCTTTCGTGCTCACGACCGGCCGGCAGCTCGAGCATTGGCACACGGGAGCCATGAGCCGGCGCGCGGCGACGCTCGATGCATTGGAGCCGGCCGCGGTCGCGAACGTCTCGCGCGGCACTCTCGGCCGTCTCGGGGTCGAGCCCGGCGACCTGGTGCGGGTCTCCACCCGCCGCGGCTCGATCGAGCTTGCCGTGCGCCAGGACGACGCCGTCCCGGATGGCGTCGTCTTCATACCGTTTGCCTTCGTGGAAGCGGCGGCGAACCTTTTGACCAATCCCGCGCTCGACCCGTTCGGCAAAATCCCGGAGTTCAAGTATTGTGCGGCCAGGATTGAGCCAGTTACGTCGGCAGCGCGGGTTGCGGCCGAGTAGGGATGCAGCCGCCTATAGCGGTCCGAAATATCGCGACCCCCAGAGCACGACCAGCCAGACAAAGCCCAGGACGCAAACCGCGAGCAGCGGCAGCCATACCGGTTCAATCAGCATGTTCTGACCTCCTTTGCGAGCATCGAACCCAACTCAGCTCAGCAATGTTGCATTTGTAAGGGCTGCTCGCCAAGGTGCGGCATGGACCCTCGGCTCGCGCCCACCCCATGGCCCTCGTCCGGCGCCCCATTGCTTGAGAGCGGGTGCAACGTTGTACCCGCCTTCGGCGCTGTCCGCCACGATTGGACGTGCGAGGAGGTGTGCTCGCTCTTCGCGCTGCCGTTCCCGGACCTGATCTTTCACGCGCAGCGCATTCATCGGACGCATTTCGATCCCAGCGAGGTGCAGATTTCCACGCTCCTGTCGATCAAGACCGGCGGCTGCCCGGAAGACTGCGCCTATTGTCCACAGAGCGCTCATTTCGACACCGGCGTGAAGGCGGAAAAGCTGATGCCGCTTGCGGCCGTGGTCGAGGAGGCGCGCGCGGCAAAGGAGGCCGGCGCGAGCCGCTTCTGCATGGGCGCGGCCTGGCGCGAGCCCAAGGACCGCGACCTTGACCGGGTCTGCGACATGGTTGAGCGCATCAAGGCGCTCGGCCTCGAAAGCTGTGCGACGCTCGGCATGCTCACGCGCGCGCAGGCGCTGCGCCTGAAGACCGCAGGTCTCGACTACTATAACCACAACCTCGACACCTCGCCTGACTACTACGGGTCCATCATCAGCACGCGAGTCTACCAGGATCGCCTCGATACGCTCGAGCACGTGCGTGCCGCGGGCATTCACGTGTGCTGCGGCGGCATCATTGGAATGGGCGAGAGCGTCGATGACCGCGCTGGACTGATCGTGACGCTGGCAAATCTCCCCATGCATCCGGAGAGCGTGCCGATCAACATGCTGGTCAGGGTCGAAGGGACGCCGCTGGCGCACACCGGATGCGTTGAGCCGATCGACTTCGTCCGTACCGTCGCGGTCGCGCGCATCGTGCTGCCGAGATCGATGGTGCGGCTTTCCGCCGGGCGCGAGGACATGAGCGAGGAGACACAGGCGCTCTGCTTCCTTGCCGGGGCCAATTCCATCTTCTACGGACCGAGGCTCCTCACCACGCCAAATCCGGAGCGCGACCGCGATCTGCAGCTCTTTGCCAAGCTCGGCCTGACTGGGACCCCCCCAAAGCCGTAGTTGGACCGAGTTCTTCACGAGACCCAACATCGCGCAGGGGGCGCGCTTGGGTCTCGCCCGAACCTACCTCGGCCCACCACCGGGCCATCCCGCAGAACGGGCAGTCCCCGCATCCTCCCCGCCTCACTCTGGACAACAGGAAATGTTATATTATAACAAAATCCGCTTCAACGCGCCGATCCCATCATGCCCACCCAATTTCCCCACCAGCATGGTCACCCCGGGCGCGGACATCCGCCGGCTTCGATCGCGCCGTCGATTCTGCGTCTCTCCGTGGTTGAGAGGCTTCTCCTGAGCGGCGTCCTGATCGGGGTGCTGTGGGCGGCCGTGCTCTGGGCGATGAGAGCGACTTGATGGCCTGCGCCCTGCAGTTTCGCAACGTCACACTTGGCTATGACCGCCATCCCGCGGTCCACCACCTCGACGGCGAGGTGAATGCTGGCGCGCTGGTGGCGGTAGTGGGCCCCAACGGCGCCGGCAAATCGACGTTGTTCAAAGGCATTGTCGGCGCGCTCAAGCCGTTGGCGGGCCGCATTGACCGCGACGGGATTTCTCCCCAGGACATCGCCTACCTGCCGCAGGCGGCCGAGATCGACCGCTCGTTCCCGATCAACGTCTACGATCTCGTGGCCATGGGGCTTTGGCGCCGCACGGGCGCGTTCGGCGGCATCGGTGGCAAGGCGCGCGCTTTTATCGAGCAGGCCATCGCCGCCGTCGGCCTCACCGGGTTCGAGGATCGCGCCATTTCCACCCTGTCCGGCGGCCAGATGCAGCGCATGCTGTTCGCGCGCCTCCTGCTGCAGGACGCACGGGTCATCGTGCTGGACGAGCCGTTCAATGCGGTCGATGCCAAGACCTCGGCCGATCTGTTCGATCTGGTGCAGCGCTGGCACGGCGAGGAACGCACCGTGCTCACCGCCATGCACGACATCGAATTCGTGCGGGCGAATTTTCCGGAGACGCTGCTGCTCGCACGCGAGCCGGTTGCCTGGGGCCGCACGCCGAGCGTTCTTACGCCGGAGAACCTGCTGCTGGCACGGCGAATGTGCGAGGCCTTCGACGAGCACGCACACGAATGCGTGGCCGAGGTCGTGGCGTAAGGCGGGCGCGCAGCGTGATCGCGTACGACTTCTTCGTTGCGCCGTTCATTGAGTTCGCGTTCATGCGCCGCGCCCTCGCGGGCGCGCTCGCGCTCGCGCTGGGCGCCGGTCCCATCGGTGTGTTCCTGATGCTGCGGCGAATGAGCCTGGTCGGCGACGCCATGGCGCACGCCATCCTGCCCGGTGCTGCGGTCGGCTTTCTGCTCTCCGGTCTCAGTTTGTTTGCCATGACAGCGGGCGGCTTGATTGCCGGATTTGTCGTTGCGCTGCTCACCGGTCTCGTCGCGCGCGCGACCGAACTCAAGGAGGATGCGGCGCTCGCCACATTCTACCTGCTTTCGCTCGCGCTCGGCGTGACCATCGTCTCGATCAAGGGCACCAATGTCGACCTTCTGCACGTGCTGTTCGGCAATGTGCTCGCGCTTGACGACGAGACCTTGCTGCTTATTGCGGCGAACGCCACCATCAGCCTTGTGGTGCTGGCGCTGATCTACCGCCCGTTGGTGATCGAGTGCGTCGACCCCGGATTCATGCGCTCGGTGAGTCGCGCCGGCGGCCCGGCGCATCTCGCCTTTCTGGCGCTCGTTGTGATCACCCTGGTAAGCGGGTTTCACGCGCTCGGTACGCTGCTCGCTGTCGGGATCATGATGCTGCCGGCCGCCATCGGCCGATTCTGGGCGCGCGACATCACCCTGATGATCACCATTGCGACGGTGAGCGGCATTGTTTCGGGCTATGCCGGACTGCTGCTTTCGTTCCATGCTGGGGTTGCGTCCGGCCCGGCGGTCATTCTGGTCGCGGGCGCGTTCTATGTGGCCTCGCTGCTGTTTGGCCGCGTCGGCGGTCTGCTGCGGCAGCTTTTTCCAGGTCGCCATCTCGAGGCATGAGGTTGCCACGGAGACCTGGCATGCCCACGCGGCGAGAAACAATGGCCCTCACTGCATCCGTGCTTGCGGTTGGGCTTGGCGCATCGACTCGCGCCTTCGGGCAAGGGGCTTCGGGCGGCAGGCTCAAGGTCATCGCCACCTTCTCCATTCTTGGCGATCTCGTCCGGAATGTCGGCGGTGACCGCCTCGACATCGCAACCCTCGTTGGGCCGAACGGCAACGCCCATGTCTATGCGCCATCGCCTGCCGATGCCAAAAAAGTGGCGGATGCGGCGGTCGTATTCGTCAACGGGCTCGGCTTCGAGGGTTGGCTGGAACGGCTGGTGAAGGCCTCCGGCACCAAAGCCCCGATCGTTGTCGCAACCGCCGGCATCAGGCCGCTCGAGCGAGCCGATGCCCACGACCATGACCATGGGCGAGCGGACCCGCACGCCTGGCAGTCGGTTGCGAACAGCAAGATTTACGTCGGCAATATCCGTGATGCACTGATCGCGATCGATCCCGCCGGTAAGGCCGGCTATGAAGCGAATGCCGCGGCCTATCTCGCAAAGCTCGACGCGCTTGACCGCGAGGTGCGGGAAACGCTTGCCAAGGTTCCGCCCGAGCGGCGCCGTGTCGTCACCAGCCACAACGCTTTCGGGTATTTCGAGAGCGCCTATGGCATCCGTTTCACCGCTCCGCAGGGCGTATCCACGGAAGCCGAGGCGTCCGCCAAGGACGTCGCCGCCATCATCAGCGCGGTCAGACAGCAGAAGGCTGCCGCGGTGTTTCTGGAGAACGTCACGGACCCGCGACTGGTGCGGCAGATCGCAGACGAAACCGGCGCCAAGGTCGGCGGCACGCTCTATTCCGACGCGCTGACCGACGCGAGCGGTGATGCGACGACCTATATCGATCTCGTCCGCCACAACCTGCGGCAGCTTGCCAACGGGTTGATGAGCTAATCTAAGAAATTCGGATCATCTTGCACGTGATTCCGGGCCAGCACTTCCTGGCGCCCGGAATGACGTACCCGCGTCTCAGCGGGATGGCATCCGGCGATGCATGCCTATATACGGGGCCCAAACGGAGCCATGCATGTCGGAGAAGATCCCCGTCACCGTGCTGACCGGCTATCTCGGCGCCGGCAAGACGACCCTGCTCAACCGCATTCTCTCGGAGCCGCACGGCAAGCGATACGCCGTGATCGTGAACGAGTTCGGCGAGATCGGCATTGACAACGATCTCGTGGTCGGCGCTGAGGAGGAGGTGTTCGAGATGAATAACGGTTGCATCTGCTGCACCGTGCGTGGGGACCTCGTGCGCATCATCGACGGGCTGATGCGGCGCAAGGGAAAATTCGACGCCATCATTGTCGAGACCACCGGCCTTGCCGATCCCGCCCCGGTGGCGCAGACGTTCTTCATGGACGAGAATATCGGGCGCAAGGCCAGGCTCGATGCTGTCGTGACGATCGCCGATGCCAAGTGGCTGCAGGAACGGCTGAAAGATGCTCCCGAGGCGAAGAATCAGATCGCCTTTGCCGATGTCATCCTGCTCAACAAGACCGATCTCGTTGGCGCCGCTGACCTGAACGAGCTGGAAGGGCGCATCCGCGGTATCAACCCGTATGCCAGGCTGCATAAGACCGAGCGTTGCCGGATCGCGCTACCCGAGGTTCTCGGCCGCAACGCGTTCGACCTCGACCGCATCCTGGAGATCGAGCCGGAGTTTCTGGAAAACGGCGGTCATGGGCATCACCAAGAGCATGACGGCGATCATGCGCACGACCACGACGGTCATGCCCATCGGCATGAGGGCGGGTCGCTGAAGCATTATCACGACGAGGAGATGCAATCGCTCTCGCTCCGCACCGAGCAGCCGCTTGATGCGGACAAGTTCTTCCCCTGGGTGCAGGATCTCGTGCAGAAGGACGGGCCGAATATCCTGCGCTGCAAAGGCATCCTCTCATTCAAGGGCGATGACGAGCGGTTCGCCTTCCAGGGCGTGCACATGATCCTCGATGGCGACCACCAGCGCGCTTGGGGAGAGGGCGAGAAGCGTGAGAGCCGCATCGTGTTCATCGGGCGCAACCTGCCGCGGGACAAGATCGAGGCCGGCTTTCAGGGCTGCATTGCATGACATGACATGAGTCGGCGCTCATGATGGAAGCCCGCGCCGGCACCGCCTCGGTCGTGCACAAGACGCGCTCGGTGCAAGCTGGAGCGACAGTGGTCGGCGTGCATTTTCTCGGCGCTACGGCCAATTTTGTGCTCGGCGAGGAATCCCTCCTCTCGGTGCCGCGCGGCGGCGAGCCGCGCCCGATTGCGATCCACGCCGGTGCGATCCTTTCCTCGGCGGCCGATGAGAGACGCATCGTGACCGGCGCCGATGACGGCAAGGTGATGGCGACCGGCGCCGACGGTGCGGGGGCCGTGATTGCAACCGATCCGCGGCAACGCTGGATCGACCATGTCGCCATCGGCCCCGGCGGCGCGCTTGCCTGGTCGGCAGGCAAGCAGGTCTTCGCGCACAGCGCAGGTGGGAATGAGCGCATGCTGGAAGCGCCGTCCACCGTCGGCGGCCTCGCCTTTGCGCCCAAGGGCATGCGGCTTGCTGTCGCGCACTATAACGGTGTCACGCTCTGGTTCCCCAATGCGCAGACCGAGGCACAACTGCTTGCGTGGAAGGGCTCGCACCTCGGCGTGATGCTCAGCCCCGACGGACGGTTCCTCGTCACATCCATGCAGGAGCCGACGCTGCATGGCTGGCGGCTTTCCGATGGTAAGGACATGCGGATGTCGGGCTATGCGGCGCGGGTGCGCTCGTTCGCCTTCACCGCCGACGGCAAGTCGCTAGCCACCTCGGGCGCCAATCAGCTCGTCCTGTGGCCGTTCCAGGGCAAGGATGGACCCATGGGCAAGGCGCCGGCGATGCTCGCGCCGGCACAGTCCACGGTCGAGGTGGTAGCGCCCCATCCGCGGGATGCCATTGTGGCGGCCGGATATGCCGACGGGCTCATCCTGCTGGTGCGGCTTGCAGACGGCGCCGAAATCCTGGCAAGGGAGCCGGCCTCATCGCCGGTCACGGCGCTGGCCTGGAATGCGAGCGGCAGCATGCTGGCGTTCGGAGTGGAGAACGGCGAGGCCGGCATCATCGATCTGAGCTGACGTCGCACTTCTTGTGCCGGGATCGCAAATGGGCTCACACTGGCCCTTCGCGATCGCTCACGGATCAGACAAGGAGGAAAACGATGGCGCAGGAGCCGCTGGCCACCAAGGGCAACTATCTCCACATCTACGATTTCCGCGTGCAGAAAGGTCACGAGGACGAGTTCATCCGCTCCTTTGAGAAGTTCGATTACTCGGACGGCAATCCCATGCACAAATCCAAGGCGCAGGTGAAGGACGGAGTGCTCTGCCGCGACACCGAGGACCCGCAGCGCTTCTTCCTGATTGCGGAATGGGCGGATATCGAGGAGCACGCGCGCATCCGCAAGGTCCTCGCCAACGAGATCAAGCCGGAATTCATCAAATACATCGAGGGCGGCAAGTTTATCCCGAAATACGTGGAGGTGGTCTCCTCCACCCCCGACGAGATCCTCAACAAGGCGGCGGGGTGATCAGGCCTAAGGTCTACACCGGCAAACACAGCGCGTTGTCGATGAGCAGGCTGTCGTAGACACAGCGGCGCTCGGCGAGCTTGAGCGCGCCCTCGATCCTGCGAAAGACGTCGTGGTAGGCCCCGACTTGGTGCAGCTTCGCCTCGGGGCGGTCGTAGAGCACCTGGATCAGCGCGTAATTGGCGCGCGCACGAATGCCGCCGTCCGCGTCTGTGCCCAGCACCTGCAGATTGCCGATGATGTGCCGCAAGTAGCGCGGCGCGAACATGGTCGTCTTGGCGAGCGCAAACGCGCGATCATGGATCATCCGCTTGCTGTCGCAATAGATCAGTCCAACCGGAAGGCCGCTGTCGGCATTCTCGCGCGAGATCACGACGTAGAAGGCGTCCTCGGTGAACATCTCGGCCCAGTCAATGAGCCGGCCTTCATCGAGCGCCGCGGCATAGGCGGCGTTGAAGCTCTCCACCTCGTGGTGCAGGAGGAGCGCATCGAGCCGCGCCTCGCGCGTGGTCAACGCTAAAGCCCCATCTCCGCGCGCCAGTGCCGGTACATGGCGCGGATGGCGGCCTCCGAGATCAGCGTGTCCGAGGTGCCGGCCTCGGTTGCAGGGTCAAGCTTCACCAGGTGGCGCTTGTCGGGCACGCGACGCATGCCGTCCTGCACGAATTTCATTGCCTCGTTGTCCTCGAGCCCGAGAAAGCCGGCGGGTCCCATCAGGTTGCCTTGCCGCAGCCGATGCGCTGTCATCTCCGCGTCGTCGCCTTCGAAGCCAAACATGGTCCATTTCATGATGAACTCATGCGGCCCATTCGGCACGATCTGCCGGATGCCGAGCGTGTTCATCTCCCGCTGCACGATCAGGTTCGGCCAGATGGTTGCCATGGTCACCGACCATGGGCTGTCGAACTCGCGGACGAAATCCATGAAGCGCGGCTCACGCAGGCTCATGCCCTCGCGGTAGGCGCGCATCTCCTTCTTGTCATCGGCCGCAACCTTGTCGGCGTCGGACTTGGCGGAGGCCATTACGCCGTGGCGGCCGCTCTTGTCGGTCAGCATCAGCGAGCGGTTTCCGGCCACCAGGAGCCCGAACGTCACCAGGAACGTGTGCAGCAGCGTCGCGTGATAGGGGTCCTTGAGATTTTCGTGATAGAGCTTCCAGTTGCCCGGCAGCGAGTGCCGGTAATGCCCCAGCACCTTGAGCCTGCGTCCATCGAAGGTCGCCTCGAACTCGCGCAGAATGTCCGGGCCGAGATAATCGGCGAGCGGCTCCATGTCGTCACGGTAGGAGGCGAACACGACACCGCGATGCGTGGTGACCTTGAGCTTGCGAAGGCCGTGCTCGGCGAGATTGAAGCTCTTCGGCATGCCGCCCTTGCCGCCGACTCCGCGCCGAAACGGCACGCCGATGAGGTTGCCTTTGAGGTCATAGGTCCACTGATGATAAGGGCAGATGAACTCCGTCACCGAGCCTGACAGCTCGCGGCAGAATTCGGCTGCGCGGTGGACACAGCGGTTCTCGACCACGCTGATTGAGCCGTCCTTGGCGCGCGCCACGACCACCGGCGTGGGGCCGACGTTCGAGCGTATGAAGTCGCCGGCATTGGGAACTTCCGCCTCAAGCGCGACGTAGTTCCATGTGGGCCCATGAAAAATGCGCTCGATCTCGCGCCGGTAGACGGTCTCATCCGTGTAAACCCAATCCGGAATTTCGGTGAGGTCGCCCGGCCAGACATATTGCCGCTCGAACAGCACTGCATCATCCCGTGCGCTACGTCCTCCGTCATCGTCTTTGCCGCTGATGCCGCTCATGTCGTCTCCTGCCGCTGTGCGGCGCCATGTGGCGTCATGGTCACTTCCGCAAAATTGACTCGGTCAGGTTCATCACTAAGCTCATAGCATCTTGGTGGGCTTGGCGCGACATGGGAGCGGGCGCGTTGCCTGCAAGCTTTTCAAGGAGGCGGCATGAAACGACGCACTTTTCTGCATGGGGCGGCGGCCGGCGGGCTCGTTGCGCCTGCGCTCGCAAGCACTGCCGGTGCCCAGAGCGAGCCCACGACGCGCTGGCGGCTGGCGGCGAGCTGGCCCAAGAGCCTCGATACCCTGTTCGGCTCCATCGAGGAGTTGTGCCACCGCGTGAGCGGGCTGACTGAAAAGAGATTCGAGATCCAGCCCTTCGCCGCCGGCGAGATCGTCCCGCCCTTGCAGGTCATGGATGCGGTGCAGAACGGCTCGGTCGACTGCTGCCACACCTTGACCGCGTTCAACATTGGCAAGAATCCCGCTTTCGCCTTCGATTCCGGGGTTGCCTTCGGCCTGAACAACCGCCAGCAGAACGCGTGGTTGTACTACGGCGGCGGGCTCGAACTGCTGCGCGAGCTCTTCAGGAAGAACGGGCTGGTGCAGATTCCCTGTGGCAATGTCGGCGTGCAGATGGGCGGCTTCTACCGCAAGGAAATCAACAGCGTCGACGACCTCAAAGGCCTCAAGTTCCGCATCGGCGGCCTCGGCGGCACGATTCTGGCCAAGCTCGGCGTGGTGCCGCAGCAAATTCCCACCGGCGACATCTATCCAGCGCTCGAGCGCGGGACCATCGATGCCGCGGAGTGGATCGGCCCTTACGATGACGAGAAGCTGGGCTGCACCGGGTTGCGAAGTACTATTACTACCCCGGCTGGTGGGAAGGCTCGGCAATGCTCACGCTCCTGATCAATGCCCAGCGCTACGACGCCTTGCCCCAGCTTTACAGAGAAGTGCTCGACGCTGGCTGCGCCGAGCAGAATGTCAAGATGATGGCGAAATACGACGCCAGCAACCCGCAGGCGCTGCGCCGGCTGGTCGCGGCTGGCGTGCAGCTTCGACAATTTCCGCGTCCAGTCCTCGACGCCTGTTACAAGGCGACCTTTGAAACCTACGACGAGCTTGCTGCCAAAAGCGAGGACTTCAGGAACATCTATGCCTCGTGGCGGAGATTTCTCGATGAATCCAATCTTTGGTTCCGCCTCGCCGAGAACAATCTCGACAACTATCGTTATATCATGTCCGCGCAGCGATAGCCGTCTCTCGACCGAGGGCGCGTGAGCACCCAAGGCATCGGCGCGCGGCTTTCGCGCAAGGAGGATGCGCGCCACCTGCGCGGGCGCGCGAGCTTCGTCGCCGATATGATGCTGCCGGGCCAGCGCGAGGTCGCCTTTCTGCGCAGCCCGGTTGCGCACGGGCGCATCGTCGGCATCCGCAAGCCGGCTGGCGCCGAAGCCTCGGTATTCGTGCGCGACGATCTCGCCGAGGTTGCCGACATCGTCGCCCCCAACACCGTGCCCGGCTATCGAATCTCGGACTGTGCTCCGCTCGCCCACGGCAAGGTGCGATTTGTCGGCGAAGCGGTCGCCATGTGCGTTGCTGACACGCGCGCGCTTGCGGAGGATCTGTGCGCGGGGATCGTTCTCGACATTGCCGAGCTGCCGGTGCTCGTCGATGCACATCAAGCACGCGCCGATGCGAGCGTGCGCGTTCACGAGCAGTGGCCCGACAACTGCTTTCTCAGCCTTAACTACGACAGCGGCTTTGTGGCCGAGAGCAAGGATGCGCCGGTCGTGGTCAGCCGCGAGATCTCGCTCGCACGCCAAGCCATGGTGCCGCTGGAAGGCAAGGCGGTGCTCGCCTCCTGGGATGCGCGCAGCGACCAGCTCGTGGTCTACACGTCGACCCAGGTGCCGCACATCATCCGCGCCGGCATTGCGCAGTTCCTTGGGATGTCGCAGGGACAGGTGCGCGTGGTGTCGCCCGATGTTGGCGGCGGCTTTGGCTACAAATGCGTGCTGCAGCCCGAAGAGCTGTGCGTTGCCTGGCTCGCGCGCAAATGCCGCGCCCCGTTCCGCTACATCGAGGACCGCCGCGAGCATCTTGTAGCGGGCGCCAATTCGCGCCAGCATCATTACCGGCTCACGGCCTATGCCGACCAGCGGGGTCGGCTCAAGGCGCTCGATGCCGAGATCACCATCGACGGCGGCGCCTATTCCAACTGGCCGTTTACGGTTGCGCTCGAGCCCGGCCAGGCCATCGGCAACCTGCCTGGACCCTACGATTTTCGCGGCTATCGCTGCCGCACCTGGTGCGTGGCAACCAACAAGCCAGGCTTTCTGCCCTATCGCGGCGTTGCGCGCACGGGCGTGTGTTTCGCCATCGAGCTCCTGATGGACGCCATCGCGCGCGCGGTCGGCCGCGATCCATGGGAGGTGCGGCACGACAATCTCGTGCCGGCCTCCGCCATGCCTTACAGCAATGTCGCGCGCAAGCATTACGACAGCGGCGACTACCAGGCGAGCCTGAAGCTCGCGCGCGAGAAGCTCGATATTTCCGCGTGGCGCACGCGCCAGGCACGCGGCGAGACGGATGGGCGCCGCATCGGCATCGGCTTTGCCTCCTATTGCGAGCAGTCAGCGCATGGCACCAGCGTCTTCTCCGCATGGGGACTGCCGATCATTCCCGGCTACGATCAGGCCACCGTGCGCGTGACCCCGGATGGCGGCCTCGAACTGCGGGTCGGCGTGCATTCGCACGGGCAGGGCATGGAGACGACGCTGGCCCAGGTCGCGCACGAGGTGACCGGCATCGATGTCGCCAATATCCGCGTCGTGCATGGCGATACCGCGCTCACCCCTTATTCCACCGGCACCTATGCCTCGCGCTCGATCGTGATGGCGGGTGGCGCGGTCGCCAATGCCTGCAAGGCGCTGCTGCCGAGGATAACCGCCATCGGTGCACATCTCATGCAGAGCGCACTCGGCACGGCACGCTATGAGAATGCCGAGGTCATCGGGCCGCTGCGCTCGGTTGCGCTGCGCGAGATCGCGGAGGCCTGGTACATGCGGCCGGACCGGCTGCCTCCCGACGTCGATGTCGGCGGGCTTGAGGCGACCGTGGGCTTTCGTCCCAAGGTCGATACCGGCGCCTTCAGCTACGCTTCGCATGCGGCCGTGGTTGCGGTCGACACCGAAGTCGGCGAGGTCGACATCCTCGATTACGTCATTGTCGAGGATTGCGGGACGATCGTGAACCCGACGGTGGTGGAGGGGCAGGTGCGCGGCGGCGTGGCGCAGGGAATCGGCACCGCGTTGTACGAGGAAAGCCTTTATGACGGGAGCGGCCAGCCGCTGGCGACGACGTTTGCCGATTACCTGCTGCCCGCCGCGACCGAGGTCCCGTCGATGCGGATCTTTCACATGCACACGCCATCGCCTTACACCGAGTTCGGCATCAAGGGCATGGGCGAGGGCGGCGCCATTGCGCCGCCGGCGGTGATCTTCAACGCGGTCAACGATGCCTTGGCGCCGCTCGGAGTGGAGCTCGCGCAGACGCCACTCACCCCGCATCGACTGCGAGCGGCGCTTGCGCGCGCGAAAGCTACATCGAAGACATGATCATCGATGTGCACGCGCACGCCGTCTCCGAGGACTTCATCCGAAGAACGGCGGCGCGGCCGGATTACGGCCTGCCCTACGAGATCCGGCCCGACGGCGGTTACCTTACTCGCGGCTACGGCGAGACCGAGCGCATGCTGTGGGATGTCGACGCACGGCTCAAGAGCCTTGAGCGCCGCGGCATCGATCTGCAGCTTGTCTCGCCGTCGCCGCGGACGCTCTCAGACCATCAGCGCGCGATCGGGGTCGAGATCGCGCGCCTGATGAACCGCGACACTGCCGAGCTGGTCAAGCGCGGCGGCGGGCGCCTCGCCGGCATGGCCGTTCTCCCGTTGGGCGAGCCGGACAAGGCCCCCGACGAGCTGCGCCGCGCCATCGGGGAATACGGCTTCCGCTGCGCCTTGATCCCCACGTCGGCTGCCGGGGCGCCGCTCGACCTCCCGCAGTTCGAAGTCACATGGGAGACGCTGGAGGAGCACGGCCTTCTCGTCTTCATGCACGGCACGACCGCGATCGTGCGGCAGACACTTGCCGAGTACACCCTCAACACGATTCTGGCCTGGCCGACGGAAGTGACCATTGCGGCCGCCCGCCTGATATTTTCCGGGCTGCTGGAGCAACATCCCGCGCTGAGCCTGCTCCTTGCCCATGGTGGCGGGACGCTGCCCTACCTCGCGGGCCGTCTCGATCTCGCCTATGCGGCACCCCGGCACGAGGCGAACCCCGCCTGCCGGGCACACATAGCGAAGCCGCCAAGTCAATATCTGCGCCAGCTCTATTACGACACCGTCGTGGCAAGCCCTGCGTCGCTGCGCTTCCTGGTCGACCTCGTGGGGGTCGAGCGCGTCATGTTTGGTACCGATTTTCCCTATGAAATCGGCGATGCGGAAGGGGCCATCGCGCTCCCCGTGCTTGCGGATCTGCCGAGGGCGCAGCGCGAGAGGATCCTCGGCGAGAATGCGCGCGAGGTCCTGCGGCGGTGCAGCAGGTAGGGCGGATTAGGCGCGCGCTTGCGCGCCGTAATCCGCAGATCCTTGGATGGCGGATTACGCTTCGCTAATCCGCCCTACCAAAGCGGTCACTCGGTTTAAAACCCGCCTCCTACCGAAAACGCTATGATCGCGCGGGCACTGGCGCCCTATTTCTTCCCAGGGGTCGCGCGTGGTGCCGGCGGCTGCGGGGCAAGGGCATTGTCGGGCAGCCGGTTCCAGATCTGGGTGCGGCCGAACAGCGAGATGCCGATATAGCCGCGCACATCAAGCTTGCGGCCATCGGGGCTGACCCGCATCGTTGCGCGATAGACGGTGCCGTCGCGCGGGTCCGTGATCGTTCCGTCCTCGTAGGTGTCCCCCTGGCGACGCATGCCCTTGATCAGGGTGAGGCCAACGAACGGCTTGCCGCGATCGGCGCCCTCGCATTTGTCACACGTCGGGTTTGGGTCCTCGCCCGGCTTGGGGAAAATCTTGACGATGGTTCCTTCGTAGACACCATTGCGCTCAGTAATCCGAAACCAGCTCTCGGCTTTGCCCGACTTCTCGTCAACCTGCTCCCACAGCCCGACCGCGCTGGGCTCGGCTGCGCAAAGCGGGACGGCAACCGTGCCCAAGACAATGACCGAGAGGATCGAAGCCAGGAGGAATGCTCGCATTTCCGCACCTTTTTGCACCCGACCGGCGCAAGCAATGGGCGTAGACTGTGGTCATTTCGCGGAAGCTACCGGTGTGTCCCGGAGCTTACCGTTGCATCAGATCACGTATTGTCGAAGCGGGGGATAGCCGTTGAAGCCCACCGAGGAGTAGGTCGCGGTATAGGCGCCGGTTGCCTCGATCAGGATCTTGTCGCCGATTGCGAGCGATACCGGCAACAGATAGGGATTCTTCTCGTACAGCACATCAACGGAATCGCAGGTCGGGCCGGCAATGATGCAGGGCGCCGTTTCGTCGCGATCGCGTGCCGTGCGGATGGGATAGCGGATGGATTCGTCGATGGTCTCGGCGAGCCCGTGAAACTTCCCGATATCGAGGTAGACCCAGCGCACCTCATCCTCGGGAGAGCGCCTCGCGATCAGCACCACTTCGGCCTCGATGATGCCGGCATTGCCGACCAGCCCGCGCCCGGGCTCCACGATGGTCTCAGGGATCGCGTTGCCGAAATGCTTGCGCAGCGAGCGGAAGATTGCCCGGCCGTAGGTGTCGAGCTTCGGCGTCTTGCGGGCATAGCGTGCGGGAAACCCGCCCCCGAGATTGACCATGGCGAGGCTGATGCCGCGCTCGGCGCAGGTGCGAAAGATCGCCGCGGTCGAGCCGAGCGCACGGTCCCAGGCCTCCACGTTGTGCTGCTGCGAGCCCACGTGGAAGGAGACCCCGTGCGGTACGAGGCCGCTTCGATGTGCCAGCTCCAGGATATCGGCGGCATAATCCGGCTCACAGCCGAACTTGCGCGACAGCGGCCATTCGGCGCCGGTGCCATCGCAATGGATGCGGCAGATCACCCGCGCTCCGGGCGCACAGCGCGCCACCTTTTCCACCTCGGCCTCGCAGTCGACCGCAAACAGCGTCACCCCGAGTGCGGCGACAGTGGCGATCTCGCTCTCCTTCTTGATCGTATTGCCGTAGGAGATGCGCTCGGGACCGGCGCCTGCGGCGAGCACCGCCTCGGTCTCGGTCACGGAGGCGACGTCGAAGCACGACCCCAGCTCGGCCAGCAGGTTGAGAATCTCGGGCGCCGGATTGGCCTTCACCGCGTAGAACACCCTCGTGTCGGGCAGCGCCTTGGAGAAGGTGAGATAGTTCTCGCGCACGACATCGAGGTCGACCACGAGGCAGGGCCCTTCATCCCTGCGCTGCTTGAGAAATTCGCGGATGCGTGCAGTCATCTCGACCAGCTCCCTGACCCGGCGTGGCGGCGCCGCCGCCCGATGAACCTCCCGTGATGCGCGCGGCGCGCTTCGATGCGCGTCATGCACCACGTCGATTGCTGCTGCCTTGGTCCGGATGAGGGAGCTCTGAGTCCCGTTCCGCACGCCCGGCAAGAAGGACAAGCCTCTTCGGTGATCCGGCACTTGCGCCGGCGGTACCAAAAAAGCCCGTTCCGTCGTTGCTTTAAGCCGCGTCCCCCGTGGAGAGCGGGGTGCACCGGTTCGCCTCCGGCTGCCGATCGCATGAGCAAGGAAGTGAGCTCACTTCCTTAGGCGGCTGTCCGGCCTCTTGTCCGGATGCCCACCGATCGACACACGGCCACAGGCACGTGCGAAATTGGGCATTCACCAACTAGACGATGTCGCCACGACTCGCAAGCGATTTGGACTCAGCATCGAGCTTGCACTGCTTGACGAGCGCGTGCTTGATCCAGCGTCAACGAACGCTCGATGGAAATGGTTCCGGGCAGCGCGATGTTCGGCCGGCCCTTCGTCAGCCGCGGGTCGTGAACGGCTCCACACGCTGCGCGTTGCGGATGAACGCGAACATCACGGCGATGCCGCACAGGAAGAACAGTCCCTGCATGATGATCACGCCGTAGGGACCAAGGTCGAACAGGTTGCCGATTGCCCAGCCTCCCGCGAAGGCGGCACCGAAGACTTCGGCGCCGATCAGGATCGCCGCGCTCAACACGGTGAGCACGCTCCGCCACGCAATACGGCGGTCGCCGCTGAGTCCGGGGCTGCCGTTCATGCCGGGGCTCCTGCGATCAGCTCAGGCCGCATCGCGGCTGGTGCGCGAGGCAAGCAGCCCCGCCTCGACCAGGGCCAGGCGGATGCGCTCGATCTCGGCGCGGCCAAGCTTCACGAGCGGCGGCCGCACCACGGCGCGCGGCAGCCGGCCGAGCAGGACGAGCGCCTCCTTCATGCGGTTGTGCATGTCCACCCAGGGTTCGGCATAGAACGCGCACGCCAGCGGGTAGATGCGGTCGTTCAGGCGCTGCGCCTCGGCGAGGTCCTTGGCCTCCACCGCGTGGAACAGCGCCGCCTGCAAGTCCGGGATCACGCTGCCGCTTCCGGAAAGCAGGCCCTTGCAGCCGAGCACGAGCGAGCTCAGCAGCCAGGCGCTGTGGGTGGTGAGCACGTTCACGGGCCGCGACAGGCTCTGCAGAGTACGAATGTGCATCTCGTGCTGCGGTACGTTGCCGGCCCAGTCCTTGATGGCACGCAGGGTCGGGACCTGCTCGGCCAGCCTGAGCAGGGTGTCGCGCGGATAACCCTGCCCGGTCGCCAGCGGATACTGGAATGCGATGAGGGGCAGGTCGGTGGCGTCCGCAATGCGCTTGAAATGGGCAATCGCCGCTTCGGGTGATTGTCCGAGCGTGAACGGCCCCGGCGGGAACACCAGCAGCGCCGAGGCCCCGCCTTTGCTTGCCATGCGAGCGATGCGCGCCGCCTCCTGGCTGCCGTCGGCCCACACCCCGTTGACGAGCGGGAGGCGGTCGCCGACCTCGTCCTGGGCAATTTCGAGCACGCGCTGCTGCTCATCGAAGCTGCAGGAGGCAACCTCGGTCGAATGGGCGTTCACGGTGATGGCGGAGATGCTCCTGGTCGCCGCCACGTCGCGCAGATGGCTGCGGAAGCTGCGCTCGTCGATGGCAAGCTCGTCGGTAAACGGCAGCAGCACGGCGGGAATGACGCCATGCGGAATGTAATGGGGGTGTCGGGACATCCTGGGCGCTCCCTTACGTGGTTGACCTTATATCAGGGCTTTGCGGCCGACTTCCAGTCGGCGTGCGGCCGCTTCCGCTTGATGTCAGGGCGTTCTTGCGCTTACCCTTTGCATCCGCTGCTTTACAAAGGAGCCCGTCATGAACCCCTGCCGCCGCATCCTGCGACACACGTGGCTGGCGCTAGCCCTTGCATCGGCGCCCGCCTGGGGCGGCTCGTCCCTGATCTATGTCACCAACAGCGCCGGCGACAGCATCCATGCCATCGATCCCACGAGCAACACGGTGGTGCAGGAGATCAAGGGGATAGAGGCGGCGCACGGCATTGCACCTTCACCCGACGGCTCGCGCATCTATGTCAGCAACGAGGCCGATTCCACGCTGGACGTGTTCGATCGCGCACGCGGCGCGCTCATCAAAAAGGTGGAGCTGAGCAATCATCCCAATAACATCGCGGTGACCAGGAACGGCGACCGCATCCTGGTCGGCATCGCGCGCGGCTCGGGTGCCGTCGATGTGATCGACGCCAAGACGCTCACCCGCACCAAGAGCATCCCCGTGAAGGGACGCCTGCACAACATCTATGTGACCCCCGACGGCAAGCACCTGATCACGGGCTCGATTCCGGCCAAGCTCATGACCGTGATCGATCTCGAGCGCGAGGTCCCGGTCTGGGAGCTTGCCTTCGATCTCGGCGTGCGCCCGATGACGATCGAGGCGGCGCCGGACGGTTCGACCAGGCGAATTTTCGTGCAGCTCTCCGATACCAACGGCTTCGCCGTGGTGGATTTTGCCGCCCGCAAGGAGGTCGCCCGTATCACGCTGCCGGCGACGACGGCGGAGTTCGAGACCGACGCCGGCCGCGCCACCGCACCATCGCATGGGATCGGCGTCGCGCCGGACAACAAGACGGTCTGGGTGACCAGCATCCCGAACAATGCGGTGTTCGTCTACTCGCTCGCTGACCTGAAGCTGATCGGAGAGGTGGCGCTGCCGACGCTGAGCCTGCCGGGTCACGGTCCGATCGCAGCTGTGCCGAACTGGGTGACGTTCACGCCCGACGCCAAGACCATCTATATCTCCAACGCGGCGCTGCGCTCGGTCACCGCAATCGATACGGGCGCGATGAAGGTCAAGGCGATCATCCCGGTCGGCGAGGTGCCCAAGCGCATCAATACGCTCGTGATGAATTGAGCCGGATTGACCGCGTACATTCAGGGTCGCGATCTCAATGTGACCTTCCGGCCGCCGCAGCGC
>Ga0306926_10001670_pt1 | contig 22201 bp, 15 predicted proteins | sample flu12Cox44000178_FD_203759 | JGI IMG/M metagenome (GOLD analysis project Ga0306926, IMG submission 203759) | Lab enrichment of tropical soil microbial communities from Luquillo Experimental Forest, Puerto Rico - flux8day.12C.oxic.44.000.178 (v2)... | ecosystem: Environmental > Terrestrial >...
AGCTTCTGACGTTCACGCGGATCAAATCGAGATCCTGCGGGCTGGTAGATTCCAATCTTCCGACATGCGCCATTCCAACGCTGTTCACCAGGATATGGATGCGGCAGTCGCCTACGATTCTCTTCACGACTTCGGCGATCGCGGAGTCATCGGATGCATCGCAGACAGGGGCAGCGGCTTTCCCGCCCGACGCGGTTATGCGATCCATCGTATTCCGGGCCTTCCGCGGATCGATATCGAGGACATGAACGCAGGCACCTCGAGCCGCAAATGTCGCGGCAATGGCCTGGCCGATTCCACTGCCGGCCCCGGTGATCAAGGCACTCTTGTCGCCCAACCCGAAGAGCTGGCCAGGATCAGGCATCAGAATGACACACTCAGGCGCCAGGACGCTGCCGACCATTGAGGGCTAAAAGACACTCGCGACGCTCCGCTGAGAAGTGTAATCGCGACCGGTAGCGCTGAGGCACCCTGCCGGCTCCGCGGCTGGCAATCCAGTCAAAAACAACGGCGCCCGGGGGGGCCAGAGTTGCGCGCGGGATCAAAGCGAGAGACCTCGCTTCCAGGGAATGAAATTGTCGTGGTTGGCCACCTCGGATTTCGTGCGCGCTTCGCCGCCGGCGACGCGCAAAACAAATTGCAGAAGGGCTTCTCCGGTATCTTCAATGCCGGAATCCCCAGTGACGATGGCACCAGCATCAAAGTCTATAATGTCGGCCATCCGATCGCGTAACGTAGAGTTGGTTGAGATCTTGATTACCGGAGCAATGGGATTGCCGGTTGGCGTGCCGAGGCCGGTCGTGAATAAGACCAGGTTAGCTCCGGCACCCACCTCTGCCGTGACACATTCGACGTCACTGCCAGGTGTGCACAGCAGATTCAGGCCCGGCCTGACGGCGCGCTCAGGATAATCGAGCACCGCGGTGACCGGCGACGTTCCACCCTTTCGTGCCGCACCCGCCGACTTCATAGCGCCAGTAATCAGCCCTTCCCGGATGTTCCCCGGTGACGGGTTCATTTCGAAACCTGAACCTGCCGCCTCCGCGCGGCGAGCGTACGTGCGCATCAAATCCATAAAACGCGCTGCGAGCTCCGGGCTCGCGCTGCGGTTGATCAGCTCCTGCTCTACCCCGCAGAGCTCTGGAAATTCCGCGAGGATGGCCGTGCCCCCCAGCGTCACGACGAGATCCGCGACGTGCCCCACGGCGGGATTCGCGGAAATTCCGGAGAAGCCGTCTGAGCCGCCGCATTTGAGGCCGATCTTCAGGGCCGAGATTGGCGCCTCCTCACGCGCGGCTTTATTCGCCTCTACCAATCCGAAAAACGTGTGCCTGATGGCCTGGTCCAGCATCTCCGATTCCGAGCGGAACTGCTGCTGCTCAAAAATGTGCAGCGGCTTGCGAAACACAGAATCGCGCCGGGCGATCGCGGATTGCAAGATTGGTACTTGAGAGTGCTGGCACCCGAGGCTGAGCACGGTGGCCCCAGCGACGTTCGGGTGGCAGATATAGCCGGCCAGGAGGCCGCACAGGGCATTCGAGTCCTCTCGTGTGCCGCCGCACCCCATTTCGTGCCTCAGGAATTTGATCCCGTCCAGATTTGAAAAAACTCTTTCCGGGGCACCTGCTTTTCGGTTCTCCGTGAATCCCGGTCCCTCCAGTTCGCCGGCGTGGCCCTGGCGATAAACCCGGACGAGGTTGGCTATGCGGTGCCGGTAGATTTGCGGGGGCGCAAAGCCAAGCTCTTCCTCGAAAGCTTCTTTCAACACGTCGATGTTGCGATTTTCACAAAAGACCAGTGGCAATACGATCCAATAGTTCCGCGTGCCCACCTCTCCGTTCGTGCGGCGGTATCCCCGGAAGGTCTTCTCGCGAAATCGAGAAACATCCGGTGACGTCCACCGGAACAGTTGCGCCGATGCGGCATAGGCCTCGGCGTCGTGACATATATTGTCGGGCGATAACAATTCGCCCCGGCACACGGGCCGGCGAGCCCTCCCAACCAAGACACCGTACATGTAAATGGCGTCGCCGACAGCGAGATCGCGTATCGCAAACTTGTGCTTGTTCGGTATGTCAGAGACCAAGTCGCAGCCAACAGTCTCGCCGGCTTTGAGATCGTCCAAAGCGATCAGGACGTTGTCCTTTGGATCGAGCTGAAGAGTGCGCCTCATACCCAACTCAACGGCTTTCGGAAGTTTCAGGAATCAGGGGAAAACCCCACCGCGACAGCTGCTTCCTGGAATTTCGTCGGCCGAACGAGATTCATTGTATCTCCAAAAACCTTCGAACCGTTACCGGTAAAGGCGGCGATATTTTGGGGCGACGGCAATTTAGCGCAGTCTCCCGGCGGCCGCAACCCGGGCCATTCATTACCTTTTGATCTTGTTGTGGGCGCCTCTTGCTGACGCCAATCCGATATGTTGAACAACGGGTCCCCGCCCCCTTTGGCCGATTTCGACCAGCCGGCGAGACATAGGCCAAGCGCCTGTCAGGCAGCTAGGCCACCGACCAACGATCGCTGTTTTAACGTTACAGTTTTAACGTTAAAGGCCTTGCATCGCTCCGGGTTGAGGCATATACTTTGCCTCAAATTGGACAAAAGGGGGCAGAGCGAAGTGCAAAATCAACGGTATATAGTGATTCTCCTTTTGCTGGCCGTCGCCGGAGCCAGCGCGGCGTTCTCTCAGGCGGTCAACGCGTCGTTAGTGGGAACGATTATCGACTCCTCCGGCGCGGCCGTGCCGGGCGCGAAGATCACGCTTACGGAAACGAACACGGGCGTGAGCCGGGGGACCAGTAGCAATGAGAGCGGCAACTACACGTTTTCCGACCTCCCTCCCGGAACGTACACCCTGACCGCCGAACAAACCGGTTTCAAGCGGGCTTCGCGACCCGGCGTGGAGGTGGTGGTGAACACCACCGGACGCGTCGATCTGACGCTCGAACCCGGCCAGCTAACCGAAACCGTGGAGGTCGTCGCCGCAACAGCGATGCTGCAAACAGAACGCGCCGACACCGGGCGCAGCGTGGAAACCAAGTCAGTTCAAGACCTGCCGATCGGCACCAGCCACAACTTTCAGAGCCTCAGTATTCTGGTGCCGGGCTCGACGCGCGTGGAATCCCAACACTCCGCATTCTTCAACCCCCAGACCAGCTACGCTACGAGGTTCAACGGCCAGTCACGGCTCGGCAACAATTTACAGCTTGAAGGGATCGACGACAACGAACGCACCGGCCTGCTCCAGGTGCTCATCCCGCCGCAAGAGGCGATTCAGACGGTGGACATCTCGACCAGCGATTATGATGCCGAACTGGGACGCGCCACCGGCGGTGCCATCAACGTGATCCTGAAGTCCGGCACGAATCAATTCCACGGCGAGGCCTACGAGTTCAATCGCGTCAGCGATCTCTCAGCCCGCAATTTCTTCGATGCCGCGCGCGGTCATTTCACCTACAACTACTTCGGGGGCACTTTGGGTGGCCCGATCCGCCGCAACCGGACCTTCTTCTTCGCGGACTTTCTTCGCATCGAGGACCACAGCGCCAACAACGACCGTCTCACCTTACCCACCGCCGCCGAGCGGACCGGTGATCTTAGCGTCGCTCCGACCCAGATTTACGACCCGAACACGGGCGATCCGGCCACCGGCGCCGGGAGACTGCCGTTCACGGGAAACCGCATCCCGCAAAGCCAGATCAATAAGATCTCGGCCAACATCCTGAGTCTTATCCCGCAGCCCAACCTCGCCGGCCTGACCAACAACTACTTCGTAACCAGCCCGTTCTATCGCAACTCCGACCAATTCGACGTCAAAGTAGATCACAACCAGACCGACAAGGATCGGATTTCCGTGCGCTATAGTTTCTCCCGCCCGGTCACCTTCGACGCCGCGGTCTACGGCATTTATGGCGGGCCTCGAGGAACCGGAGGCGCGGGTTTCGAAGGCACCGGCATTCAGGGAACCCATAGCGGCGCGATCAATTACGATCACATCTTTTCGCCGACATTCCTCACCGAGGCGCGCTTCGGCGTGAACCGCTACCGCAACGACGCGCAGCAGGTAGGCTACGGTCAGAACGTTGCCGACCAACTGGGCGTTCCCGGCGTCAACGTCAGCCCATTCACCAGCGGTCCTTTTGGTGTGCAACTGGACACCTTCGGCAACGCGCCCTTCTTTGGCTTCTCACCCAGCCTGCCCTGGATCCGCGCGGAGACGAACGTCCTGTTCACGAACATCTGGACGAAGAACAGGGGGAACCATACCATCAAGTTCGGCTTCGACATGCGCCGGATTCGCGACGATCTTCTGCAGACTCAGACCTTTAGCCCGCGGGGCCTCTTCCATTTCAAGGTGGACCAGACCTCCAGCGGCACCGCCCCGACCAGCTTTGGCAACGCGTTGGCCAGTTTCCTGTTGGATGTGCCGGGCGAGGTCGGCCGCGACCTGCCCATCATCTTCCCCGCTTACCGAGCCTGGGAATTCTTTTCGTTCGTGCAGGACAAATGGGTGGTCACTCCCAAGCTGACCGTCGACATTGGCCTGCGCTGGGAATTATATCCGCCCGCTACACCGGCCCACACCGCCGGATTCTCGCAATACCAACCCGGCAACAACACGCTCGTCCTCGCCGGCGTCGGCGGTAATCCGATGGACCTGAAGCTGGACAGGCACTACAAAGACTTCGCACCGCGGTTGGGCATCGCCTACCGCTTGAGCGAAAAGACGGTCATCCGCACGGGCTTCGGAATCAGCTACGCTCCCTTTCCGGACAACACGTATGCCTATAACTTCCCGGTGAAGCAGAACAACGCTTACGAGCCTAACTGCAGCATCTGCCCGGCGGTTTTACCGAACGGACAGATTGCCAGCTTCCAGGCAGGCTTTCCGGCCGCGACGCCAGCGGTGATTCCTTCCAATGGGATCATCGTCAATCCCGATCCAAGCCAAGTCTACTTCCAGGTCAACCCGCACTTCCGCGAGCCGTACGTCGAATCCTGGAACTTCGCGATCCAACGAACGCTGCCGTCTAATTTCGTGCTGGATGTGGCCTACGTCGGCAACCACGGGGTGGACCAGCCCGCAAATTACAACCTGAACGCCTCAACCACGATTGGAGCTGATGTCCAGGGCCAGCCGGAGTATCTGTCCTTCCGCCGCAAGGCGAATACGGAACTACGGTATGTCGGCTACAGCTCGATGTACAACGGGCTGCAACTGAAGCTGGATAAGCGGTTCTCGGGGGGTTTTGCGATGACCACCGCGTACACGTTCAGCAAGGCCTTGGGATACCAATCCGAGGACTCGTTTCTGCAGTTTTTCATCAATCAACGTCGGAACTGGCAGCGGTTGAACTTCGACCGCAAACATTTCTTCGTGCAGAGCTATGTTTACGAGCTACCATTTGGCAAAGGGAAGCAGCATCTGCAATCCGGCCCTACCTCGTGGCTCCTGGGCGGCTGGCAGGTGAACGGCATCCTGACCATCGCCAGCGGCGCGCCGTTGGGAAATAACGGGGGCACCGTGGCGTTCTCTTACAGCAGTGCTGGTTTGAAAGCGCCGGGAAATCAGAACACACTCAACCATTACGGGCCGATTCACGTGTTGTATGGAGATGGCTTCGACCATCCCTGGTTCGACAACACGAAATGCGGCGCGTCCACCACCGCCAACTGCTTCGCGCCGCCCGCGGCGCTGCAATTCGGCAACCTGGGACCAAACGTCATCGACGGCCCCGGGTACTGGAATCTCGACGCTTCGCTCTTCCGCACCTTCAACCTTGCGGAGCGCTGGAAACTGCAGATTCGCGGCGAAGCATTTAGTGTGCTGAACACCCCGCAGTGGGGCCAACCGAACACCGACTACACCAGCCCTAACTTCGGTTTGATCACGGGTCTGGCCAACATGCTCCCCGGAGGCTTGGGAGGCGGCGCCCGTCAGTTCCAGTTAGGCGCCAAGTTGACATTCTAAAAGGGCTGCGGGCGCTACGCCCCATTGCGCCTCAACCACGCCAAAGCGTTAACGCTAAAGGGAGGACCGCGTCAAGGTGCGCCAAAGCCGACCTATAGCGGGCACCTACGCACGGCCGAACCTGATAGACGATCCGTTCCAGTCAGGCCGGTCGCCGCGAATCCCGATCCGGCCTGTCAGACGACGGTCGCGCAAGGCGGGCGCGCGCCGGATGCTGTCGGAACAACGTCCGCGTGGTTCAACCCCTGTGCTTTCGCGATACCTTCCAGCACGTTCGGAAACCTGGGCCGTAATGGGTTCCGGGGGCCCGCGGTGCTCAACTTGGACATCTCGATATTCAAGAGCTTCCCGCTGCCGCGGGAGGGATGGATGGTCCAGGTGCGCTTCGAAGCATTCAATTTGTTGAATGTGCAGAATTGGGAAGTACCCTCGGGCACCATAATCAGCAACGCCAACGCGGGGCAGATTACGTCTCTGGCATCCGGCACCACGCCGAGGCAGATGCAATTCGGCCTCAGGCTCCAGTTCTGACTAAGCGGCACCCGGCAACGGCTACTTCACGGGCCGCAAGCGGATTGAGACCAGGGTCAGGCCGTACATCTGGCCGGCCGGGAAATCCTCGGGTTTCACTGAAAGATTATATGTGCCTCGCTTGTTGAAGCGGACGCGACCCATTTTGGAAATGACATATGGCCAGTACGGATTCGAAGGGTTCTCCAGAGCGCCGTTGTCGGCAACCACTGCCGAGAGGGTCTGTGAAGCGACAGCGACGACCAGCCGCTGCTGGCCGTCCCAGCCTCCGCCGTATTTTTGCTGAGAGGTGATCAATTCGACATCTAAGGATCCGGGGGCGTTCACTTTGAAGCTCCACTCCATCCAATCCTGAGGGTTGGTCCAGCGCTCCACGACGCCGCGCGAGTCGAGTTGCGCTTGAGATTCAGCAGAACGGTGGAACTCGCTTAGATGGGCCGGCAAGGTAACGGTGCCGTCTGGCTGCTGTTCGAGGGACGGATCGACTTCGAGGGGACCGGCCAGGTCGAGTACGATGACGGAGTCGTCGGGGTCGGGAGCCGTGGCCGGCAGTTTCAGATTCAGCGCCGCCACGCCGTTGGCCTTGTCCTGTTTCTGCAAAAAAGTCACGGGCGCGCGATTGGCCAACAGCGCAGCGCCCTGCACCCTGCTGTGCATTCCGTACATGGTAAGTCCGTTTTGCGGCCAGCTGAAGACGTGCAGGTAGAGTTTGCCGGGTTTGGTCGTAATTACTCCCCAGGGAAGCTCATAAGGGAAAGGGTTCGGCGACGTTGCGTAGATGGATTCGCTGTTGGCGGACATCCACTTTCCGACAGCCTGCAGGCGCTCAACGCTTTCGGGCGGAATCACGCCCTGAGAGGTGGGGCCGACATTCAACAAATAATTGCCGCCGCGGCTCGCCGTGGTGGCTAATTGCCGGATCAGGACACGAGAGGATTTCCAGTTATGGTCGTTCTTCTTGAAACCCCAGGTGTCGTTGATGGTGACCGGGGTTTCCCAGGGGCGTTTGACGGCGCCGACGCTTATCTGGTTATCGCCGGCGGAATCGTAATCGCCGAGGCCATGTCCGACGCGGCCGCTGACCAGACATCGCGGCTGGAGCATGTGCACCAGGTCGGCGAGCTTCCGGCTCTGCTCGAGCGTGATGTTGCGAGGCGTATCGAACCAGATGAGGCCGATCGGCCCGTAGTTGGTCAAAAGCTCGCGGACTTGCGGAATCACTTTCTCGTCGTAATACTTTTGGAAATTCTTGGCCCGCTCGTCGGGAAAATCCCAATCATTGCCCACGGCATCGGGCTCATGCCAGTCCTGAGTCTGCGAATAGTAGAAGCACAGCTTGAGGCCTTGGCGCTGGCAGGCGGCGGCGAGTTCCTTCATCGGGTCGCGGTGAAAGGGGGTCAGATCGACGATGTTATACGGGCTGACGTTCGAGCCGTACATCGCGAAACCGTCGTGATGCTTGGACGTGATCGTGATGTACTTCATGCCGGAGTTCTTGGCGATCGAAACCCACTTCTCAGCGTCGAACTGGACGGGATTGAATTGCGCGGCCAGTTTCTCATAGTCGCCGACGGGAATCTTGGCGCGATTCATGATCCACTCACCGAGACCATTGATTTCGCGGCCGTTCCACTCGCCGGCCGGGACGGTGTAGATGCCCCAGTGAACAAACATGCCGAAACGGGATTGGGTCCACCATTCGAGACGCGACTGTGGGGCGTTGGCCGCCGGCGCCTGCGCCGCCAACTGCAGCACTAGAAAGAGGCCCAGAATGACAACGCAGACCGATCGCATCAGACCTCCAAACCTTGGCCTCATCTTGCGACAGCGGGAAGGCAGATGTCAAGCACTTTCACGCTAAAGTTGGGCCTTTTGGCGGGCTGCAGATTAGCGCGTCCGGCGGCTGGAATCCCGCACCACCAACCGCGGCGGGATGAAAATTCGGCGTGGCTCTGGGCGCTTCTTGGCGCTCATTGCTTCCGAGAGCAACTCCGCGGCGCGCTCGCCGATGACGGAACTGCTCTGATCTACTGTTGAGAGAGGAATGCGCAACAGGTCGGAGTAGTGGACGTTGCCGGCGCCAATAATGGCGATCTGTTCCGGGACTTGGAGGCCGGCTTCCAAGACCGCCTTGATGGCGCCGGCGGCGACTGGATCGTTGTAACAGAAAACGCCATCAGGCAGCGGGCTCAGTTGGAGCAGGCGCAGCATGGCGCGGTAGCCGCCAGTGTCGCCAAAATCCCCTTCGACGATGTATTCCGGTTTAATCTTGACGCCGGCGCGTTCGAGCGTCCGGCGGTAACCTTGGAGGCGCCCGCGCCCTGTGGAAACGGCTGGTCCGCGGATGTGCGCAATGCGTCGGCAGCCCTGAGCCAGCAGGTGCTCGGTTGCCAGCGCGCCCAGGTCATCATCCTTCACGCCAACATAGCTCGCGCTGACACCGGGGATGACTCGATCGATCAGGACGTAGGGTATGCCGCTACGGTCGAGGGCTTCAAACAGGGCGGATTTCTTCTGGTGCTGAGCCGAAGCCAGAATCATGCCGTCCACCTTGCGGGCGATGAGGACCTCGACATGACGTTGCTCCAGTCGCGCGTTTTCTTCGGTGTTCGAGATCACCACTTCATAGCCAAGGGGCTGCAGCTTGCGGGCCACCGAAGTGGCCACTTCGGCAAAGAAGGAGTGCATCAGATCCGGGAGGACCAGACCGGCCAGATAGGTTCGGCCGGTGACCATGCTGCGCGCCACCCAGTCGGGCTGGTAATTCAATTCCCGCATCCGTTTGAGCACGCGGTCGCGGGTCTGCTGGCTGATGTCACTGTGGTTGCGGAGAGCTTTCGAGACGGTCATCAGGGACACGCCCAAATCGTGAGCGATGTCCTTCATCCGAACCGGCAACGAACTCCTCCTGCTGGCCGCCGTCCAAGTCCGGCCCTCACCGTTGTCGCGCAATTGAGCCGAGAGTGTCAAGCCGCGAGTAAAGTTAGCGATCAAGTTGGCCGATTTTGCCTTGACAGGTGTTGCGACAACCCAATATACTCCTACTTGCGAGCGGCGCGGAGCGGTATGGTCTGCTCATGAAACGCAGGATTGACGCTCACCAGCACTTCTGGCGATACAACGCCAAGCGCGATGCCTGGATCACTGATTCGATGGCCCGGCTGCGCCGCGATTACCTTCCCGAGCATCTCAGGGGGGAGTTGACCAGCAACGCAATCGACGCCTCTATCGCGGTTCAAGCCGACCAATCGGAGGCCGAAACCGCGTTCCTGCTCGATCTGGCGCATACGTACCCGTTTATTGAAGGTGTGGTGGGCTGGGTGGATCTCCGCGCGCGTGACCTTGGCGATCGGTTGGAGGCGTATGCGCGATTCGAGAAGCTGCGCGGCTTCCGGCATATCGCGCAATCCGAGCCGGATGGCCGGTTTCTAGCGCGAGAGGAGGTGGTGCAGGGCATCGGTGCGCTTCGGCGGTATGGCTTCACATACGACATTCTGATTTACCCGGTCCAGATGCCCGCCGCACTCGAATTGATGGCGCGGTTGCCGGATCAGCCCTTCGTCATCGACCATCTCGCCAAGCCGCCGATTCGGACAGATCAGATGGCTTCCTGGGCCAACCGAATGCGTGAAATGGCGTCAAATCCTCAGGCATACTGCAAAATTTCCGGCTTGATCACCGAGGCCGATTGGCAGACCTGGCGCGCCGACGATTTCAAGCCCTATCTCGACGTCGTATTCGAGGCCTTTGGGACCGATCGGCTGCTGTTTGGTTCGGACTGGCCGGTTTGTTTGCTGGCCGGAACCTACCGGCAAGCGCAAGAGCTGGTGGCGGATTATATGAAAGACCTGCCGACTTCCGAGCAGGAGAAGGTGTTTGGCGCCAATGCCGAGCGATTCTACAGTCTAAAAGTATTCGCTCATGGACCTGCAGCTTAAAGGCCGGGTGGTATTGGTGACGGGCGGCGCCAGTGGTATCGGCGCGGCGATCGCGCGTTCCCTTGCCCAGGAAGGCGCCGTCGCCGTCATCGTAGACAAGTGCGCGGAAAGCTCCCGCGCGTTGCTGGCTCAGGTGCCGCCCGACGGAGGTTCGATCGATGCCTTAACGATGGATGTCACCGCTCCCGAAAATTGCCGGCGCGCGGTGGAAGAAACCCTCGTCAAATTCGGGCGGTTGGACGCACTGGTCAACAACATCGGCGTGAACGACCGCGTCGGGCTCGAGAAGGGATCGCCGGAAGCCTTCGTCGCCTCCCTGGAACGCAATCTTTTCCATTACTATTACATGGCGCACTATGCGCTGCCGGCGCTGAAGGAGGCGCACGGGACAATCGTCAATATCGCGTCCAAGACGGCCGTCACCGGACAAGGCGACACCTCGGGGTATGCCTCGGCGAAGGGCGCGATCCTGGCGCTGACGCGCGAATGGGCGGTAGAGTTGTCGCCCTATCACATTCGAGTCAACGCGATCGTTCCCGCGGAAGTCCTTACGCCCGGCTATCATCAATGGCTCGAAGCATTCCCGGACCCGGAAGCGAAGCTCTCGAACATCGTCTCACGAATCCCCCTGAGTAAACGAATGACAGCGCCCGAAGAAATCGCCGCCGCGGCATTGTTTCTGATTTCATGCAAATCCGGGCACATGACCGGACAGCACGTGTTCGTAGACGGCGGCTACGTTCACCTCGACCGGGCCTTGACCTGACGTCACCACGATGTCTCTGCCAGCAAAACCGGATATCGCCTACCGCTCGGTTGCTTTGACCGAGCGGCGCTACCGTGCGCCTCTCCTGTTGATCACCAGCCTGTTTTTCCTGTGGGCGCTGGGAGTCAATCTGAACGATATCTTGATTCCGCACTTGAAAAAAGCGTTTCGCCTGACGGACCTGCAATCGTCGCTCATCCAGACGGCGTTCTTTGCGGGTTATTTTCTGGCGGCGCTGCCGGCCGGTTGGCTGATGGGAAGGATCGGGTACAAGAAGGGCATCCTGACCGGGCTGATGATTTGTAGCGCGGGAGCGCTGCTGTTCATTCCCGCGGCCAGTGTGCTGGTCTACGGCTTCTTTTTGTTCGCGCTATTTGTGATGGCGTGCGGGCAGAGTTTTCTGGAGGTAGCGGCGAATCCGTACGTCACTATTCTCGGACCGGCCCAAAGCGCGGAACGGCGCCTGAACCTGTGCCAGTCGTTCAATTCGGTGGGGGCCGTGGTCACGCCGGTAATCGGCGCCGCCTTCATTCTAACCGATACACAAAGCGTGTCCGTCGAGGAAGCAAACAGCGTCAAAGTGCCCTACCTTCTGATTGCGGGAGTCTTCTTGGCCGTGGCGGCGTTGATCTATTTCACGCGCTTCCCCGAAATCACGCCCGCAGTGGCGCACGACGACTTGCCGCCGGCCCAACCCAAGCTGCGCCAGGCCCTCGAGTACCCGCATCTGGTTCGCGGAGTCGTGGCGCAGTTCCTTTATGTAGGCGCGCAAGTCGGCGTGGCGAGTTTTGTCATCCGGTTCGCGGAGTTCGTCGGCCCCGGAACGACGGACAAGACGGCCGCGGATTATCTGAAGCTGCACCTGCTGGGATTCATGATCGGGCGGTTCGCAGGTTCTGCGATGATGAAATACATTCCGGCTCCTCGCCTGCTCGGCTCTTTTGGCATGGGCGCGGGTGTATGTGCGATCGCTGCTCTAACGCTCTCGGGCAGAATACCGATCTGGGCTGTCGTACTGATCGGGTTCTTCCACTCGATCATGTTCCCGACCATCTTCGCCCTCAGCATCAAGGGGCTGGGACCATATACCAAGCTCGGCTCGTCTCTTCTCGTGATGGCGATAATCGGAGGTTCGGTCTTCCCCGCCCTCATGGGCTACATCTCGGATCGATTGAACATTCAGAAGGCCTTTGCGGTGCCGCTGCTCTGCTATGCCTACATTCTCTACTTCTCATTGAAGGGCTACCAGCAGGAGGGGGTTGCGAAGGGCGCGACGAGGTGCGTCCTGGAGGCGCAATGAGCCGCCGCTACTGCTTCGCGCTCGATCTGAAAGACGATCCGCAAGCGATCGCCGAATACCGAAGGCATCACTTCGAGATCTGGCCGGAAGTCACGCGAAGCATCAAAGACGCCGGCGTCGCGGACCTGGAGATCTATCTCACGGGCAACCGCCTGTTTATGATTCTGGAGGCGGGTCCTTCATTCTCGCTGGAAGGCAAGGCCGCCGCGGATCTCGACAATCCGAAGGTGCAGGAATGGGAGCGGCTTATGTGGGAGTACCAGCAGCCCCTGCCGCAGGCCAAGGCCGGAGAAAAGTGGCGGCTTATGGAAAGAATCTTCAAGCTGGAGGCATAGCATGAAGGTGATTGCATTCGTCTGGCTGGTGGCGCCGGGCGCCGCGGGATTCGCGGCCGACCTTACCGGAAACTGGATGGCGGCCCAGCCAGCCGGGGATGGGTATATCCGCCGGAGCTATTTCAATCTGAAGCAGGAAGGCGCCCGCATCACCGGCACGATCCGCACGCGTCAGTTCCATTACACGGTTTCCGACAGCACGGGTGGATCCGACGGGTTCACGCTCACCGCGGCCATGAAGGACGGCAACGCTGAACGCCGCGCGGTTTATGAAGGCAGGCTCGTCGGCGAAGAGCTGCACATCGCCGAGCGCCGCAATAGCGTGCTTCAGCCGGAGATGGTGGCCCAGCGCGCCCGCGCAGGTGAGGGAGCAATGCCGCCGCGGATTCCTCCTCCCACGTTGCACAAGGTTCGGGACAACGGCCTGGCCCGCACCCCGCCCATGGGTTGGAATAGCTGGAACAAATTTGCGGGCACTGTGAGCGACCAGATCGTGCGCGGCATCGCCGACTCGATGGCCAGTAACGGCATGCGCGACGCAGGGTACATATACATTAATATCGACGACACTTGGGAGGGCGAGCGAGACGCGCACGGGAACATCCGATCCAACAACAAGTTCCCCGATATGAAGATGCTGGCTGATTATGTCCACGGCAAGGGGCTCAAGATCGGTATTTACTCGTCGCCTGGTCCCAATACGTGCGCCGGATACGAAGGCAGCTACGCTCATGAGGAGCAGGACGCACGGACGTTCGCGTCCTGGGGCATTGACTACCTGAAGTATGACTGGTGCAGCGCTCGCAACCTTTATAAGGATGGCGAAATGCAAGCGGTCTACCAAAAGATGGGCGATGCGCTGCTGGCGGCGGGCCGACCGATCGTCTATAGCCTCTGCCAGTACGGGCGCGCGGACGTTTGGAGATGGGGGCCGGACGCAGGCGGGAATTCGTGGCGCACGACGGGCGATATCCGGGACACGTGGGAATCGATGGAGCGAATCGGTTTTACGCAGGATGACCTGGGGCCGTATGCCGGCCCGGGCCACTGGAACGATCCCGACATGTTGGAAATTGGAAACGGAGGGATGAGCGACGCGGAATATCGAACGCACATGAGCTTGTGGTCGATGCTGGCTGCGCCCTTGATCGCGGGCAACGACGTGCGGTCGATGCCGCAGACGATCGCCGATATTCTGGTGAACCGGGAAGTGATCGCGATTGATCAGGACTCGGCCGGCAAACCAGCGCGTCGAGCCTGGAGGTCAGGGCACCAGGAGGCCTGGGTTCGGCCGCTGGCCAACGGGGAGTGGGCGGTGGCGCTGTTCAATCGGGCGACGGACCCGATCGGGGTTGTGGTGAAGTGGGCTGATTTGGGGTTTGCCGGGGTGCCGGCGATGGTCCGGGACTTGTGGGCGCAGCGCGACGTGGCGCTTCAAGGCGCGGCCATTCAGGCGATGATCCCGGCACATGGGGTTGTGGTGTGGCGCGTACGATGAGCCTATCGGGCTACCCTCGACGTGAAATACCTGGACCCGGCGGCTTTGGAAAAACTGCACCTCGACAAGCTACAGCAGCCGAACCGCAGTCTTCCACGCGCCGGACGTGCCCTTCTTCTGGGCCGTGGAGACGCCTGGGTCGCAGTAGGAATGGCCGAGACGTTGCGATCGCTTCCCAAGAACCATCCCCGGCGGGCCCACATTTTGAAAGCCTACTGGAAGATCAGGTTTCTGTTGAAGTACCAGGCTGCTGAGGGAATGTGGAGACACCTCATCGATCTCCCGGGGGCCTGGCCGCAGATCCCGTTCTGCCCGCCGCCACGGGACTCGGTCTCGGAAGTGACCTCCACCAAGTTGCATCGATGTGGATTGGCTCTGAGTAGTGAAGTGCCTCGACCAAAGCCAGGCGCGGCTCTACTTGATTTGGAAATACCACAACGATGCGGGCTCACGCGGGACACGGCTCGGAGTGGGAGTCATGCATTAATCCTCAATTCGTACTCTTACGAAGCCTCCTCGGACCTTAATCATCATGCCTGCGTATCGTTCGGATGTCGGTAGCCTGCCTAGAGCGGCCTCGTCAAAACCCCCGCGCGTTTTACGCCTTTTCTCAACTTCATGTCTGCCTCCTCACGCCACGCGCAACCGACGGAGGTGCAGCATTGGCAGCGATGACGCCGCGGTGACGGCTGGGGAGCGCTACCGCTTTTCCACCACGACCACGCCGCCCTTGACCACCACTTTAGTTTTCAGCCAATTCCAATAGCCTTCCAGCGGATCGCCGTCCAGGAGCACAATATCGGCAAGCATACCGGGTTCCAACTTTCCGAGCTGGTCGCCCATCTGGATGTAAGACGCCGTGTTCGGCCCCATCATTTTGATGATGTCCCACATCGAGAACATCACGTTGAGCAGCTTCAGCTCATGGTCCAGCCCCGCCTTCGGATTATAGTTGGTGTCGGTGCAGTAGCCGAGGACGACGCCGGCGTCCCAGACTGTCCGCGCATTCACCGGCATATATCCCGCCTCCTCGCCGAGCCGGACGCCGTCGATGATCCCCTCCGGCCACGGCTTCCCGTCGCGGAACCGCGGTTTGTTGTCGTCCGCGAACACGCCGAACACCGGAGTGCCAAAGCTCGCCGTCCCCAGCACCTTCGTGCCCGCCGCCGCCACTTTTTTTGCGTCCTCTTTGCTCGTCCAGTCTTTGTTGGGGAGATGCACCAGAAGCGGCACGCCGGCTTCCGCGGCGGCCACCATCGCTCCCGAACTCACCGCGTGGACTTGGACTGTCACACCCACCTTCTTCCCCTCGTCCAGCACGGCGCGGAGATTCTCCATCTCCTTAGCAGTCGGCCCGGGAATCGGAGTCAGGACGATTTCGCCTGTGAATTTGATTCCCATTCCGGCCATCTTCCGGATCTCGCCGCGAGCCGCTTCCTGAGTGAGATTGCCTAACTGGAACAACGCCCCCGACGGGATGATGCGCGGCCCGTTGATCACGCCCCTTTCGATGTGATCGCGGAGCGTGAGGTTTCCTTCCGCCGGACCGCCTCCGGAAAGAACCGTCGTGTACCCGGCTTCGAGCAGCGCCTGCATCTCCGCCTTCTCGTTGGGTCCGGCGTTAATGTGCCGGTGTCCATCGATGAACCCAGGCATGGCCGTCATGCCTTTGGCGTCGATGATCCGTCCGCTCGTCGTGGAAGGCCCGCCGGCCGCTACGGAAACGATCTTTCCCGCGCGCACCACGATCGATCCCCGCTCGATCACGACGCCGTTAGCACTGATGATCCGGGCATCCGTGATTGTCAGGTCCTGCGCGAAGAGGGAAGCGCATGGCCCCAACGTCAGGCATATCAGTTCTGTCAAGATGTGTCGTTTCACGCCGTTTCTCTCTTCCGCCCATACCCCGGTAGTCAAGCAGAACTTATCATATGCTGCCGCCCTCCCCGGTGGGGACCGAGTTTGGACCACTCCCCCACTTTCCTGGCCTTGATAATCCAGCAGTTGAGGCAGGATTCACTCGGTCCGGCATCTGTTGTGACCTGAGACCGAGTCCAGGCAGAAGGCGGAGGTCGGAGATCCTCGGCGCTGATCAGAAGGCGCAGCGCGGGTTGCCCCCATTTCGGTGCAACTACGCGGTCCGTTTTGACGGCGCGTAATTGGGGGTTGACACGGGAGAAGCGCGTCGCGGCATTTTCCGCCGCCGGAATCGACCGGCTGGCAGGCAATAACCTGACGCCTATCGCAATGGCTAACCGTTTGGAGTGATGCCCCAGAGCCACGACTATCCCGTTTCTGCCATGCCCATCAACCACGCGATTCGTACAGCCCCGGCACATTCGGCCATTCACACTCGGACCACGCTGCCGCGGAATATTCAATTCGGGTTGAGTTTTAATTCTGACTGGTCGCTTGGCAGCAAAATGCCGTCGTTTAGAGACGCAAAATCACGGCCGGCCACTTCCAGCAGTGAATTGAACCAAGTAAATCCGGCTGCTTACCTCCCTGTGAGGGTATCGGCTTGTTCTCCTTGCGAGGATCTTGAATCGTGATCAGAAACTGGAGAGTTTAAAGGCGAAACCTCCCGACTCACAACCCGATTTTGCCGGGTGGAATAACCCGAACGAGCGCTTACCCTCGACGGGTCGCCCGTCCTTGGGAGGTCGATGTCGCAGGCGTCGAAGCAGGATCACGCCGGCTGGCAGAGACCCGCGCCGGCGCGATGGCAGCGGGCCATAATGATCAGAGATGAATCTTGCCCTCGATCTTTCGGTTTCCTCACTGGTGGTGCCCGAAATCGACACCGAAGTCCATGATGACAATAGCATCGGCCCATCCGGCCCTCGGATTCGCTGCCCGCGATGCGGCTGGTCACCAGGTAAAGGCGACCTTTGGTCGTGCACCTGTTCTCATGCCTGGAACACTTTCGATACTGGTGGTGTCTGCCCGGCTTGTTTGCATCAGTGGGAATGGACGCAATGTTTGATGTGCCATAAATGGTCCCGACACTCCGACTGGTATTCGCACTGATCCCCAGCGCCTGCGACTGCCGCCTAAACTGATCTCGCCGCGTCTCGCACGATCGCCCGGGAGGAGCGAGGCTATGCTCCCCGCGCTGCCGACGCCCCTGCAGCCAGCGCGCGAGGCGGCCCCGTGCGACGCGGATGGTCTGGTGGCTCCGCGCCCTTGGCCGGCGCAACGTGCTTGCCGGGAGGCTAGCACAGCTGGTTTCAGGTTCGAGCAGGTCACGAACGGCCGCATACGGCCGCCGTCCGCATTGACACCGCGACTTCCGAGCGTTAAACTTCCTGGCGTAATCACATCTTGCCCCAGGGGGTAATCACATGCAGAAACGAAGCCTGGAAAAAGGAGGGTCTTCACGGAGATCGTTCCTGGCCGGCTCCGCCGCGGGGTTGAGTTCGGCGTGGATGGCGTCAAACTGGGCCGGAATACTTGCGGCTCAAGAACATGCCCGGCGATCCGCGGCATCAGGGTCGCCGGGCAGGTTTGAATTCTTCTCGCCGGAACAGGCCACGGAAGTGGAGAGCCTGGCTGCGCAGATTATCCCCACCGACGACACTCCCGGAGCGCGCGAAGCCGGCGCCGTCTACTTCATCGATCGCGCGCTGACCACTTTCGATCGTCAGCAGCAGGACGTCTACACACAAGGGCTGGGAAATCTCAAGGCCAAAACGCAGGAGGTCTTTCCTGGTGCAACGAAATTCAGCGGTCTGAGCTCGGATCAACAGATTCAGGTGCTCAAGGCAATCGAAAAGACGCCGTTCTTCGCGCAAATCCGGACGCATACCATCACCGGGTTCCTCGCCAACCCCGAATACGGCGGCAACCGCAACGAGATCGGTTGGAAGCTGATCGGATTCGAAGGCAAGTTCCATCATGAGCCGCCATTTGGTTATTACGACGGCGAAGGCAACCCGGCTGCGACCACTAGGAAAGGTTAAGGAGCTTATGGCAAAGTTTAACCCCAACACTCAAGTTGATTTTGTCGTGGTCGGCTCGGGAATCTCTGGCGGCATCATGGCCAAGGAACTCTCCGCCGCGGGTCTTGATGTGGTCGTCCTCGAACAGGGTGATTATCTTTACGACAGGGACTTCCGATACGATCAGTTGAAGCGAACCTCTCATTCGTCACTGCTCTCCGAGGACGCGAATCCGGTTACGTTTCGTCAAACCGATAAGGAGAAGGCAGTTCTAAGCTCGGCCTTTCATTATGGCCGCTGTGTGGGAGGCGGAACCGTTCACTACTCGGGAAGCAGTTGGCGCCATCACGAAAGCGATTTCCACGAGCGCAGTCTGCTTGGTTCGATCGCAGGTACTGGGTTTGACGATTGGCCGGTAACCTATGAGGAGCTGGAGCCGTTTTACACGAAAGTCGAGTGGGAAATCGGCTATTCGGGTTTGGGCGGAGTGAGCCCGTTCGAATCCTTCCGGTCCAAGCCTTACCCACTGCCGCCGATGCCGAATAAATCCTCCGGCGTGCTGATGGAGCGCGCAGCGAAAAAGCTGGGATTTCATCCGGTTCCGGTCCCGGTGGCCATGCTGTCTCAGGCGTATCGTGGCCGGTCGGCATGTATTCATTGCGGCTTCTGTTCGGGATTCGGATGCCAGGTTGGCGCCAAGTCGAGTTCGCTCGTAGCCGTGATCCCGGCGATCGAGAAGAATTCACACTGCGAACTTCGCCCGAATTCCTATGTCCGGGAAATTTCGGTCGACAAAAGCGGGCGGGTAACGGGAGCCGTGTATTTTGACGCGAATAAGAAGGAGATCTTTCAGAAGGCCAAGGCAGTCATCGTGTCCGCCAACGGCCTCGGTTCGCCGCGCTTGCTGCTGATGTCCAAGTCGAGCCTTTTCCCAGACGGTTTGGCGAATTCTAACGGCGTCGTGGGCAAGTACTTTATACCGGGGTGCGGCGCCAGCGTCCATGGAATTTTCGAGCATCCGTTGAACGAATACAAGAGTGTAACGACTACGCGCGCCATTGAGGATTTCTATAACGCCGACCTCAAGAGAGGCTTTTATGGTGGCGGACGGATCGACGCTCGTGGTAACACCCCGCCCATTAGTTTCGCGCTTGGTGCATTGTCGCCCGGCACACCGCGGTGGGGATCCGAGTACAAGAAGGCGTTGCACGAAGAGTTCAATCGCACGCTGACGATGCAGGGCTTTCTCACGTGCCTGCCTTTGGAAAGCAATAACATCACTCTGGATCCGGAGGTCAAAGACGCTTGGGGTCTGCCGGCGATGCGCGTCACCTACAAAGATCATCCGAACGATATGAAGAACAAACAGTTCTTCACAGATCGCATGCTGGAACTTATGGATGCGGCCGGGCCGATCAAGAAATGGGCATCACTGGTCAGGGAGGAGAGAGCCATGGGGCACACGATGGGTGGGTGCCGCATGGGAAACGATCCGAAAACGTCGGTGGTTGACAGGTTCCACCGAGCGCACGACGTTCCCAATCTGTTCGTCGTAGATGGAAGCAGTTTTGTCACCAGTGCCCGCAACCACCCCACGTGCACGATCTCCGCACTCGCTTATCGTGCCGCTGACTATATCGTCAGGGCCTCAAAGAACGGCAGTATCAAAGTTCCGAGCGCTTAGCGGGGTTAAAAGGTTCGGTGCGGACATGAAGATCCACGAGATGCGCTAGGCCCGCGGTACTCCTGCAGCGGGCCTAGGTAAAATCGGGTCCATACCGCGCGAGTGCCTGGACCGCGTGATCGTCTTCAACGGAAGCCCTCTCGGCCGCACGCTGTCTTCCCTACTATCACGGGAGCCCGCACTCTTGTTGGGCGCGCCAGGATGCACCCGATTCGCGGCCGGCACAGGCGCCGGAGCCGGGAGCGAGTGGGTGGCAGTTCCTGCCGAAGCGGTCGGCCTCATGGATTTCCGGTACAAATCATAGGAGGCCAAAAATATTTCACCTCGCCGCAGTATAAATGCCATCTGTGTCTGGGCGGAAACGGCCCCATGCTGCCCCGAGGAGCCGGGTGGTGCACGACCTGCTCGACCGCGTCGCTATTCGCTGAAACCGGTAGGGGATTTGAATCTAATGCAAAGGCGGTGTGGTCTCGGGCGGCTTCCGATGATGCGTGTTTTGTTCATAGGAATACGCCAGCTGGATCATCGTCGCATCGCTATACGGCCTGCCGAGAAACGTGATGCCCGTGGGCAGGTTGTCAGAGGTGAATCCTGAAGGCACCGTGATTGATGGGACGTAGACCAGGAATGTATTTAGAGTGGGCACGCCTTTGTTCGTCACGTAGGGTGGATTCATGCCGTCCTTGATAAGCGTGGGCTGGTGCTCCACAGATTTGTGGACGATCGCGTCCAGACGGTTGTCCGCCATGACCTTCATAAGGTTGAGCAGCAGTTGGTGGCGAGCCGTCAGGTACTCGCCCCAGCGGGCAAGGTCCACTGGTTCGGTGGTCCTCTTCCATAGCTGGGCCTTCGTAGGAGGAAAGATCTGATCGACTTGTCGCGAGTTCTGGATATCGGCGCGCGTTTTGATCGGCGAATTCGGGTTGCGCCCCAGCCAGACGCGCAGAGCCTCTTCAGCCGTTGGAGAGTTAACGGCGCGCTGGTCGAGCAACTTCTTGAGGTCCGGAATCACGAGGGGATCGATGAGAACCGCCCCGGCGGCCTTCAACTCCGCGATGTTTTTCTCAAACACGACGTTGACCTTCTTGAAATCCTCAGAAGCGGGCTCGGATGCGGCGCCGATCGATTCGCGAAGAATCCCAAGGCGTGCACCCCGCAGGCTGGTACGGTCCAGCAGCCGGGTGTAGCTCTCTGGAAAATGGCCAACACCCAGAGCGGTTAGCGGGTCCTCAGGATCATAACCCACCATTGCATCCAGTAGTTTGGCCATATCCCTCACTGTTCGAGCCATGGGGCCCATGGTCGCCGGCTCCGAGGGATAACCGTCGTACATACCGGTGCGGCTGATCAGTCCAGCCGTGGTCCTCATCGCGACAATGCCGTTCCAGGCCCCCGGCCTACGAAGGGAAGCGCCGGTTTCTTCTCCCACGGCTACAGTCGAGAAATTGGCTGCAACGCTTGCTCCCGAGCCGCCGGAGGACCCACCCACGGTCCGTTCAAGATCGTACGGATTGCGGGTTGCGCCGAATAAAGAGCCGTAAGTATCGCCGGCGGCGAACTCGCTCAGAGTGGTCTTCCCTAAAATGATCGCTCCCGCCTTCTTCAACCGCGCCACCACGAACGCATCCAGAGGCGGCCGGTAGTCCTTGAACACCACCGAACCTAATGTCGTCGGCATACCGGCGGTGTCGATCTCATCCTTCACCAGAATCGGAATACCATGCAGAGGGCCTAGGAACCCCGATCTCTTGGACAGTGCGTCTAGGCGGTCGGCCTCTTCCAGAGCCTCCGGGTTGAGGGTTATGATCGCGTTAAGCTTAGGTCCCTTTTGATCGTAGGCGCTAATGCGGTCCAGATATCCCTGGACCAATTGGCGGACGGTTAACTTTCCCGACTTGAAAGCGGCGTGTATCTGCTCGATAGTGGTTTCCTCGATCGCGAACGGCTTGGGTTGCTTGCTGCTCTGACCATGCAACCCAACTGTGGAAAGGACCGCCGTGATTACCGTCGACCGGAGCCTGCGCATAGCCATTTTCGATCAGAAGTCGCCCAGGGTTACCCGTCCAATGAGTATAGCCGACCTGAAGCGGACTTTCGAACTGCCTGAACCTGATCCTCACTCTCTTCTGGGCTTCCGGCTTCCGAATTCCTTACGCCCTCGCTGCCCGCCTTAATGCCGACATTTCTGGTAGGCTGGCGATTCCCTTGACGTTGCGGTAGCCGAACAGTAAACTCAA